>ERZ501047.103-NODE-103-length-31307-cov-5.198163_pt1 | contig 31307 bp, 34 predicted proteins | sample MGYA00510868_ERZ501047 | MGnify/ENA primary metagenome ERZ501047 (study PRJEB25958, sample SAMN03398593) | human skin metagenome | study: EMG produced TPA metagenomics assembly of the Human Skin Microbiome Metagenome (human skin metagenome) data set. | reverse complement strand
ATCGGACCCAATGGCTGCGGCAAGTCCACGCTGCTGCGCGGCCTGGGGCGGCTGCTGCCGGCGCGCGCCGGTGAGGTGCGACTTGGGGGGCGGGGGGTCACCGCATACGGAAGCAAGGAACTGGCCAAGGTGCTCGGCCTGTTGCCGCAGAGCCCGGTCGTTCCCGAGGGGGTGCGCGTGCGCGAGCTCGTCGAGCGCGGCCGGCATCCCTATCGGGGGATGTTCAGCCGGTGGAGCGCGCAGGACGAGCACGCGGTGACCGAGGCGCTCGAGCAGACCGACACCGCCGGCCTCGCCGACGCCCTGGTCGACGAACTCTCCGGCGGGCAGCGTCAGCGAGTCTGGATCGCGATGGTTCTGGCCCAGAACACCCGGGTGCTGTTGCTCGACGAACCCACATCCTTCCTCGACCTGGCACATCAGGTGGAGGTCCTCGACCTGGTGCGTTCGCTCAACCGGACCCGGGGCACGACGGTGGTCATGGTGCTGCACGACCTGGGAATGGCTGCGCGCTATGCCGACCACGTCATCGGTATGTCGCGGGGCCGGGTGGTCGCCGTCGGCGACCCGGTGCAGGTGGTCACCCCGCAGACGGTGCGCGAGGTATTTGGGATCGACTGCCGGGTGATCACCGACCCGGGGACCGGCACGCCGGTGGTGCTACCCGGGTCGGGACAGCCACAAGAGAATGGAGAACGGCGATGAAATTGGTCGAGAGTGTGCGCGCGGAGGCCTATCAGCTGGCCTCCCGGGCGATGGCCGCGCGCACCGTGGTGCGCCGCGACAATGTGCAATTCCGGATGCGGGTCACCGGCGTGCGGATGCTCGGCACCGCGATGCGCCGAATCACCTTCACCGCGCCGGAGTTGCGGACCTTCGAGCTGACCGGGCCGGATGAATACTTCGGTCTGTTGATGCCGGGCGCGAATGGGTCGCTGGTGTTGCCGCCGGACGGCCGTCGTGATGTCCGCGCCGCGATCGCGGAGATGCCCGCCGAGGTGGCACCGGGGTTGCGCTGGTACACGATTCGCGCGCACCGCCCGGAACTGGCCGAGATCGATGTGGACATCGTCGGCCATGAGGTCGAGGCGTCGCCCGGTGTGCCGGCCGAAGGTGAGGGGGCGGCGGCGCTGCATACGGCCGGGGCTGGCTGGGCGCCCGGGGCCCGGTGGGCGGCCGCGGCGACGGTGGGAGACGAGGCCGGATTTCGCGGGGGTGGCTCCTGCTATCACCCGGGCGGATCCGCGCGCCGGCGCTTGCTGGTGGCCGACGAGACCGCGCTCCCGGCACTCGCGGCGATCCTGGAGTCCGATGGGTGGGGATGGCCGGCCGAGGACGTCGAGGTGCACATCGAGGTGCCGAGCGTCGCCGCGGTCGGTGCGGAGAGCCTGCCGGCCGGGGTGAGCGTGCACGAGCGGGGCGGCGCCGAACCGGGTGCGCTGGTGCTCCCGGCGCTGCAGGCGCGGTTGTCCGCTGGGCAGTCGGTCGATTACGCCTGGGTATGCGGTGAGTCCGGCCTGATCACCGCGGGCCGCCGGCTGCTCGTCGACGCCGGGGTGGACCGGCGGCGGATCCTGTTCAGTGGCTACTGGAAGCTGGGGTCGGCTCGAGGTTGAGGCGGGTGGGGCGGCGGCCATCGCCGTATGGTGGGGCAGATGGCGCCCCGCTCGCTGCTGTCGGCCGCAGTGGTCTGTGCGCTTGCGCTGGCGGCGTGTTCCGGCTCGGGCGACGATCAGCGTGAATCCGAGGTCAGTGTCGGTCGGATCGTGCAGAGCTGGCGGCAGGACTCGCATCTGAGCTTGGAGACGCTGACGGGGCTGGTGGCCAGGAACCACCCGGTCCTCGTCGTCGACGCCGCGCAGCGCACCGCCCTGCGCTCCCGCGCCCCGGATCTCGACTGGTCCCAGGTGGCCGGAGCCGACCTCGCCACCTCGATCCTCGTCGTCGGCGGCTACGACAACTGCATGGCGGCGTCGCGAGTGGACTTCGCGCCGAAGGAGAAGGCGCTGCGGTTTCGCGTCTCCCGCGACAAGAAGGTGAACTGCGCCTGGGCGCCCTACACCGTCGACGTATGGGCCATCCCCCGCTCCGACCTTGGCGGCCTTGAGCCCGCTGAGATGCAGGTCATAAGCTGACGTGGCCGCCGAGCGGGAGCTCGAGCCGACCCGCCTCAGCGGCGAAACCCGGCACGCCGGATCGCACCAGCCTGTTGAGAAGATCAGTCTTGGTGAGTGCAGGTCGTTTAGCGTCATTGATCTGCCCGGCTAGGGCCATGGCAACCTGATGCGGGTGAAGGTCTAGCTGATCTCCGGCGGTGGCGGCCCATCGGTTGCGTCGTAGAGCCCGTCGAGATGACTCTGTTCCTGCATGTCGGAGAGCACGCGTTGACGAGCGGCACGCTGTCGCTCCTGGAACGCCACTAGGTCGTTCAGGCGCACGAGGCGGTGGCGGCTCGGTTTCTCCATTGGCAGGTCGCCCCGCTCGAGCATCCTGACCAGGGTCGGGCGCGAGATGCCCAGGTAGTCGGCCGCCTCCTGTGTCGTCAGGAGAGCGTTGAGTGGGGCGACGGTCACGCCCATACCGGCGGCCAATGCCTCGGCTACCTGCTTGAGGGCGTCATACATGGCCGCGGGCAGTTCCATGCGCGTCCCGTCTCCGGCCACGAGCGTGGGCATGGCTGGGGGGACGTGAGTCCCATGGGCTTCAAGAGCACGGACGAAATCAACAATTTGCGCGTCGCCGTCAGCCTCGGGGACGTAGGTATGCGGTGCCGGCGCCGCCGCGGAACGGCCCATTGGTTGCCTCCTTCTGCGAGTAGCACAGACTAGCGCAAACGAACAAAACGAATACGGCAAAACCCTGACAACTGTCGGCGATCCCGGGGCACGGTGATCTGCATCCGATCGGGTGGGCAGCGCCCAACTCGTGTGGTCAGGCGAGCGCGTCCAGCCAGGCCCGCCAGCGGGGACCCTCGGCTGCAGCGACCTGGTCGGCGTCATCGCCATAGAAGTAGCCCCATACCGAGGCCAAGGTGCCCTCGACGGCGACGAGCGCGGTGCCGGGAGCGGGCTGGTCGGTGCGCAGCCATACCCGGGTGGGTCCGGCCGTGGCGACCGTGCCCGACAGCGTGGGGGCGCCCTTGGCAGCGGTGACCCGGTCGCCGACAGCGGGGTCGGCGGGCCACCCCAAGGCTGCGGTCAACCGCGCCCAAGCGTCCTCGCCCAAGTCCGCGCTGGGCACCATCGCATGCCCGGACTGGTCGGCGAAGTGCTGCAGGTGCAGCCGCAGGTTTTCCAGGAACAGCGGCCACCCTTCCAGCAACCCGTCGTAGAGGCCGTCCCACTCCGGCCCCTCGCCGAAGCCGGAGTTGATCAGCCGCACGACACAGCTCCCGCCGTCGCGAGCCTCGATGAGCCACTCGAACGCCAGCCCACCCATCCCCGGGTCGCCCGCGAAGACCACCCGGTGCGGCGGCTCCCAGGTCGCGACCCGGCCCGGCACAGAGCCCTCTGGGCCCTCCCCGAACCGGGACGTCGTCGCCCCGCCCTCATGCTCCTCGACCGTGGTCGGCACATACCAGGAGGACATCCCCGGCCCCGTGGCGACCGCGCGCCATACCTCCTCGGGGGTTCCGGGGACCTCAACCTCGAGCTCGAACGAACGGCTGCCGCCGGTGGTGTCGGGGGTGGGTTCGGTGCTCATGGGTTCTCCTCTGGGACTAAGGGTTTGCCGGGTTTCGGGTGCGCCGCGACCACCAGCCGGTGCCAACGGCCGTCGGGGGCGTTCTCGTCGTGGTAGCGCGCCGCCAGGTCGCGCACGGTCTGCGCTAATTCGCGGGTGAACTGCGCGCGTTCCGCCGTGCTGGCGAAGCGGATCTCGGTGTCGATGGCGAGCGTCGACACCGGTAGTCCGGCTCGTTTGGCACCCGCCATCAGCTCGCCGACCTCGCGGACCAGGCGCGCTCCCAGCGCCACCAGGTATGCCGCCGACCACCTATCGGCGTGCTCGGGGCGGCCGGCGAGTTCGCCGAGGGCGGCGGGGGAGACGACATACGCAGCAGCACTTGCCTGGACCAGACGCTCGGTCAGGCCCCGCCGCTGTTGCGTGCCGACCTCGTGGACCAGGCCAGCCGCCTCCAGTGCGCGCAGGTGGTAGTTGACCTTCTGGCGCGGTATGTCGAGCGCCGCGCCCACGCTGCTGGCCGAGCCTGGCTCGACGAGGGCGGCAAGGATCGCCCGGCGCAAGGGGTCCAGGACCAGGGCCGCGGACTGCGGCCGATCGAGCACACCGATCGCATCCATGGGATGCATCCTTCTCTTGACAAAATGGGTTGTCAATACGCGGCGACACCCGGAGGGTCGGCGGAAAGAGAGCTTGGCGGAGCATGCGGCACCTGACAGACTGTCCCGGTGATCGGCTGAGTCAGGTTCCATCTCCGGCGTAGCGGCTTCGGTGCCCCACGGGAGAACCCCTGCCACGCAAAGGTTTTCGCGACTCACCCCATCCCGCATTCCCTCCCACTGTCCGCTGCGCAACTGCGATTGGACGGAATCTCGGTCTCCTTCGCCGACCGCCGGGTCCTCACCGATGTGAGCCTGACGGTGTCCGGTGGCGAACGCGTCGGCCTGATCGGGGAGAACGGTTCCGGCAAGTCCACGCTGCTGCTCGTCGCGGCCGGGCTGATCGAGCCCGATGCCGGGTCGGTGAGCGTCACCGCGCCGGGCAGTGCCCGAGCCCCCGTCGGTCTCTGCCACCAAGAGCCGCCGTTCCAGGCGGAGGCCACCGTTCGCGAAGCTGTGGATGATGCGGTCGCCGATCCCGTGCCGCCGTAGCTGAGTTGACTGCCGCCGCGGCGGCGCTTGAGGTGGCGAGTGACGACCCCCTGGCCCTAGAGCGGTATGAGCGGGCCCTCGCGACCGCCGAGCACCTCGACGTCTGGAACACCGATGCCCGCATCGGGGAAACTGTTGCCCGGCTTGGTCTTTCGGGACTGGACGCGGATCGGCGCACCGGTGAACTCTCGGGTGGCCAGCGAGCGCGGCTCGCGCTCGCCTGGACGCTCCTGTCCCGGCCCGCCGTGCTGCTGCTGGACGAGCCGACCAACCACCTCGACGATGCCGGGACCGACTACCTGCGCGCGGTGTTGGGGGGCTGGAGCGGGCCGGTCCTCCTGGCGAGCCACGATCGGGCGTTCCTGGACGAGGTGAGCACCACCATCGTCGACCTGGACCCCGTCGCCTTGCCCCATGCGTATGCCGCCGAACTGGGCTCGGGTGGTTCGGAGGCGGGGATCGGGCTGACGAGATTCACCGGTACCTATTCGGACTATGTCGCCGCCCGGTCGCGATCCCGGGACCGCTGGGAACGGCAGTATCGCGAAGAACAGGAGGAGCTCCAGCGGCTGCGGGAGCGGGTGGGCGCGGACCAGACGCACGGACATACCAACCGTGAGTTGGTGGCCGAGGTCCGGATGTCGGCGAAGTTCTATGGCGACCGCAACGCCAAGGTGGTCAGTCGGCGAGTCCAGGATGCACGCCGCCGCCTGCTGGACCTGACTGAGCATCAGGTGCGTAAACCGCCTGAGCCACTTCGGTTTTCCGGTTTGCCCGCGGCTGGCGACGGCCGCCGATCGGGGGCCGTGGTCATCCTGGAGGAGGTCTCGGTGACCGGCCGGCTGGGTCCGACATCCCTGCGCATCAAGTCGGGAGACAAGCTGCTCGTCACGGGCCCGAATGGCTCCGGCAAATCCACCCTGCTGCACCTCATCGCGGGATCCCTATGCCCGGACCGCGGCACGCTTGAGCATCCCGGTGGGCCTCTCGGCGAACGGGCATACCGCCGAGACCGCATACCGGGCTGCGGTCGGTGACCTGGTGGCCGAGCGAAAACCCTTGCTGCCGTGGGGCGTTTTGGCCGGTATGGACGTGAACCGGCCCGTGAGCCTGCTCTCCACCGGGCAGCAGCGCCGGCTCGAACTGGCCATCATGCTCGCCCGCGAGCCCGAGGTGCTGATCCTGGACGAGCCGACGAACCACCTGTCGCTGCCCCTGATCACGGACCTCGAGGCGCAACTGCCCGACTATCCCGGCGCGGTGATCATCGCCAGCCACGACCGGCGGCTGCGGCATACGTGGACCGGGAGCACCCTGGACCTCGGCTAGGTCACTCGACCCCGCGGTCAGTCAGGACGTCACGAGCCGGCGATGCTCGCCGGACGCGCGGGATCGATCACGGACTTGACGTCGAAGAACTCCTTGAGCACGCGGCGGCCATCGAGCGCCGCTTTCATGCTCAGGCCGTCGATATTGATCCGAGCTTCCCGCAGGTAGTCCTTGCCCACCTGGCCCCAGGCGGGGGTCGAGCCGTCGACATTGAAGAAGAAGGAGAACCCCTGCCCCTTGAGGTAGTCGAACTTGGCCCCGGCATACCCGGGCAGGCCGGAGATATCGGCCCCGAAGGGGTAGATCAACAGGTCGGTCTTGCCGACGATCGGCGCCACTTCCTCCTGCCACATCTGGTTGTCCCACTGAATGCGGCCCAGCGAGGATTCGGTGAAGTTGATGTGTCCCCAGGAGTGCGAGGCGAACTCCCAGCCCTCCCTCTTCAGCGCGTCGGCGACCTGCGTGGCGGTGGCGATGTCCGCGTCGATATTGGGGTTCTCGCCGGCGTACTCCCGCTTGGAGGTGCGATAGCCGAAGACCCCGTTGTAGCCAGTGAGGGCGATGACACCCCGGGCACCTTCGTGGGAGAAGTCGGGGTGCTCGCGCACGAAGTCGTCGATCATCGGCATCACGTCATACGAGCCCTCGACGGTCTTGCCGTCGGCGTCCGTATAACTGTTCACCACCCGGCCGTCGGAGGCGACCACGAGCTTGGTGGGGAAGCCGTCACCGTCCATATATTCGTAATAAGAGACATCGTCGATGGAGATCACCATCGGCTTCTTGCCGCGCGGCAGTCGCAGCGGCGTGAGCTTGAGGGAGCCGTCGGAGCGCACGGTCGCGAGCTGGTGGGGGCTGACCAGGACGTAATCGTTGTCGTAGATCTGCTGCAGGATCTTGGCGAACTCGTCCTGGGTGACCATGTAGTCCAGATAGCCCCGGCCGGACTCCGGATCGCCGAACGCCTTCTTGGCGTCGATAACGAGGGAGTGGAAGAACAGGTGGGGGACCTGCGCATTGTCCTTCCAGCGCACGGTGTCCGAGGGGGACGTGGTTGTGCCGCTGCTCGTGGTCGACGAGGTCGCCGTCTCCGAGCCCTCCGGGGTGGGGGTTGCGGAGCCGGTGGTCTCGGTGGAGGAACTGTCGCCCGCGGGTGCCTGGCTGCTCGTGGTGCCGGCCAGGTTCGAGGGTGTCGCTGTCCCGGCCCCGTCCCCATTGCCCGAGCAGGCGGCCAGCAGTGCGGTCGCGGCCATACCCGCGGCCAGCGCTCGTCGGCGTGCTCCGGCAGCACGGATTGTCGACATGATCTCCCCCCAAAGCCTGGTGTGGTCCTGCTCAGCCGAGCGTCGCCAACACGGTACGTGATCCCGGATGGCGCGCCTGGGACCGCCTGCGGGCGCGGGGTGTCGCCGCGCGGCCATACCGAGGGTCGCTGGGTCTAGGGCAGATCGAGGTCGATGCGCACGGTCACCAGATCCGCGCCGAGGGTGCGCACATTGACGGCATTCAGGGCGCGCAGGGGGTGCCAGCGAATGATGCTGCGCTGCCGGGCGAGCGCATCGTCGTCGGGCAGCACGGTGGCGATCCCGGTGACCCAGCGGTAGCGCAGCCCGATCCGCAGACGGACCCGGACCCGCGGATCTTGTTGCAGGTTGCGGACGTAATTGGACTTCAGGCCGTGCTCGCTGATGACGTAGAAAGTCGAGCCCTGGCGGCCGTTGCCCACCGGAGTCCGCCGCGGCTCCCCAGAGGTCCGTCCGCGCGTCTCCAGGATGGCCAGCCCCAGGGGGTTGAGACCGAGGGCAAAGAGACCCCGGAATAGCGGATTGAGCACATGCCGCTGCAGCACCCGCACCAGGGCGATCTTCGCCCGCCGGCTCACGACGGTCAGCAGGGCGAAGCCGACATAGATGACGGTCTGCGCGATCGCACCGGTCCGCCCCGGCCACCCCTGCGGACTGAGGAAGTACGGACCCCACGCGATGGCCAACCCCACCGCAGTGGCCATGACCAGGCCGCGGGGGACCCGTGGGGTGCGAGCGGGCGCAGTTGCGGCACGCCGCGTCCCCGCGGAGTGGGTCGCGGGGGACGTCACCGTGCTCGTCACGACGGTCGTCTTCGTCCCTGTTGCTGTGCCTCGGGATCGCGGCCGGAGAGTTTCGAGATGACCTTGACGTGGATGCGGAGGCGACCCGTCTGCACCTGCTGCGCGATGGCCTCGACCTTGCGCTCTCGACGACCCCGAGCATCAGTTCGCCGCAATGGGCGCTGGACATTCTTGATGCCCACCTGGACGCGCTCCGGGCAAAGTGTCCTGGCAGAGCCCGGTCGACACCCACCGAAGGAGTCTCGAGATGACCAGTGCGATGGTGCCGCAGGCAGTGGACGGATGCCGATAGCCCAGGCGCAACGAGAGTTCACTCCGCGGGGGATCTACCTCAACTCCGCCACCATGGGGCTCCCGCCGCGGCATACGGTCGACGCGGTCCGCGCGGCCCTCGATGATTGGCAGGCCGGGTCGGCCGACGCGGTCGCCTTTGACGCGCACGTCGCCGAATCCCGCCGGCTGTATGCCGAGCTGGTCGGGGTGGCGGCGTCCCAGGTGAGCATCGGCAGCCAGGCCAGCGCCCTGGTCGGGCTGATCGCCGCGTCCGTCCCGGATGGTGCCGAGATCCTCACCGCCACTGGGGAATTCACCAGTCTGCTCTTTCCCTTCCTCGCGCAGGCGGACCGCGGGGTCACCGTGACCGAGGTGCCGCTGGCCGCTCTCGCGACATCGATCACCGAGCGGACCCATCTGGTCGCCGTCTCGGCAGTGCAATCCTCCAGCGGCCAATTGCCGGACCTCGACGCGCTCGCGGCAGCAGTCGAATCGGGGACCAAGGTCCTGCTCGACCTGACGCAGGCCGCCGGCTGGCTGCCGGTCGACGCGAGCCGGTTCACCTGGACCGTGGCCAGCGGCTACAAATTCCTCCTCGCTCCCCGCGGGACGGCCTTCGCGACGAGCACGGGCGACGTAGTCCAGCAGGTCGCCCCCCACCTCGCCGGTTGGTATGCGAGAGAGGACATTTGGAGCAGCATCTATGGCTCGCCGCTACGACTCGCGGCGGATGCCCGTCGGCTCGACACCTCACCCGCGTGGCACTCCTGGGTTGGGCAGGTGCACTCCCTACGACTGCTCACCCAGGTGGGTGTCCACGAATTGCACCGGCACGCGACGGAACTCACGGCATACGTGGAACGGGCACTCGGCCTGCCCGCCTCCGGCTCGGCGATCGTCAGCATCGACACCTCAGCCGACGCGGCTGACCGAATGCGGGAGCGGCGGATCACGGTGAGTCAACGCGCCGGCCGCACCCGGGTGTCCTTCCACCTGCACAACACCAAGGCGGATGCGGATGCGCTCGTGGAGGCACTGGCATCCTGACCTCGATCGTCGGGCCTAGTCGGCGCTTGGGGTGCACGTGGGCGCGACGAAGTTCCATTCGTGTGCCAAGACCACGGGTCCGCCGGCGAGGAGATAGAGCTGGCCGAGCACGTATGCCAGCTCGGCGTCGCCGCGATCCGCAGGCGGGTCGGCTTGGTGGCCGGGAGCCGCCGTGCGTCCATCAGCCCTGCGCCCAACAACTGCGTGTCCACGAACCCCGTCGAGCAGGGCTTGCAGACTCTCGGGCGGGGCCGGGAGCGCACCAGTCGCCAGTGCGACGTCCACGATCTCCAGAATGGGGTGCCCGGCCGGGCCCGCGCCGGTGCGCCGCCACTGGTGCAGGGCATGCGCCGCCCCGCGTTGTTCATCACCGTGCCAGCGGCGCGGCGAGGTCGGCGTCACGGTCCACGGCGCCGGCACGCGCCGACCGAGGGCCTTCTCGGCATACCGGATCCGGGCGTATGCAGCCGTCACCCCCCGGTGCCGAGAGCGTTGTGCCGCAAGGAGATCCACCGCCGGCACGAGGAAGGCGGGGTCGCGCCATTCCAGGGCGAGGACGTCCTGGAGATATGTCCAGGTCGCCGTGAACCCGAGCGGTCGGTTGAGTTGGACGCAGGAGCCGAGCGCATGAAATCGTTGGCGCAGCGGCAATCCTGTATCCCGGACCCGTCGCGCCTCCCGGCCAAAACTCATCCGCCGAGGCTAATCGGCACCCGGCGGATCGCGCGGCCAGCGCCGTCCAGTGCTCAGCCACCCAAGACTCGCTGGCGCAGCCGGTCGAGCGCCGCGGCGAATTGGTCGAAATCACCGATCGTGTCGACCTCGCCCAGGTATGCCGCCCACGCCGCCCGCGCCCGTTGCGCCACCGGGGGCAGTTGCCGCGCCACGCTCCGACCGCGAATGGTCAGCACTTGCCGCGGCTCGCCGACCAGGTCGAGCGCCAGCGCGACATCGGCGAATACCTCGTCATCCGTGAGCAGCTCCGGCAACCGGGGCCGGCGCGGTCCACTCAGCGAGTGGATGAGTCCCGCCCAGCGGCCCGGCCGCATACCCCAGAGCGTCAACTCGCTGCTGGCGTCACCGAGCAAACATCGTTGCACCGCAACGACATCGTCAAGCGTGTCGACCGGCAGCAAGGCCGCCTCATACCGGTGCGCCATCGCCCATGGGTCGTTCGCGGGCCGCAACGGATAGCTGCTCTGGGCGGGTCGAAAACCCCGATCGGCATCGGCAACCGGGCCCTCATAGGTATCGACGTGATACTCCCAGCGCACCGCTGGCACCCGGCTACGGTCCAGGCCCAGGGCCTGCGCCGCCTGATCGCGATACCACCCAGGACAGACGACCCGGTCGAGCCCGTCGGTCACGGCCCAGGTGATGGCATGCCAAAGGAACAAGGCCTCGCCGACCCCATTGTGGATGCCGAAGCGCGCCATGGGACTACGCGCGGGATCGGGCGGGTACTCCGCATACAGACCCGGCCAAACCGGCTGGATGAGGTCGGTCTCCGGCAGGAGGATACGCGCGGTCGGCAACTTGCGGTCGAAGTCGTAGTCGAACTCCACCGCAGCGTTCATGAGTGGGAGTCTTTCAGCCCGTTAGGGTCGGCGCTGTGAGCGCGGCAAGCAAGAATCCGTGGCAGGCCGAGGGGCTGGACCTCGTCCGCGGTATGTCGGGTGGGCTGCTTTTCGGGGTGCCGTTGCTCTACACGATGGAAGTGTGGTGGACCGGCTCGCTGTCGCCGTCCTGGGCCTCCCTCCTGATCCTCATCCTGCTCTTTGTGCCCGTGCTCGTGATGAACAAGTCGGCGGGGTTCCGCTCCGCCAGTGATGTGCGCTGGCGGGACGCGGCCGCCGATACCGTCGAGGCCGTCGCGCTCGCCCTGCTCATCGCGGCGTGCACGCTGGTTCTCATTCGCGAGGTCACGCTGGACCTGCCCCTCGGCGCGGCTCTCGGCAAGATCTTTTACGAAGCGGTGCCCTTTGCCCTCGGGATCGGAATGGCGCGGCATCTGCTCGGCGGCGGGCGCTCGGAAACCGAGGGCGGTGACGAGGAGGACGACGAAAGCAGCGGCGACGGCGGTGGTGATGGCCAGGCCGGCGACGGCGAATCTGCCGCGAGCGGAGATGAGAAGACCGGCACCGAGGGGCGGTCCAAGACCAATCCGACACTTGCCGACCTCGGCGCCACGATCGTCGGTGCCGCCTTCATCGCTTTGAGCATCGCGCCTACGGATGAGGTGCCGATGATCTCCAGCGCGGTCAGCCCGCCGTGGCTGGTTGCCCTGATGGCCGCATCGCTTCTGGTCAGCTACGCGATTGTGTTCGTCGCGGGCTTCGCCAAGCAAGAGCAGCGGCATGGCACCGAAGGGCTGATCCAGGGTCCGCTCACCGAGACCGTGGTCTGCTATCTGGTCGCGCTCGCGGTCTCGCTCGCGCTGTTGGCGGCCTTCCAGCGAGCGCAATTGCCGTGGCCGGAGTTGCTCTCCCAGAGCATCGTGTTGGGATTCCCCGCCGCCGTGGGTGGCGCTGCCGGAAGGTTGGCCGTATGAATGCGTCTGCGTCACAGGGCACTTCGAACGACCGCGAGACCAAGTCGCCAGCGGGTGACGGGTCCGCGGAGGGGACGCAGGATGACTCGAAAGGCCGCACCCCCGCGGAATGGGCAACCTTCATCGTCTCCTGCCTGCTGTTGGCGGTGGTCGCTGCCCTGGCGGTGAGCCAGATGGTGGGCACGCGCGACCCCGCTATCCCGCAGGCATCGGTCAGTGGGGTGTCCACGGCCGGCGACCAGCGTCAGGTCGGTGTGGCGGTGCACAACGCGGGGGATGCCACCGCGGTGAATGTCGTTGTGCGCCTTGAGTTCGAGGTCGACGGCGAGCCCGACGAGGCGGAGCAAACCATCGACTTCCTCGCCGGGCGGGAGAATGTGGACCTGGTCTTCGTCCTCCCGGACGGGGCGAGCACGGACGAGTTGGAGGCGCGGGCCACCGGCTTCACCGAGCCGTGAAGCGCGGGCCGGCCCGGCCTGACTCGGTATCCCCAGAGCTGGCCCGCCGGATCGAGAACCCCGCTCGGGTGTTCCGAGCGGGGCTGTCGAATTGGTGGCTGGCTCACTCGTCGACGGGGCCGATGCTGAAGAGGTCGCCGATCTGACACTCCAAGACGTCGCAGATCGCGGTGAGGGTCGAGAAGCGGACCGCCTTGGCGCGGTTGTTCTTTAGGACCGACAGATTGACGGGAGAGACGCCGACCGCCGTGGCTAGGGCGGCCAGGGTCATCCCGCGCGCCTCGAGGATCGCATCGAGATGGCAGATCACCCGGTGCGGATCATCGACCGGCATCAGACGAGGCCTTCGACGTCGTCTCGCAGGTCGGTGCCGGTCTTAAATGCCTCCGCGAGCAGCGCTAGCACCAGGCCGGCGGCCATCGCCGCGAGCGGGAAGGGGAAGATCAGCGCGGGATCCAGGCCGCCAAGCTCCGCCCGGCTCAGCAGGGCGCCGGTGCTCGCCAGGTTGACCAGGGCGTATGCCGGTGCGCCGACCAGGAGCAGCCCGGCGAGTAGGCGCAGGCGTCGGACCTGGCCCGCGGCAAAGGGATCGCCGCTGCCGATCGTGCGCGCGATGCGCTGCACCACCAGGGCCCCGGCGACGAAGAGCGCCAGCGCGAGCAGTCCCGGCAGCAGCGTCAACGCGTAGTCAACGGCCCGCGGGTGGGCGATCCGCACGGCATACTCTGCCGCGCCATACGTCGTGCCGACCCGGTCGAGTTCCGGCACGGTGAGCCTGCTGGTGAAGGGGACCTCCACGGCGGCCCCGCGCACCCAACGTGCGACGGGTTGGTAGGCCAGGGCGACGAATGCCAGCCCCACGGCCACCCAGATCGTCACCAGCAGCCCGATCCGGTCGGACCGGTCGAACGCCAGCAGATCCCTCTTGCTCTGTTTCATGATCACTCCTTCGCGACGCGAGCACATCGTTTATCGATGCAACGAAAAACATGATACACATCGAAAAACGATACGCAACGTCTCGCGTGGAGCGTATGCAGGACGCCTCGGCGGGCATGGGATTCCTGGGCTGCCGCGGCCTTATGCCGGGGGGGCAGCGCTGCCCGGTAAAGCCTTGGCAGACAGAAGAATCGGGCGGTTTCAGCCGGCGACAAGGGGTTCGACGGACTCCGGCGGGAAGCTGGTCATGGCCAGCTCGGCCCGACGAACATACGCCCAGCCGGGCCCGCGCAGCAGGAAGCCTGCCCGGTCACCCCAGGTCGGCGCGGCGGCGATGTCGCGGGCGATCGACTGCAGCTCGTGGGTGGCGATGGTGCCGAGATTGAAGCTGTCGATATTGGTGGTCAGGCCGTAGCGCACCCGCTCGTCCTCCGGCTCGAAGGTGCCGAAGAGCTTGTCCCACAGGATGAGGATCGAGCCATGGTTGATGTCGAGGTACTGCCGCTGGCTGCCGTGGTGCGCGCGGTGATGGGAGGGGGTGTTGAGCACCTTCTCCAGCCAGCCGATGGAGCGCACCGCCTCGGTGTGGATCCAGAACTGATAGATCAGATTGAGTGCGCGGGCGTCCTCGATCGCCCGGGACGGCAGCCCGAAGAGGGCGAGCAGGCCATAGGGGACCGCCATCGTGATCCCCTCGGCGACCGGCTGGCGCAACGCCGTCGACAGGTTGTAGTGCTCGCTGCTGTGGTGGACGACGTGCACCGCCCACAGCCAGCGGACCTGGTGGGAGAGGCGGTGGTTCCAGTAATAGATGGCGTCCCACCCGAGCACGGCCAGCGGCACGGCCCAGCGTCCGCGGATGGCGACCGGCGCGAACCGGGCGAGTGAGGTCGCGGAGGTCTGGGCCGTCCATACGCACGCGGAGGCGAGCGCGGTGGAAGCGACCGCGGACACCGCGGTGGCGCCGCTCAACCGGCTCAGGGCGTCGACCCGGCTGCGGACGGTGATCCCGCTGTCCTTGACCCCACCCGGTATGGTGCCCGCCTCCGGCAGCCCGCCATACTCTCGCCGGCGGCGCAGCACATCGGCGACCGTGGTCACCACCGCGGACCCGACGCCGACCGCCACCAGTGCCGGGCCGAACCGGCCCACCCCCGGGGTGACCCGGCGCAGCAGCGGCCGGGTGACGAAGGGCGCGACCAGGCTGCCGATGCCCATCGACAGGCTGGCGATGGTGTCGTGCAGTTCGTAGTCACCGGGCCGCACCTCACCCGGGACGTGTGGCTGGCGTCGTTGATAGACGAGTTCGGCGGCTATGGCGCCGATGAATCCGGGTATGGCGAGCACGGTCAGGTCGGGGCGAGCCACGCGCATACCTCCATCGGGTGTCCGCGACCGGATCGGTGAGGAAGCCAGTCGCATCTCACCCTACGAAATCGAGGCGGGCAGGGTCATCCGGGCGTGATCGGCAGGCAGGGCGCGGGCGGCGCGCCAGGACCCGTAGGTCGCGATCGCCAGACCCAGCGGCACGATCACCAGGAGGGCCCGGTGCAGCCCGACGGCGTCGGCGCTCAAACCCCCGCTGGCCGTGGCGAGCGCGTCCGACAGGGCACCGGTGAGGACGGGGCCGATGGTCGCGCCGACGACATTGAAGGAGGCGTAATAGATCGCCAGCGCGGTCGCGCGCATGTGGGGCGGCGTGACATCGGCGATCGCCGGAGCCGCGGCCACGGAGAGCACCTGGGTGCAGGTCCAGCCCGCGGCGAAGACGGCGATGAATGGCACCGCGGCGTGTGGGCCGAAGAGCAGCGCTCCGGTGCTCACTGGCAGGGCGATCGCGAAACCCAGTGCGACCACCCCCATCCGGTGCCCGACCGATCGGTGCGCCGCGCGGTCGGCGATCACCCCGCCGAGCAGCAGCCCGACCATCCCGGCGATGCCGATCACGATCCCCGCGCCGAGCGAGGCGGTCTGCAGGGACAGTCCGAAATAGCGCTGCAGCAACGGGACCGCGAAGGTGGCGACGGCGTAGTTCGGCATCTGCAGGCCGATGCCGGCGACCATCAGCCAGCGCACGGTGGGGACGCTGAGGATGCGCCGGAAGGGGTGGTCATCGGCCTGGGCGGCGCTGACCAGGTCGACGCGTTCGCTGTCCGCGCCGCCACGTACCGGCTCCGGCAGGGTGAGCATCAGCAGGGCCAGCGCGATGCCTGGGATCGCCGCGATGACGAATGGCGCGCGCCAACTGTCGTACGCCTCGACGATGAGCCCGACGGTGACGAATGCCATCAGCATCCCGATCGGGATGCCGAGCTGGGTGATGCTCACCGCCCGGCTGCGTCGCCGCGGCGGGAACGCGTCGAAGATCAGCGAACTCGACGCCGGTCCGTATGACGCCTCACCGATCCCGACGCCGAGCCGGAAGCAGGCGAGCACGAGAAAGCTATGAGCGAGACCCCCGCCGAGGGTGAAGAGCGACCAGACGAGCAGGCCCGCAGCGATGATCCAGCGGCGGGTCATCCGGTCGGCGAGCCGTCCGATGGCGATGCCGGCGACGGCATACACAATGGTGAAGGAGCCGCCGAGCAGCCCGATTGCCGTGTCGGACAAGCCGAATTCGTCCTTGATCGGCTCCACGATGACCGCGGGGATAGTCCGGTCATAGAAGTTGATCACATTGGCGAGCGTGAGCAGCACGAGCAGCCACGCCGCGCGACCCCGGGTGAGCGGGGCGCCTGCTGGGGGGACCGGCATGGGTGGAGTCTGACAAACCCAGGATGCACACCTGGTGGCGGGCTCCGGGGGTGGGGAGTGCGAGACTGGCGCGGTGGTCGAGTTCTTGCTGTCGGTGACCTTTGGGTGCGGTCTCGTCATCGCCGGGGCGCACGTCGCCAACCGGCAGTTCCTCGCCCCGATCTATGACGTGGTCGCCAACCTCGCTGCCTTCATCAGCGCGACCGCCGCGTAGGCACTGTTGCATCACTGGGTGTCGGCGGGGATGTCCGCGATGGCGGTCGCCTGCTGGCTTTGGCTGGCGCGACGGACCACCATCGCCGCGCGCCAGGGCAAAGCACTCATCGGGCACACCCCCTATGGGGCGGAGCAGCCGGAGAGCTGAGCAGCTACCGCCGGCGGGTGGCCGTACTTCCCGATCGGCGAGCGGCGGTGGCTCCGTGCCGTCGGCCGCCGCGGGCCTCCTGCTGCGCCAGGGTCGGCCGGTCCCACCCGCGCTGGGGAGCGCGGCTGCCGGTCGCGGTCCCGGTGCGGGAGTCGCGGCTGCGATAGACGATGTATGGCCGGGTCAGATAGCCGACCGGGGCGCTGAAGACGTGGACGAGCCGGGTGAACGGCCAGATCGCGAAGAGGCACAAGGCGACCAGTGCGTGCAGCTGGAAGGCAACGGGCGCCTCGGACATCAGCGTCGGGTCCGGGTGGAAGGTCAGCAACTGCCGGAACCAGATCGAGACGCCCTCGCGGTAGTTGTAGTGCCCACCGACGTGCAGCAGTCCCGAAAAGATGGTGTTCCAGATGCCAAGGAGGATGGCGGCGCCGAGCACGGCATACATCACCTTGTCGTTGGTCGTCGTCGCGCTGAAGACCGGTCCGACGGTCCGCCGGCGATAGATGAGGATGACCAGGCCGACGACCGCCATCAGTCCGGCCGGGATGCCGCCGATCATTGCGATCGCGTGGTAGACCCCGTCCGACATCCCGATCGCATCGGTCCACGACTTCGGCAGCAGCAGCCCGAGGATATGGCCACCGACGACGCCGAGCATGCCGAAGTGGAAGAGCGGCGACCCGATGCGCAGCAGCTTGTCCTCATAGAGCTGGCTGCTGCGGGTGGTCCAGCCGAACTTGTCGTAGCGGTAGCGCCAGTAGTGGCCGACGACGAAGATCGCGAGACAGAGGTAGGGGAAGATGAGCCAGAGGAAAGTGGTCATTGCGGGACTCCCACGGGGATCGAGGCGCCGAGATCGATGGGCTCCGGCTGCGGATTGAGGCGGGGATCGAGGGCATAGCCCGGCTGTTCGAGGCCGACCGCCTCGCTCGGGGGGCCCTCGGCAATGAGGCGGGCGAGAGCCTCCTCGTCGCTGCCGTCGAGGACGGGCAGGGTGGCCCGGATGGCATCGACGACCGGGCGCCATCGGGACCCGCGATCGCGGAGCGCGCGCCCCAGGAGTTCGATGCCGACCCGGTGATCGCACAACAGCTTCCACGCGACATCGAGGTCGTGCAGGGCACCGAACTCCAGCACTACGGGGAGCTGGTCGGGCAGCTCGGCGGCATCTGTGTGCGCACCCGCCGCCCGGTATGCCTGGGTGAACCGGATGAGTTCGACCCCCCGCTTGCGAGTGTCGCCGCAGGTGTAATAGGTCAGGTGCAGGGCGCACCGCCGGGTGACGTCGAAGGTGTCGACATAGTCGGTCTGCAGGTCGCGCAACCCGCGATGCTCGAGGGTGTCGAGGAACTCGCTCAGCCCAGCGGTGAGGTGCTCTGGCAGGTCGGCGATCGCCTCGCGCAGCAACGGGATTCGCTCGACCAGCTGCTCGGTCGGATAGTCGAGCAGCAGCGAGCTGACCTGCCAGGCGGTGCGCAGCTCGGTGCGGGACAGCGACGGCGTCGCGGTCCGGTGGCGGCGCCACAGCATCCGGCTCACGGCCCCTCCTCCCGTTCACCGGGGAACATTCCCTCCGGCAGGCCTTTGCCGTCCCAGGTGAGCAGGTTGACCCGCCCGCGCAGGGGATTCTCCGCGGCCAGCGACTCGACCGAGTCGGCGGTCTGCGCCTCCTTGAGCACCCGGAAGTTCTCGACGGCGACCGGGGTCAACCCGCCGCTGCCCGAGCCCTCGCCGAAGATCTCACCCTGCCCGCCGCCGTACTCCGACACGGCGCAGTCGGTGGCGAGCTCCTCCAGGGCATGGGCCTGCTCACCGTGGGCGGTGGGGATGACATAGCGGTCGGCATATTTGGCGATCGCCAGCAGCCGGAACATCTCATAGAGGTCCTCACCGCTCATCCCGACGGCAGCGGGGATGGAGTCGTCCGGGTCCTTGCCGAGATTGATATCCCGCATATAGGAGCGCATCGCGGCGAGCTTCTGCAGCACACTGTTGACCGGCGCGACATCGCCGGCGGTGAACAGGTTGGCGAGATATTCGACCGGGATCCGCAGGGCATCGATCGCGGCGAAGAGGTTGCCCCGATCCTCCGCATCGTGCCCGGTCTCCTTGATCACATCGACCACCGGGGACAGCGGCGGGATGTACCACACCATCGGCATCGTCCGATATTCCGGGTGCAGGGGCAGCGCCACCTGGTAGTCCATGATCAGTCGGCGCACGGGCGAGGCCTTGGCCGCCTCGATCCAGTCGCCGGGGATGCCGGCGCGCTCCGCCTCGGCCTGGACCTGCGGGTCGAAGGGATCGAGGAAGACGCTGCGCTGCGCCTCGTAGAGGTCGTGGTCGTCGGCGACGCTCGCCGCGGCCAGCACCGCGTCCGCGTCATAGAGCATGATGCCGATATAGCGCAGCCGGCCGACGCAGGTCTCGGCGCATACGGTCGGGATGCCGACCTCGACCCGCGGATAGCAGAAGGTGCACTTCTCGGCCTTGCCGGTCTTGTGGTTGAAATAGACCTTCTTGTATGGGCAGCCGCTGATGCACATCCGCCAGCCGCGGCATTTGTCCTGGTCGACCAGGACGATGCCGTCCTCGCTGCGCTTGTAGATCGCACCGCTCGGGCAGGAGGCGGCGCAGCTCGGGTTGAGGCAGTGCTCGCAGATGCGCGGCAGATAGAACATGAAGGTCTGCTCGAACTCGAACTTCACCTTGTCCTCGATGCCCTTGAGCATCGGGTCCTTCGGGCCGTGCAGGGTGGCGCCGCCGAGGTCGTCGTCCCAGTTGGCCGACCAGTTGACATTGATCGGCCGGCCCGAGATCAACGAGTGCGGCCGGGCGACCGGGAAATTCGCCTGGTGCGGCGAGTTGAGCAGCGTCTCGTAGTCATAGGTCCACGGCTCGTAGTAGTCCTCGATGCTCGGCATCTTGGGGTTGCTGAAGATATTGGCGAGCTTCTGCAGCCGTCCGCCCGCCCGCAGGACGAGGCGACCGTTCGGCTTGCGGACCCAGCCGCCCTGCCATTCCTCCTGGTCCTCGTAGCGCCGGGGGTAGCCCAGGCCGGGCCGGGTCTCGACATTGTTGAACCAGACATACTCGGTGCCGGTGCGATTGGTCCAGGCCTGCTTGCAGGTGACCGAGCAGGTATGACAGCCGATGCACTTGTCGAGGTTCATGACCATCGCCATCTGTGCCATGACGCGCATGGGAATCCTTCTCCTGACTCAGTATTCGACCGGAGTCGTGCGCTTGCGGATCATCGTGACCTCGTCCCGGTTGTTGCCGGTGGGTCCGATGTAGTTGAAGAAGTAGGCCAGCTGGGCGTATCCACCGATGAGGTGGCTGGGCTTGAGCAGGGTCCGGGTCAGCGAGTTGTGGATGCCGCCTCGCTTGCGATCCCGCTCGGTGAGGGGGACGTCGATGAGCCGGTCCTGGGCGTGGTGCATATAGACCGTGCCCTCGGGCATCCGGTGGCTGACGACGGCGCGGGCAGCGACGACGCCATTGCGGTTGACCGCCTCGACCCAGTCGTTGTCCTCGATGCCGACCTTGGTCGCGTCTCGGTCCGAGATCCAGATCGTCTGCCCCCCGCGGGAGAGGGACAGCATGAAGAGGTTGTCCTGGTACTCGCTGTGGATGGACCACTTGTTGTGCGGCGTGAGATAGCGCACGGAGACACCGAGTTCCGTCTGCTCGCCGATCGGCCGCTCCCCGAAGAGGGCGGTCATATTGAGCGGTGGCCGATAGACCGGCATCGCCTCGCCCATCCCGGTCATCCAGTCGTGATCGAGATAGAACTGCTGACGCCCGGTGAGGGTATGGAAGGGCTTGAGCCGCTCGATATTGATGGTGAACGGCGCATACCGCCGGCCACCGGACTCCGATCCGGACCACTCCGGGGAGGTGATCACCGGCACCGGCGCGATCTGGGTGTCGGCGAAGGTGATCTGCTTGCCCGCCTGCTCCGCGGCGAGGTCGTGCAACTGGGTGCCGGTCCGCTTCTCGGCATTGCGGAAGCCGAGCGTAGCCAGGTGCCCATTGGTCGTGCCCGACAGGTGCAGGATCGCGTCGGCGAACTGGATGTCGGTCTCCACCTTGGGCTGACCGGCGCCGACGCCAGTGCGCGCAACCCCATTGCGCCGGCGCAGCAGCTCGATCTCCCGCTCGACCGAATAGGGCACCCCCTTGGTGAGCATCCCGACCTTCTCCAACAGCGGGCCGATCGTGGTCATCTTGTCGTAGATCGCGGTGTAGTCCCGCTCGGCGACGGCGAGCACCGGCATGGTCACCCCCGGCACCGGATCGCACTCGCCGAGCCGCCAGTCGCGGACGGCACCGTGCACCGTGGCCATCGCCTCGGGGGTGTCGTGCCAGAGCGGCTTGGCGATCAGGTCCTTGCGGGTGCCGAGGTGGTCGGCCGCCAGCTCGGAGAACTTCTTGGCGATCTCCTTCCACGCGTCCCAGTCCGTCTTGCTCTGCCACGGCGGGGCGATGGCCGGATTGAAGGAGTGCACGAAGGGGTGCATATCCGTGGTCGACAGGTCGTGCTTCTCGTACCACGTCGCCGCCGGCAGCACGACATCGGAGAACAGGGTGGAGCTGGTCATCCGGAAGTCGAGGGTGGTCAGCAGGTCGAGCTTGCCCTCGGCGGCACGGTCCGGCCACACGACCGAGGTGGGCCGCTGCTCCGGCGGCGCCTCGGTGGCGGTGGCCGAGGAGTCGGTGCCGAGCAGATGCCGCAGGAAGTACTCATTGCCCTTGGCGCTGGAGCCGAACAGATTGGAACGCCACAGCGACAGGATCCGCGGGTGGTTCTCCTCCGCCTCCGGATCCTCGACGGCGAACTTCAGCTCGCCAGAACGCAATTGATCCACGACGTATGCCGCGGGCTCCACCCCCGCCGTCGCCGCCTCGTCGCAGAGCGCCAGGCTGCTGCGGTTGAAGGTCGGATAGCTCGGGGTCCACCCCAACCGGGCCGATTGCGCCAGCAGGTCCATGACGCTCTTGCCGGCGAAGATCCCGGTGCCGGCGTCGAGGTCGTCGGCGGTGAAGGTGTCATAGCGGTACTGGCTGGTGTGCACATACCAGTAGGCGGTCTGGTTCATATGCCGGGGTGGCCGGTGCCAGTCGAGGGCGAAGGCCATGTGCTGGAAGCCCATGATCGGGCGAACCTTTTCCTGGCCGACATAGTGCGCCCAGCCGCCGCCATTGCGTCCCTGGCAGCCGGTGATCGAGGTGAGCAGCAGCATCGCCCGATAGATCTGGTCGGAGTGGAACCAGTGGTTGGTGCCCGCCCCCATCAGGATCATCCCGCGACCCCCGGTGTCGATCGCGTTCTGCGCCCACTCGCGCGCGAGCCGGATGACCTGGGCGACGGGGACCGAGGTGTGCTGCTCCTGCCAGGCGGGGGTCGCCGGGGCGGTGGGATCGTCATACCCCGCCGGCCACTGGCCGGGCAGTCCGCTGCGGGCGACGCCATACTGCGCGAAGAGCAGGTCGAGCACGGTGGTGACCAGCCGGTCCCCGATCCGCCGGACCGGCACCCCGCGCTCGTCGAACCGCACCCGGCCGTCCTCGGCGTCGAAGCGGGGGAAGCGGACGGCGACGCTCTCACCCTCGTCGTAGAGGCTGAGCACGGGGTCGATGTCGCCGAGGTCGAGATTCCATTTGCCCCAGCCCTCCTCGCCATAGCGGAAGCCGATCGACCCATTGGGCACGGCGATCTCGCCGGTGGTGCCGTCGAGCACGACCGGCTTCCACATCGCGTTCTCGGAGTCCGCCTCGGGGATGTCCAGGTCGCCGGCGACGAGGTTCTTGCCCGGCTTCCAGCCGCCGTCGTCGGTGGGCTCGAGGGTGATCAGGAAGGGCAGGTCGGTGTAGCGCTTGTTGTAGTCGACGAAGAAGGGCACCTGCTGAACGGCGAAGAACTCCTTGAGGATGACGTGCCCCATCCCCATCGCCAGGGCGCCGTCGGTGCCGGGGGCGCAACTGACCCATTCGTCCGCGAATTTGACGTTCTCCGCGTAGTCCGGCGCGACCGCGATGACCTTCTGGCCGCGATAACGGGCCTCGGTCATCCAGTGCGCGTCCGGGGTGCGGGTCAGCGGGACATTGGAGCCCCACATGATCAGGTAGCCCGCATCCCACCAGTCGCCCGATTCCGGCACATCGGTCTGGTCGCCGAACATCTGCGGCGAGGCATTGGGCAGGTCGGCATACCAGTCGTAGAAGGAGAGCATCGGGGCGCCGATGAGCTCGTGGAAGCGCGCGCCGGAGGCATAGGAGACCGGCGACATCGCGGGGATCGGGGAGAAGCCGGCGATCCGGTCCGGACCCCAGCGCTTAACGGTGTAGACGTGCGCCGCCGCGACGAGTTCGACGACCTCGGCCCAGGTCGCCCGCACCAGTCCGCCCTTGCCGCGCGCCGATTTGTAGCGCGCCGCCTTCTCGGGGTCCTGGACGATAGAGGCCCAGGCCACCACCGGGTCGCCGCCGACCGCGGCCTTCGCCTCGCGGAAGAGGTCGAGCAACACCCCGCGGACGTATGGATAGCGCACCCGCGTGGGGGAGTAGGTGTACCAACTGAACGCCGCACCTCGCGGGCAGCCGCGGGGCTCGTATTCCGGTTTGTCGGCACCGGTCGACGGGTAGTCGGTCTGCTGCGCCTCCCAGGTGATGATCCCGTCCTTGACATAGACCTTCCACGAGCAGGAGCCGGTGCAGTTGACACCGTGCGTCGAGCGGACCACCTTGTCGTGGCTCCAGCGGTCCCGATAGAAGGCGTCGCCGGCGCGACCGCCCTCGGCATACATCGTCCGCTTGTCTTCGGAGACAGTCGCTTTGGTGAAGAAGCGGCGGGTCCCGACGAGGGCATCGGAGAGCGGGCCGTCCATCCCCACCGGCGGATTGTGGGTACTCATGGGAGTTCTCCTCGAGGGTCGGTGGTGGGATCGGCGGTGCTGAAGGAGGCGCGGGTGCGGATGTGGGCGAGGCAGCGATTCGGCTCGACGAAGGGCTCGAGGCTCACCTCGGCATCGCTCTCGCCGAGTTGGGCCATGGTCCCGACGATCAGTCCGCGGTGGATATTGCAGACGACCGCGGGGTTGTCCTTGGCGAGGTCGAGGAAGGGGCAGTCGACCAGGGTGACGGCGACCTCCCGACCGTCGGTGCCGGTCGAGACCTGAGGGGTGTAGCCCCAGCCGCGCAGGACGTCGACCATCCGGCCGAGCTTGGCCAGCCATTGCCCGGGAGTCCGGGCCGGTCCGGAGGTGACCGGCGGCACGTGCTTGCGCGCCCACTCCTGGCCCGCCTCGGCCGGGGTGAGTTCGCCGGACGCGGCGCGGATGAATGTCGAGGCGAGCAGGCCGGCCAAGGCGCGGTAGGCCGCGGCATCCGATGCCCGCGACGGGTCGATCGTCCCCGGAGCGACGGAATAGAGCTTGTTCGGGCGACCGGCGCGGGCGGTTCGCTCGAAGTGCGAGCGCAGGATGCCGGCTGCGACGAGCTGGTCGAGGTGGAAGCGGACCGTCGTCACATGCAGATCGCGGGCGACCGCGAGCTCGGCGGCCGTCGCCCCGCGATAGTCGGGGTCGGCTTGGGCGGCGGTGGCGAGGGTGTCCACGAGCGCACGCCGGACCGGCGAGTCGAGGAGGTCGACCGGATTCGACGCGAGGCGACGCGGCGTCATACGGGCTCCTCTCACCGGATTTAGCGGATTTGCTCCGCCCATCAAACCACACCCGCTTTGGACGTTGACGTCGCGGTTTATGCGCGATTCAGGACCTGGTCGAGGGTGGGGTCCAGAGAGGAGTACGCTCGCGCTTGCGGATGATAAAAGGATCGAATCCCCTAAAAGGGACGAGCACGCCCAGGAGAGCCATGAGCACTGCCCCCGCGGGGACCGGAGACGGCCGGAACCGCGTTCTCACGATGTCGTTCATCGCCTTCACACTCATGTTCGCGGTGTGGCTGATGTTTGGCGTCCTCGGTGTCCCGATCCAGAAGGAGTTGGGTCTGACCGACCCGCAACTCGCCTGGGTCAGCGCGGTCGCGGTGCTCAACGGCTCGCTGTGGCGGCTGCCCGCGGGGATGCTCACCGACCGGGTCGGCGGGCGCGTGGTCACCATCGCGATGCTGCTGCTGACCGCGATCCCGTGCTTCTTCCTCAGCCAGGTCGGTTCGTATGGCGCCCTGCTCGTCCTCGCCTTCCTCGTCGGCTTCGCGGGCAACCTGTTCAGCGTCGGGGTCGCCTGGAATGCGGCGTGGTTCCCCAAGGACCGCCAGGGTTTTGCGCTCGGTCTCTTCGGCGCGGGCAATGTCGGCGCCTCGGTCACCAAGCTGCTCGTCGTCCTGGTCCCCTCGCTGATTGCGGGGACCGCGGGGCACGTCTACTTCGGAATCTTCAAGGGCGGCTGGCGGATCTTCCCGGCCATCTATTCGGTCGCGCTGGTCGTGGTCGCGGCCCTGACGCTGGTCATCGTCCCGCGTCACGACCGGGCCGCCGGGGCGGGCAAGTCCATGCGCGAGATGTTGGCGCCGTTGCGGCACATCCGGGTCTGGCGGTTCAGCCTTTATTACGCCGCCGTCTTCGGTGCCTATGTCGCGCTCTCCGCCTGGCTGCCGAAGTACTACATCGACAACTTCGGCGTCAGCCTGCGAGAGGCGGCGCTGTTGACGGCGACCTTCATCTTCCCGGCGTCCCTGCTGCGTCCCCTCGGCGGCGCCATCTCCGACCGCTGGGGCGCGCGGCGGGTGATGTATTGGACCTTCGGCGTGATGCTGCTGACCACGGGAATCCTGATGATGCCCAACGGGCATCTCGTCATCACCCACCCCGACGGCAGCCAGAGCGAGCACCTCGCCTATGCGATGGGTCTGATCCCGTTCGCGATCATCGTCTTCCTGCTCGGGTGTGCCATGGGCGTCGGCAAGGCCGCGGTCTACAAGCACATCCCGGAGTACTTCCCCGACAATGTCGGCTCCGTCGGCGGCCTGGTCGGAATGTTCGGCGGGCTCGGCGGCTTCGTGCTGCCGCCATTGTTCGCCTACACGAAGGTGTGGTCCGGCTTCCCCTCCTCGACCTTCTTCGTGCTCTTCCTGCTGACCGCGATCTGTGCGCTGTGGATGCACTGGACCGTCGTCCACATGCTCCACCAGCAGACCCCCGAGCTCGCCCGTCATATCGAGAGCCCGGCGCCCACCCCATGAGACCGCAAGGAGATTCGATGAGTACGACGGCAACCCGCAGCAGCGGCGAATGGCTGCAGGCGTGGGATCCGGAGGATGAGGCCCGCTGGGACAAGGGCCTCGCCTGGCGCACCCTGTGGATCACAACCTTCTGCCTGACCCTTGCCTTCATCGCCTGGTATTTGCCGAGCGCGATCATCCCCAAGCTCAATGCGCTGGGGTATGGCTGGAGCAAGAGCCAGCTCTATTGGATGGCCGCCATGCCCGGCCTGGCCGCCGGGATCTTCCGGCTGCTATGGATGGTGCTGCCGCCGATCATGGGCACCCGCAAGATGGTCTCGCTGTCCACCCTGCTGCTCGTCGCCTCGACGCTCGGCTGGGGGGTGCGCGTGCAGCATCCGACCGCGCCCTATTGGGAGCTGATGGTCCTCGCCTTCCTCGCCGGCATCGGCGGTGGTGTCTTCTCCGGCTTCATGCCCTCCACCTCGTTCTTCTTCCCGCGCCGGATGCAGGGCACCGCGCTGGGGTTGCAGGCGGGACTGGGGAACTTCGGGGTGTCCGTGGTGCAGTTGCTCACGCCATACCTGATTGCCATGTCGGGCCTGGCGATCTTCGGTGGGTCGCAGCTGCTGAAGACGCCGGGCAAGCCGGACAAGACGGTGTGGTACCAGAACGCCGCCTTCGTCTGGATCCCGCTGATGGTCATCGGCGCGGTGCTCGCCTGGACGATGCTCAAGTCGGTGCCGGTCAAGGCCAATATCAAGCAGCAGTTCGACATCTTCGCCAACCAGGACACCTGGTTGATGACGCTGATCTACATCATGACCTTCGGCACCTTCTCGGGGCTCGCGGCGCAGTTCGGCCTGCTGATGTCCAACCTCTTCGGCTCCGGCAATGAGCAGGTGATCTCCGGCACCGGCGCCGCGGCCAAGCTACTCATCGACGGCTATGCCGTGCCCGACCCGGTGAAATATGTCTTCCTCGGCCCGTTGATCGGCGCCGGCGCCCGGGTGCTCTTCTCCCCGCTGACCGACCGGATGGGCGGCGCGCGCTGGTCGCTGGTCTCCGGCATCGGACTGATCGCCTCGATCATCTATACGATCCCGGCGCTGACCCCCGACTACTCCTCGGCGGCGGCGCTCAAGGGCGACTTCAACCACTTCCTGTGGGGGATGCTGGCGATCTTCCTCTTCTCCGGGATCGGCAATGCCTCGACCTTCAAGCAGATGCCGATGATCTTCGAGCGCCGGCAGGCCGGTGGGGTGATCGGCTGGACCTCGGCGATCGCGGCTTTCGGGCCGTTCTTCTTCGGGGTCGGGGTCACCACCTTCGGCCCGACCACCTTCTATTGGATCGGCGTCGCCTGGGCGATGATGTGCACCATCCTGATCTGGCTGCGCTATGCCCGGCCGGGAGCCCCTAAGCCCAGCTGACCCTCCCCGTGGGGTGCGGCCGGATCCGCCCCGTCCGCCGCCTGCCACCCGCCTCTGACCGCCGGCGCCCGGCCGGGATGAGAGGCTGGCAGGAGCGGCGGACTGGGGCGTCCGGCGCGCCGAGCGACCGGGCGCAGGCGCTGGCTCGGGGAAGGGGCAGGCATGAGTTCGATCGAGGAGCGGCTACCAGCGCGGGAGCCCTATGCGATCTATCAGTGGGCGCAGCAACTCTTCGACGCTCGCGACTATGTCGAGGCGGGCCAGGCGCTGGAGTATCTGCTGGCGCACTTCGGCTCCGAACCCGGCACTGGCGAAGCGCGAGAACTCCTGGCGCGCAGCTATTTTCACTCCGCTCAACTGACGCGGGCCGCCGAGACCGCGCGCGAGATCCTCAAGGGCGATCCAGGCAATGCGTATGCCGTGCTCCTGCTCGTCCGCTCCCTCCGCCGCGCCGGCCGCACCGAGGAAGCCGACGCCGCGGAACGTATGGCCGATGCGCTCGGTGTCGACGTGTCCCGCCGCGACTGAGTCCACGCGCGTCCGCTGGTCCGACCCCTAAAGTCGGTGCATGGGACTGCTCACGTTCAGCATCAATGTGACCCTGGACGGCTGCATCGACCACGAGGAGGGCATCGTCGACGACGAGACGCATGCCCACTTCACTCGACTCCTGGACTAGAGCGGGGCGATGTTGTGGGGCCGCACGACATACGAGCTGATGGAGGACTATTGGCCGGCGGTCGCGCGCGGTGACGTGGATGCGCCCGCGGCGATGCGCGAGTGGGCCCTTAAAATCGACGCCAAGCCGAAGTATGTCGTGTCCACCACCCGCACCGACTTCCCCTGGACCAATAGCCACCACGTGACCGGTGACCTGGGTGCGGCGGTGCGGGAGCTCAAACGCACCACTCCGCACGGGGTGCTCCTCGGCAGCGCGTCCTTGGCCAACCAGTTGGACCGGCTGAATCTCATCGACGAGTACAAATTCCTGGTGCACCCCCGGATCGCGGGCCACGGCCCGACGCTGTATGCCGGTGGCCTCCCTAGCACTCGCGGCCTCGAGTTGATCTCGGCGGAGCAGTTCAGCAATGGCGCGGTCGCGATGCACTACCGACGGGCTGTGTGAGGTCGCCGTCGGCTTCGATTGTCCGATGGCGGGCGGAGCAGTTGCTGGGATGGCGCCGACGAAATGAATCCTGCACCGCAGTCCCGGCGCCGTGGGGGTCGAAGCCCAGCCACCTCGGGAGGACCGACCCTCGGGCCGCACTGGACGGAACGGCAGGCACCGCGAGTCGACCTTGGTGCTATCTGTCGTGCCCGTTCGTCAACGGGCCCCGGTCACGAAGGCGAGGAACTCCTCATCGAATCCCGCCACGATCTCGGGATCGAGTTGAGCCCCGAGCGCGTCGAGAACGGTGGTGAAAAACAGACGCACGCCCACGGCATACGTAATGCTCGCGATCTCGGCGTCGGCCAGACCGAGCGCGCGTAGCTCCTCGATCTCCGAGTGGGTCACCGACCCCGGAGCGGTCGCCACCTTGACCGCGAATCGATAGATGGCGGCGTCGACGGGGGACAACTGACCGCCGCTCGGGTCCGCAGCGAGCCCGCGCAGTGTCGCCTCGTCGTCGCAGACCTCTTGGAGCATCTTCGCGTGCGCGGCAGTGCAATACGCCGAGCCCCGCGCCCGCGCCGCCGCGATGGTGACCAGCTCGAACCGCCGCCGATCCATGGTCGCTCGCACCGCCGCTGCGAGGGCGATCCACGCGGTCGCAATATCGGGTTGGTTCGCGAAGCAGCCGGTGTAATCGGGCACGAAGCCCCAGAATCCGCGCTGACTGTCCACATAGGCCGCAAAGGCGGGCTCGCTGTCCGCGGTCGGACTGGTCGAAATGAACACGGCACCGTCTCCGGAGCTCAGAAGCTGAAGGTGGTCGCGGCGTCGTCGCCGATCCACTCCCACAACTGGACCGAGCCTGCCTTGGTCGCATTGGCGATCAGGTCATCGCCGTCAATTCCTTTGGCATCCACGCAGATTCCGCACGCAATCAGCGTGCCTCCGGCGGCTGCATACCGCTGCATCAGGGTGTCCAGCGGCGGACAGCCCTCGCAGGCGACTGCTCGGGCATGACCGGGAATGGCGAGGCGCACGGCTTCCTTGGTGAGGAAGATCAGGGTCGGTCGGCCCGATTCGGCGGCACCGACGGCGACGAGCAAGGCGACGGTGACCTTCTCGGGGTCCTCGAGACCGGTCGTGAGGCTGATGGCTGCCTTGGTCATGCCGCGCTCCTGCCGTGTGATGAATCCCCGAGTCCGTATCTGTGACGGTAGGCCGGTGTTCGGCGGTCGACATAGGGCGCCAGCACCCAACCTGGGGTCGCGGCCGTGAGCCGCGACGCCGGTCAGCGCGCAGTCGGCCGGGAGCCAAGCAGACGTGCCACGGCTCCAGCGCGGGCGGACGGACCGGACAGTCCGAGCTTTGCGTAGGTCCGCTGCAAGTGGCGCTCGACGGTGCGGATGCTGAGGTGCAATTCGGCGGCGATCGTGGAGTTGTCCTGCCCGTGCGCGACCAGACGAAGCACCTCCATCTCGCGAGCCGACAAGGAGCGCAGATCGTCGCGGGAGAGGCCCGTCTCCACGGTGGAATCCTCGGCGAGGAAGGCTGTCACCTCACGGACGAAGACCGGCCAGGCCGGCTCGTCCTCCAAGAGGATGTGGTTTCGGCTGTCGAGGGGCACCAGCCGCGCGTCACGAATAGCGGCCGCGAGGAATCGTCCGTGCTCGAAGTCGTTCATCCGCTCGTGCCGGGAGTGGATGACGAGGGTCGGGACGCTGAGATCGGCAAGGACTCCGGTCGCATCCGCGCGTCCCCTCTCCACCCGTGATGCATATGCCGTGCGTGCGGACGCCGAGCGCTGGTGCAGTTCGTCGAGCCAGGCCATCTGCTCCTCGGTAGCATCGGGGATCATCATCGACGTGAATACCCGGCGAAAGAGCGGGTCGGCACGATCCCAGCCGGCGCGGATCATCGCCTGGAACGCGTCCTCCAGAGCCCGGTCATCGTCGGTCACATGTCGTAATGACGCGGCGTAGGTACTTGCGCAAATGAGCCTCGCCACCCGGTCGGGGTGACGGTGCACGAAGTGCAGGGCCACCGGGCCGCCCTGGGCCATCGCCATCAGCGCGAACCGGCCGAGGCCCGCGTTGTCCGCGACGGCCTCCAAGTCTTCGATGCGCCGCTCGAGACTGAAATCGGTCGTATCGCGATCCGACATGCCGTGCCCGCGCTCGTCGAACCGCACCACGGTCGCTACTCGGCCCAATTCGACCAGGTAGTGGCGCCAAACCGGGCTTTGCCAGTCGTACTCGAGGTGGCTGAGCCAGCACGCATCGAGCAGCAGCGGCGGGCCGTGGCCGTGCACGGCATACGCGATCCTCGTCCCGTCTGCCGAACGGCAGAAGCGCACCCGCTGGGACGCCTGGAGGGCCGCGGCCGTGGTCATCTGCTCAGTGTATGGAGCCGTGGTTAGTCCTCGGGATGCCAACGGGTCCCGCCGCCGACGCTGCAACAAGCACCTGCGCGCCTGCTTCGCCGTGGCGGGCCCACCTCCTGACGCTGAGTTGACCCCGCGCCCGCGGGTGGTAAGCCCCGGGCAGGAGTCAGCGAGTGGCGTACTGCAGCAGCTTGCCGAAGGCCTGGCGAGCCTGCGCAGGCGCTTGGCGACGGTCAAGTCCCTGGTAGTGGTGTAGCGCTGCGTTCTCCTTGTTGTGGTTAGGCGGTCAGTGCTGGGAGGGCATCGGTTCCGATCTCCGGGTCTGTTGGCGGCACGATCGTGATGCGGGAGCGGGCGAGGACCTCGAGGCCGAGGTAGCGGCGTCCTTCGGCCCATTCGTCGGTCTGCTCGGCCAGGACGGCGCCTACGAGGCGGACGATCGCGGTGCGGGTGGGGAAGATTCCCACGGCGTCGGTGCGGCGGCGGATCTCCCGGTTGAGGCGTTCGGTGGGGTTGTTGGACCAGATCTGGGTCCAGATC
>ERZ501047.102-NODE-102-length-31381-cov-15.614761_pt1 | contig 31381 bp, 31 predicted proteins | sample MGYA00510868_ERZ501047 | MGnify/ENA primary metagenome ERZ501047 (study PRJEB25958, sample SAMN03398593) | human skin metagenome | study: EMG produced TPA metagenomics assembly of the Human Skin Microbiome Metagenome (human skin metagenome) data set. | reverse complement strand
GCTGCTCAACGTGGTCACCGCCCGCACCGGCTGCCCCTACCGGGGGTAAGGGCATCAGCCGGGCTTCGTTCGCCAGGCTGATGATCCCGCCGGGGGTAAGGGCATGAGCCGGGCTTCGTTCGCCAGGCTAATGATCCGGCCGGGGGTAAGGGCATCAGCCGGGCTTCGTTCGCCAGCGTTGCGGCCCCCCACGCTGCCGCACCCGTCTCGGGCGGGACCGGCATAATCGGGCGGGACCGGCATAATGCTGCGATGGTCCCTCCCGAGGTGCGCGCCGCCCTGGACGCCCTGCGTCGTCAGACACTCGAGCGGGTCCAGGACCTGGAGCGCGACCGGTCGCGCATCGTCGACGCGAGCAGGTCGAGCAACGCCGACGACGAGCACGACCCCGAGGGTCAGACCATCGCCTGGGACCGCGAGCAGACCGCCGCCCTGCTGCGGGACGCCCGCGCGCGGCTCGCCGAGACCGACGTCGCGTCGGCCCGGCTCGACGGCGGGTGGGACGGGAGCTGCGAGGTGTGCGGCGGGCCGATCCCGCCCGGTCGCCTGCTCGCCCGCCCGACCACGGCGCGCTGCGTGGGGTGCGCCTGAGCGCGAGTGCCCGCGAGATGCCGAAGCGGCCTAGGGTGAGGGACATGGACTTTCGATACCTCGGCAACAGCGGTCTGAAGATCAGTGAGATCACCTACGGCAACTGGCTCACCCACGGATCCCAGGTCGAGAACGAGACCGCGAAGCGCTGCGTGCGCGCCGCGCTCGACGAGGGCATCACGTCCTTCGACACCGCCGACGTCTACGCCAACACCAAGGCCGAGACCGTGCTCGGCGAGGCCCTCAAGGGCGAGCGCCGCGAGTCGCTGGAGATCTTCACCAAGGTCTACTGGCCCACCGGCCCGGGAGGGCACAACGACTGCGGCCTGTCCCGCAAGCACGTGATGGAGTCGATCGACGGCTCGCTGCGGCGGCTGCAGACCGACTACGTCGACCTCTACCAGGCGCACCGGTTCGACACGGAGACGCCGTTGGAGGAGACCATGCAGGCCTTCGCCGACATCGTCAGGCAGGGCAAGGCGCTCTACATCGGTGTTAGCGAGTGGACCGCCGACCAGATCCGCGCCGGTCACGCCCTCGCCAAGGACCTCGGCATCTCACTGGTCTCCAGCCAGCCGCAGTACTCCATGCTGTGGCGCGTCATCGAGCCCGAGGTCGTCCCCGCCTGCGAGGAGCTCGGCATCTCCCAGATCGTGTGGAGCCCGATGGCGCAGGGGGTCCTGTCCGGCAAGTACCTCCCGGGCCAGCAGCCGTCCACCGACACGCGCGCCGGGCACTCCGAGGCCGGCCAGTCCATGAGGGACCTGATGCGCGACGAGGTGCTCGAGGCGGTCCAGGGGCTCAAGCCGGTCGCCGCCGACGCCGGCCTGACCATGCCGCAGCTCGCCATCGCCTGGGTCCTGCAGAACGACAACGTCGCAGCCGCCCTCGTGGGCGCCTCCCGGCCCGAGCAGATCAAGGACAACGTCAGGGCCGCCGGGGTGCGTCTCGACGACGAGATCATGCGACGGGTCGACGAGGCGCTCGGCGGGGTGGTCGAGCGTGACCCAGGTCAGACGGCTGCGCGCGCACCGAAGTCCAGGCCCTGCTGATGACGGAGCTCACCGAGGAGGAGCTCGCCTTCCTGCAGGGATGCTTCGACCTGGCGCGCGACGGTGACCCGCAGCTCGCCCACCTTGTGGACGAGGGGCTCCCCGTCAACCTCACCAACGCCAAGGGCGACACGCTGCTGATCCTCGCCGCATACCACCAGCACGACGCCCTCGTGTCGGCGCTGCTGGCGCGCGGCGCCGACACCGAGCGGGTCAACGACAACGGGCAGACCGCGCTGGCCTCGGCGTGCTTTCGCCGCAACGCCGAGATCGTGAGCTCGCTGCTGCGTGCCGGGGCCGACCCCGCGACCGGGGAGCGCTCGGCGCTGGCGATCTGCGAGTTCTTCGCCCTGCCCGAGATGCTCGAGCTGCTTCGCGCCGCACCAGCCCCTCCCACCCCTCGATGATCGTGAGGGTCTGGTCCACCATCCTTGGACCAAACCCTCACGATCCTGGTGGCGGCGGTGAGCTGGTGGAGACGGTGGAGCGGTGAGGTGTCGGGAGGTCAGGCGGAGGGGTGGGTCATGTCCATGGGGACCACCCAGCGGTCGAAGTCGCCCTCGCTCACGTCCCCGCTCGCGATCGCGGCCTCGCGCAGCGTGGTGCCCTCCTTGTGGGCCCGCTTGGCGATGGCGGCGGCCTTGTCATAGCCGATGTGCCGGTTGAGCGCGGTCACGACCATGAGGTTCTGCTCGAGGTTGGCCTCGATGCGCTCGCGCTGCGGCTCGATGCCGACGGCGCAGTGCAGCCGGAAGGACTCGCACCCGTCGGAGATCAGCCGGATCGACTCGAGCACCGCGTGCGCCATGACGGGCTTGTAGACGTTGAGCTGGAAGTTGCCCTGCGAGCCGGCGAACGCGACGGTCGCGTCGTTGCCGAAGACCCGCGTGGCCACCATCGTCAGCGCCTCGCACTGCGTCGGGTTGACCTTGCCCGGCATGATGCTCGACCCCGGCTCGTTCTCGGGGATGGTGATCTCGCCGATGCCGTTGCGGGGTCCTGAGGCGAGCCACCGGACGTCGTTGGCGACCTTCATCAGCGCGCCGCCGAGCGTGCGCAGCGCCGCGCTGACGCCGACGAGCGCGTCGTGGGCGGACAGCGCGGCGAACAGGTTGGGGGCCTGGACGAAGCCCAGCCCGGTCTCGTCGGCGATCTTGCGGGCCGCCAGGGCGCCGAACTCCGGGTGGGCGTTGAGGCCGGTCCCGACGGCGGTGCCGCCGATCGCGAGCTCGAGGACGCGGTCCTCGGACTGACGGACGGCGTCGAGGGCCTGGTCGATCTGCGCGACCCAGCCGCCGATCTCCTGACCGAGGGTGATCGGCGTGGCGTCCTGCAGGTGGGTGCGCCCGACCTTGACGACGTCGGCGAACTCCTCGCTCTTGCGGGCGAGCTCGTCCCGCAGCGCCTCGACGTGGGGATAGAGACGCTCGGTCAGCTCGAGGGCCACGGCGATGTGCATGGCCGTGGGGAAGGTGTCGTTGCTGGACTGGCCGCGGTTGACGTGGTCGTTGGGGTGCACGGGCTCCTTGCTGCCCATCACGCCTCCTGCCAGCTCGATGGCGCGGTTGGAGACCACCTCGTTGGCGTTCATGTTGGACTGCGTCCCGGACCCGGTCTGAAAGACGACGAGGGGGAAGTGGTCGTCGAGCCGTCCGGCGATCACCTCGTCGGCGGCGCGGACCACGAGGTCGGCGACGTCCTGGGGGAGCTGACCCAGCTCGGCGTTGGCCAGGGCGGCGGACTTCTTGAGGATGCCGAGGGCCCGGATCATGGGGGCGCCCCAGACGAAGGTGTCGCGGCCGATGTCGAAGTTGCCCAGGCTGCGCTGCGTCTGAGCCCCCCAGTACCGGTCCTCGGCGACCTCGACGGTGCCCATGCTGTCTCGTTCGGTGCGCGTGCTCGTCATGCCCCCACCGTATGCCGGAGGCCTGGGGACCGTGAGGCTGCCTCGCCCGCAGACGCGGTCGCTGCCGGTGCCGCCCGCTAGATGTGGTAGTCGTCGAGCCCGGCGAGGGCCGCCTCCTCGACCGGCTCTCCCGCGGCGGCGGCCACGGCGACCGCGTCGGCGGCCTCGGAGAACTCGTAGCGCCGCTTGTAGAGGTCGAACAGGGCGATGATCGTGGCTCCGACGGGCACGCCGAGCAGCGCTCCCGAGGCGCCGAACAGCGCTCCGCCCATCATCGCGGACCCGAACGCGACGGCGGGGTGCACGTCGACCGCCCGGGCGCTGATGCGCGGCTCGACGAAGATGTTCTCGACCTGCTGGTAGGCGATCGCGTACAGCAGCACCCACAGGCCGTCGCGGGGCTCGCTGCTGACCACGCCCACGAGCACGGGCAGCACGATCGAGACGTAGGTGCCGATGTTGGGGACGAACTGGGCGACCAGGCCGGTCCACAGGGCCAGCGGCAGCCAGTAGGGCAGGTCGATGATCCACATGAACACGCCCATGGCGGTGGCGTTGATCGCGGCGAGCACCAGCCGGCTGGAGACGTAGCCGCCGATCTTGACGAGCCCGATCTCCCACATGCTGAGGACGACCCCTTGCAGGCGCGGTGGGAACAGCCGGGCGAGCCAGGTCCGCAGCCGGGGCGCGTCCGCGGACAGGTAGAAGGTGAACAGCAGGAAGGCGAAGGTGCTGAGCAGCGCGGACAACAGGCTCGTGACGAAGCCCAGCAGGCCGGTCGCGAGCTGGCCGGCGAGGGCGGTGATCCGCTCGGAGCTGAGGTTGAGCCGGTCCATGATCGAGCTCTGGTCGATGTCGAGGCCGAAGCGCTGGTTGGCCTGCTCGACGGCGGACTGGACCAGGCTGGGTGCCTGGGTCACGAGGCTGGTCAGCTGGTCGCGCAGCATGCCGCCGAAGGCGAGGAAGAAGGCCACGAGCAGGACCGCCACACCGAGCATGACCAGCGCGGTGGCGATGGGGCGCGGCATCCGCCCGGCCAGGCGCGAGACGGCTGGCTCCATCGCGGAGGCGGCGAAGAAGGCCATCAGTGCGGTGAACAGCACCGGGGCGCCGTCCGCGAGCACGAATCGCGCGAACGTCGCCAGAGCCAGGACGGCCACCACGACCCACGCGGCGCGCCATACGGAGTGCTGGTCCAGGACGACGGTGGCCGCCGGGGTCGCGTCGGCCTCGGGCGCGCGCTCGACGACCGGCTGTCCGGTCGGTCCGGTCGGCCCGGACGACGCCGGCGCGTCCACTGGATCCGGCTCGGTCGCCGGTCGCCTGGGCAGTCGCAGTCTCACCGTGGGTCCCTCCGACAGGTCGTATGCCGTCCCGCCCACGGTCACGCGGGGTGCGGGCTCGGCGCGACGAGCGTAACGCCGACCAGTTCGGTTCAACGACCGGTCACCGACGGTAGTGTGCCCCCCGTGCCACACGAGCAGGCCGCGCCGTCGGGCGCCCCCGACGAGCGTCAGACGCGCCGGCTGCTGGTGTATCTCGCGGCGGCCCTGGTCGCGGGCGGCATGCCGGTCCACGAGGTCGAGGCCGACGTGCGGCGGTGCGCGCGGGCGCTGGGCCAGTCCGGCTGCCAGCTGTCCGCGCTGCCCACGGGTGTCGTCCTGTCGCTGGGCTACGGCTCGCCGGCGACCTTCGAGGCCGTCGAGGGCTCGCTGCGGCTGGACCAGAGCGCCGAGGTCAACGTCATCCAGCGGGGCCTCGAGGACGGGACCGTCACCGCGACCGAGGCGCTCGAGCGACTCGTCACCCTGCGTGCTCGACCGCACCGCTACGACGTGCCCGGCATGTATGCCGGGGGCGCGTTCGTGGCCGCCGGCATCGCCCTGATCCTGCAGCCGTCGCTGCGCAGCGTGCTGTTCGCCCTGGTCTGCAGCCCGCTCGTCGTCGCGCTCCTGCGTGTCAGCGGGCGCCACCGGCTGCTGACGATCCTGTTCCCGAGCGTGGCGGCCTTCGTCGTGAGCCTGCTCGCGTTCTGGGCGGGGGAGCACGGCTTGGTGCCCGGCCCGTTGCGCAGCCTGCTGCCGCCCCTCGCCGTCCTGCTCCCGGGGGCGCTCATCGTCACGGGGCTGTCCGAGCTGGCGGCGGGTGCCATGGTGGCGGGGACCTCCCGGCTCGTCTACGGCGCGAGCCAGCTCGTGCTCTTCGGCCTGGGGGTGGGGGCGGCGGCGGTCCTGCTGCGGGTGCCGCCGGACCTGCTCGCCAACGATCGCAGCCACGACCTGGGCTGGTGGGCGGCCCTCGTGGGCCTGGTCGTGCTGACCGTCGGCATCAGCCTGATGGAGGCCGTCCCGCCGCGTCTCGTGCCGTGGGTCCTGCTGATCCTCGCCGCGACGTTCGCTTCGCAGGTCCTGGGCCAGGCGCTGGTGCCGAGCCCGTGGTTCGGGGCCTTCCTCGGTGCGGTGGCCGCGAGCCTCGGGGCGAGCGCCGTCGAGCTGCTGCGTCCCCGGCTGCCGCGCCTGGTGGTCTTCCTGCCGAGCTTCTGGCTGCTCGTCCCCGGCTCGCTGGGGCTCATGTCGGTGACCCAGCTCGGCCTGGACACCCCCTTCGCGGCGGACACGATCGCGCTGTCCGTCGGAGTCATCTGCGCCATCTCCGTGGGCCTGGTCGTCGGGTCCGGCGTTGCGCGGGGGGCGTGGTTCGTGGGGCGCGTCTCGCGCTCCCAGCTGCGTCAGCGCGCCGGCCGGTGGGACCGGGTCAGTCACCGTCCGGGGCGCTCGCGCTGACGAGCCGCAGCACCGGGGAGGGGTCCGTCGCGGTCTCGACCGCACCTCCCGCGGCGCGCACCTCGAGATGCAGGTGGCAGCCGTCCGGCGCACCCAGGTTGCCCGCCTCCGCGAGCGGGGTGCCCGGCTCCACGCGCTGCCCGGGGGAGACGAGCAGGCGTCGCGCGTGCCCGACCAGCGTGTCCCTGGTCCCGTCCGCGGAGCGGACGCGGAGGGCGAGCGGGCCGTATGCCGGACCGGGTCGTCGCGGGGCCGCCGGATCGACGACGGTGCCGGCGTGGCCGGCGGTGATCACCGTGCCGCAGGGCAGGGCCACATCGGTCCCGTGGTGGAAGCCCTGCCCTCCCGGGCACCGCGGGTCCGCTCGGTAGGAGGGCGCGGTGGTGCAGCCGTAGGGCACCATCACGGGCCAGGCCCCCGCGAACCACGGCGAGCGGTGCAGCGAACGATCCGTGTCGTAGAGGCGGTTGGCCGGGTCGAGCCCCGCCGGCAGGACGGCCGTCGTCGACGGTGACCCCGTGGCCGTCGAGGCCGTCGAGGGCGCCGAGGTCATCGAGGGCGTCGAGGGCGCCGAGGCGGCAGGGGAGTCCGCCGAGAGGTCACGGGCAGCCGGCGGGGTGTCGCCCGGCACGGTGATCTCGAGCCGGGTCGGCGTCGGCGTCGGGTCCGGCGGCGCGCAGGCCGTCAGAGCTGTCGTCGCCGTCAGCGCCGTCAGCGCCGTCAGCGCCGTTATCGCCCTCATCGCCGGCGTCCCCGTGAGGGTGGCGGCGGTGGCGGCACGACCGGGCCCGGGGCTCACAGGTCGACGACCACCACGGTGACGTTGTCCCGGCCGCCGGCGTCGAGGGCCTCGTGCACCAGCGCCCGGGTCGCGGTGCCGGGGTCCTGGTCCGCGAGCAGCGTAGTGATGCGGGCGTCGTCCAGCTCGCCGTTGAGGCCGTCGGAGCACAGCAGCAGCCGACCGGTCGCGGGCACGACCGCCACGCCCGGCGTCGCCTCGCCGTGCAGGTCGTCGGTGATAGCCCTCGTGATGCGGTACTGCCCCGGGTGGGTGCGCGCCTGCTCGAGCGTGATCATGCCGAGGTCGACCATCTCCTGGGCGACGTTGTGGTCGCTCGTGAGCGCCACCAGCTCCCCGTCCACCAGCAAGTAGGCCCGGCTGTCCCCGACCCACGCGACCACGAGCTGCCCGTCCGCGCCGCGGGCGGCGACCACGAGGGTCGTGCCCATGCCCGCCGTCACCGGGTCCTGGCGGGCCCGGTCGACCACCGCGCCCCTCGCCGCGGCCACGGCGTCCTCCAGCAGCCCCCGCACGTCCTCGCTGCGGCCCACCGCGCCACCACCGGCCATCCGCACGACGGCGTCGACGGCCACCTGGCTCGCGACCTCGCCGCCGGCATGCCCGCCCATGCCGTCCGCCACGACCCACAGGTCGTCCTCCACGGCGTAGGCGTCCTCGTTGTGGTCGCTGACGCGCCCCCGGTCGGTGAGGGCGGCGTGGCGCTGCGACGTCGTCATGCCAGCATCCTGACACGGGAGGCCGGGCGAGCACCGCAGCGGCGGGCGGACCCTCGCGGGTGACGCGTCCCACCCGTCGGCGCGTCAGCCCGGCCCGGTCTGGAGAGGTCCTAGCCTGGAGCCCGTGGGGGACCCAGGGATGCCGAGCGGATCCGAGCCCGCCGTCTCGATGCGCGTGCTCACGCTGCCTAACGCCCTCACGCTGCTGCGGCTGCTGCTGATCCCCGTCTTCTTGTGGCTGCTGCTGGTGCGCCACGCCGAGCTCGCGGCGTTCTGGGTGCTGGCGGCCTCGGCGGCGACGGACTGGCTGGACGGCGTCGTGGCCCGCCGCTACGGGCTCGTGAGCCGGCTGGGCCAGACCCTCGACCCGGTGGCGGACCGGTTGTTCGTGCTCACCACCCTGCTCGGGCTCACGGTGCACGGTGTCGTGCCGTGGTGGTTCGTCGTCCTGCTGCTCGCCCGCGACCTGTGGGGGGTGATCGAGATGGTGCGCCTTCGGCGCCACGGCCTGCGCACGCTGCCGGTGTCCTTCATCGGCAAGGCGGCGACCTTCGCGCTGCTCACCGCGTTCCCGCTCATGCTGCTGGGGCACGGGCCGGGCACCCCCGCGGCCGTCGTCCGGTCCGTGGCCTGGGCGTTCGCCTGGTGGGGGGCCGGTCTGTACTGGCTGTCGGCGATCATGTACAACATCCAGGCGCAGCAGGTCGTGCGCCGTGAGTCGGGGGAGGAGGCACGATGAGCACGTCGCCTCGCCCGCGCCGTCCGGACGAGAGCATGACCCTGCTGACGGAGATGATGGATCGTCCGCTGGACCCCGGGTATGCCGCCGAGGCCGACCGCCGGGTCGCGGCGGGCCTGACGCCGACGCCTTCAGGGCGCACGTGGCGCACCACCGTCTACCTCCTGCTGATCGGGGTGCTCGTGGCGAGCGCCGGCATGGCCCTGCGGCAGCCCAAGGCCGCCGTCACCGCGGAGAAGTCCGCGCTCGTCGCCCAGATCGAGCGCCGTCAGGCCGAGGCGGACCGGACCCAGGCGCAGATGGCCACGTGGGAGGCCGAGATGGCGCGCGTCCAGGACCAGGTCCTGGCCGGCCAGGCCGAGCAGGGCCTGACGGAGCAGCTGCGGCAGGCCGAGCTCGGGGCGGCGGCCGCCCCGGTCCAGGGGCCGGGGCTGGCGGTCACCGTCGACGACGCGCGCACGAGCACCGGGACCTCCGCCGACGGCAACCCCCGCACGTCCGAGCAGGACCCGGGGCGCGTGCAGTCCAGCGACCTGCAGCTCGTCGTCAACGGGCTGTGGGAGGCGGGCGCCGAGGCGATCGACGTCAACGGGCACCGGCTCACGGCGACGTCGGCGGTGCGCTTCGCCGGGGAGGCGATCCTCGTGGACTACCGCCCCCTGACCCGCCCCTACGTCATCCACGCCATCGGGGACCCGCAGCAGCTGCGCACGCGGTTCCTGGCCACCGAGGGCGGCCGGTGGCTGGATGCCCTCGGGCGCGAGGTCGGGATCCGCCACGACGTCGTGGCGCAGGACCGACTGGTGCTGGAGGGCGACAGCGGCGTCCGCCTGCGCCACGCGACATCGGTGCCGCCCGCGGCCGGCATACCGACCACCCGCGCCGCCACCACCGCTCCCACGACCCCCAGCACAGCCCAGATGCCCGTCCCCAGCACGACGACCAGCACGACGGAGGCCAACCCGTGATCCCCGCCCTCGGACTGCTCATCGGCATCGCGATCGGGGTCTTCCTCGACCCGTCGGTGCCGGTGTGGCTGCAGCCCTATCTCCCCATCGCGATCATCGCGGCGCTCGACGCCGTCTTCGGCGGCCTGCGGGCCGTCCTCGACGGCATCTTCAACGACAAGGTGTTCGTCATCTCGTTCCTGTCCAACGTGGTGGTGGCGGCGCTCATCGTCTTCCTCGGTGACCAGCTGGGCGTCGGCGCACAGCTGTCCACCGGGGTCGTCGTGGTCCTCGGCGTCCGCATCTTCTCCAACGTCGCCTCGATCCGCCGGCACCTCTTCCACGCATGAGCACCCGCGTCCCGGACCCGCCCCAGCCCGATCCCGAGCGCCAGCCCGATCCCGAGCCCCAGCCCGTTCGCCCCTCCGCGTGGCGGCGGCTCGCCCGCGTGGGGCGCCCCCGCCTCACCAAGGCCAACGCCGTCGCGACCGCCCTCGCGGTGCTGCTGGGCTTCGCCCTCGCCACGCAGCTGCAGTCGCAGTCCCGCCGCGGCCTGGAGTCCCTGCGGACCACCGACCTCGTCCGGATCCTCGACGACCAGAACGCCCGCTCCGACCGCCTCGACGCCGAGGCCCGCCAGCTCCAGGCGCAGCGCGACGAGCTCGTGAACGGCTCCCAGCAGGGCCAGGCGGCCGTCGCCGCGGCCCGCGAGCGCCTCGACACGCTGGGCATCCTGGCCGGCACCGCCAAGGCCAAGGGTCCTGGCGTCACGATCCGCATCACCGACCCCCAGGGCAAGGTCACGGCGCCCATGCTGCTGGACGTGGTGCAGGAGCTGCGGGACGCGGGTGCCGAGGCGATCCAGGTCGGGGACGTGCGGGTGGTGGCCTCCACGTGGTTCGGCTCCCAGGACGGCTCCCTGCGGGCCGACGGCAAGCCGCTCCGCGCCCCCTACGTGGTCAGGGCGATCGGTGACCCGGCCACCATGGACGCCGCCATGCGGATCCCCGGTGGCGTCGTGGAGAGCATGAGGCAGGAGGGTGCTGACGCGGCCGTGGCGCGGACCGATAGCATCACGGTGGACGCGCAGGCGACGCCGGCGCAGCCACGTCACGCTCAACCCGTGCCGGCCCCGACGACGGGACCCGTTCCGTAGCACACGCCCACGGAGGCCTGTCGGAGCCGGAGTCATCCGCGACCTACAAAGGAGCGCCATGTCGGAGCTGTCCTACCCCGAGAACCTTCGCTACACCGCCGAGCACGAGTGGGTCGCCGTCGAGGGCGACCTTGCCAAGGTCGGCGTCACCGCGTTCGCCCAGGACGCCCTCGGCGACGTCGTGTTCGTCAGCCTCCCCGCCGTGGGGGACGAGGTGGCGGCGGGTGACTCGTGCGGCGAGGTGGAGTCGACCAAGTCCGTCTCCGACCTGTTCTCCCCGGTGTCCGGCGAGGTCGTCGAGGTCAACGAAGAGCTCGACTCCGCGCCCGAGTCCGTCAACTCCGACCCCTACGGCAGCGGCTGGATGTTCACCGTCAGGGTCAGCGACCCGGGCGAGCTCGACGGTCTCCTGGACGTGAGCGCCTACAAGGCCCAGCTCGACTGACCGATAGGCTGGTGCCTCGGCCACAATTCTCATACGGTGTCACCCGCAGTGACCCGCACGTTCTCGTGACGGGCACGGCGGGTGACACCGATTGATCGCCAAGGAGTGACTGCCTCATGAGCAACCCCGAGCAGGAGGGCCGCCGCCCTCTCCCCGAGGGTCCGTCGACGCAGCAGTTCCAAGGTGTCGGTCCCGACCTGGACCACGCCCTCGAGGGCGGCGGCGCCCAGGGTGGGCACGACCAGGCCACCGTCGACGCCCTGCGGCCCGGCACGGCCCTGCTGGTCGTGCTGCGCGGCCCCAACACCGGCGCGCGCTTCCTCCTCGACGCCGAGGAGGTCAGCGCCGGCCGTCATCCCGACAGCGACATCTTCCTCGACGACGTGACCGTCTCCCGTCGGCACGCGGTCTTCGTGCGCATGGGGGACACCTTCGAGGTGCGGGACGTGGGCTCGCTCAACGGCACCTACGTCAACCGCGAGCGCACCGACGCCGGTCGCCTGCAGGCCGGTGACGAGGTGCAGATCGGCAAGTTCCGCCTCGTGTTCTACGCCCCGTCGTCCAGCTGATGCCGGTGAGTGACGGCCCCTCCTCGCACAGCACCTACACGATCGGCGCCGTCGTCGCGGCGCTGGTCGACGACTTCCCCGACCTGTCGATCAGCAAGGTCCGGTTCCTCGAGGCCAAGGGGCTGCTCACTCCCGAGCGCCGCCCGTCCGGCTACCGCGTGTTCTCCGAGGCGGACGTCGAGCGGCTGCGCTACATCCTCACCGCGCAGCGCGACCGGTTCTGGCCGCTCGAGGTCATCCGCGAGGCGCTGGACGCCATCGACCGGGGCCTCACCCCCTCCGGCCCGGGGGAGTCCAGCCTCCCCACCGTGCCCGAGACCGTCGCCGTGGACGCGGTCGACCCGCTCCTCGCCGCCCCCCGCTCCTCGGTGCTGCTCACCGAGCGCGAGCTGCGCCGCCTCGCCGGGATCGACGAGACCACGCTCAGCGGCCTGCTGACCTACGGCCTCCTGCGCCCCGACCGCCAGGGCCACTTCGACGAGGACGACCTGGCGGTGGCCCGTGCCGCGGGCCGGCTCGCCGCCCACGGGATCGAGCCGCGGCACCTGCGGCCGTTCCGCACGGCCGCCGACCGTGAGCTGGCGCTCGTCGAGCAGGTGCGTGGACCTGCCGCCCGACGGCGTGACGACGACCCCGCGGTCGACATACTGCGGGCCTGTCTGTCCCTGCACGCCGCCCTGGTCCGAGGCGGTCTCGGGGACTGATCAGGGCCTCGCGACACGCGACGAGCCGCAGTCGGGGTACCGTGGCGGGGTGAGGTCACTAGAGGTGCTCGGGGTCCGGGTCGAGATGCCCACCAACAAGCCCATCGTCCTGCTCAAGGAGACGGACGGCACCCGCTTCCTGCCCATCTGGGTGGGGGCGGCCGAGGCCACCGCCATCGCCTACGCGCAGCAGGGGGTCGAGCCGCCGAGGCCGCTGACCCACGACCTGATCGCCACCCTCATCCCCGCGCTCGGCCACCGGCTGACCGAGATCCGGATCAGCTCGCTGCAGGACAGCTACTTCCGGGCGACGCTCGTCTTCGACGGGACCGTCGAGGTGGACTCCCGCGCCTCCGACGCCATCGCCATCGCGCTACGCACGGGCACGGGCATCGTGACCACCGAGGCCATCCTCGACGAGGCCGGCGTGACCATCTCCGGGGAGGGCACGCAGGGGGAGGGCGGGGAGGTGACGGCCGAGGACGAGGTCGAGCGCTTCCGCGAGTTCCTCGACCACGTCACCCCCGAGGACTTCGAGGGAGGCCCGGGCGAGGGCCCCCACGAGGCCTGAGGGCGCGTCGCCGTCCTAGGCCGTTCGGGTGGGGGGTCCCGCACGCCCCGGTGGCGCCGCCCGACACACGCCCCGGCTGCGGGCTGATGTGATTGACGACCCCTGGGCCGGGACGTACCGTCGATCACGAGCCCGGCACCACGTCCCGCGATCGCGCGGGGCGCCCGACAGCCGAGTCGAGCAGCGCGAAGGGGGGGCCGTGGGTCCGGAGCACACCGACCGCCCGGTCGTGCCGACCGCCTCGCAGGGGCTGCTGTTCACCGACGACCTGCCCGACCTGTCCGAGGACATCGGCTACCGCGGACCCACCGCCTGCAGGGCCGCGGGCATCACCTACCGCCAGCTCGACTACTGGGCCCGCACGGGGCTCGTCGAGCCGTCCGTGCGCGGCGCCACCGGCTCGGGCACGCAACGGCTCTACGGCTTCCAGGACATCCTGGTCCTCAAGGTCGTCAAGCGGCTGCTCGACACCGGTGTCTCCCTCCAGCAGATCCGCGTGGCGATCTCCACCCTGCGCGAGCGCGGGGTCGAGGACCTCGCCCAGATCACGCTGATGAGCGACGGCGCGTCGGTCTACGAGTGCACCTCCGCCGACGAGGTCATCGACCTCGTGCAGGGCGGGCAGGGTGTCTTCGGCATCGCCGTGGGCCGCGTCTGGCGCGAGATCGAGGGTGAGCTGTCCTCGCTGCCGAGCGAGCGCTTCGAGGACGAGGTCCAGCCGGACTTCCCCGGCGACGAGCTCACCGCCCGACGACGCACCCGCTCCGCCGGCTGACCCACCTGATCGGCGCGCGCCAGGGCGCGCAGGCCCGACCTCACCCTGCTGCTAGGGTTTGCAGCGCTGATCACCTCACGTGGGAGAGATCCCGCGCGGCGAGGGCCACGCGACGACGCGATCATCCGGCGTCGCGCCGGGCCGCCCGTCCGCGGGGCGCCGAAGGGGCAACTACCCCGGAACCTCTCAGGCACCCGGACCACGTGGGCAGGCACCCTGGATGCGTCGCCCGTCGCAGACTGGAGGGGACGGACCCGCCGCCACGGCGAGCCCGACCTACGCCCGCCTGCCACGAGGAGCCTGCCGTGAGCGCAGACAGCACCACCACCGTGCCGGAGTTCGTCTCCCGCCACATCGGTCCGCGCGAGGACGACGTCGCGCGCATGCTGGAGGTCATCGGCCAGCCCAGCGTCGAGGAGCTCATCGCCCGCACCGCGCCGGACGCCATCCTCGGCGGGCCGGCCCTCGCGCTCGACGGGGCCCCCACCGAGCAGGCCGTCACCGACGAGCTGCGCACCATCGCCGACCGCAACCAGGTCAAGACCTCGCTGATCGGCCTCGGCTACTACGGCACCGTGACGCCGCCCGTCGTGCGGCGCAACGTGCTGGAGAACCCCGCGTGGTACACCGCCTACACGCCCTACCAGCCCGAGATCAGCCAGGGCCGGCTCGAGGCGCTGCTCAACTTCCAGACGATGGTCATCGACCTGACCGGGCTCGACATCGCCAACTCCTCCCTGCTCGACGAGGGCACCGCGGCGGCCGAGGCCATGACCCTGATGCGGCGGTCCAGCAAGGCCGCCAAGGACGCCGTCCTGCTGGTCGACGAGCAGGTCCTGCCGCAGTCCTATGCCGTGATCGCCTCGCGTGCCCTGCCGCTCGGCATCCAGGTGGAGCGGATCGACCTGTCGTCGGTGACCACGGCCGAAGGACTGGTCGAGGCGTCCGGCGGCAAGGGCGTCTTCGGGGTCCTCGTGCAGTACCCCGGCGCCGACGGCGAGATCCGTGACTGGCGCGCGCTGGCCGAGGCCGCGCACGAGGCCAAGGCCCTCGTCACCGCGTGCACCGACCTGCTCGCCCTCACCCTGCTGACGCCGCCCGGCGAGTGGGGCGCCGACATCGCGGTGGGCAACAGCCAGCGGTTCGGGGTGCCGATAGGCTTCGGTGGGCCGCACGCCGGGTTCATGTCGGTGCGCAAGGGCCTGGAGCGCTCCATGCCCGGGCGCCTGGTCGGGGTCTCGCTCGACGAGGCCGGCGCTCCGGCATACCGGCTCGCCCTGCAGACCCGAGAGCAGCACATCAGGCGGGAGAAGGCCACCTCCAACATCTGCACGGCCCAGGTGCTGCTGGCCGTCATGGCCAGCATGTATGCCGTCTGGCACGGTCCCGACGGGTTGCGGCGCATCGCCGAGCGGGTGCAGCGGCACACCGCCGCGGCGCGCCAGGCCCTCGTAGCATCGTCCGTGGACGTGCGCACCCAGCACCACTTCGACACCCTCACGGTCTCGGTGCCGGGGCGCGCCGACGCCGTCATGGCTGCTGCGCTCGAGCGCGACCTCAACCTGTGGCGCGTCGACGCCGACACGGTGCAGCTGTCCTTCGACGAGACGACGGACCGGGTGCAGGTCGCGGCCGTCGTCGAGTCCTTCGGCGCGAGCTTCTCCGGGGGCGTGCCGGGCGACCTGGCCCCGTCCTGGCCCGAGGCGCTGACGCGCACCAGCGAGTACCTCACGCACCCGGTGTTCAGCGCGCACCACTCGGAGACGGCGATGATGCGCTACCTGCGCCGCCTCGCCGACAAGGACTACGCGCTCGACCGCGGGATGATCCCGCTGGGCTCGTGCACGATGAAGCTCAACGCCACGACCGAGCTCGAGCCCATCACCTGGCCGGAGTTCTCATCGCTGCACCCCTTCGTGCCGACCGACCAGTCCGCGGGCTCGCGCCAGATCGTCTCGGACCTGCAGCAGTGGCTCGTCGAGATCACGGGCTACGACGCCGTGTCGATGCAGCCCAACTCCGGTGCGTCCGGCGAGCTGGCCGGCCTCATGGCGATCCGCGCCTACCACCGGGCGAACGGGCAGGAGGAGCGCAACGTCTGCCTCATCCCGTCCAGCGCCCACGGCACCAACGCGGCGTCGGCGGTGATGGCGGGCTTCAAGGTGGTCGTGGTCAAGTCCACGGCCGGCGGGTCGATCGACATGGAGGACCTGCGCGGCAAGGTCAAGGAGCACTGCGAGGTGCTCGCCGCGATCATGGTCACCTACCCGTCCACGCACGGCGTCTACGAGGACACCATCGTCGAGCTGTGCGAGCTGGTCCACGAGGCCGGCGGTCAGGTCTACGTCGACGGCGCCAACATGAACGCCCTGGTCGGCGTCGCCCGTCCCGGGAAGTTCGGCGCGGACGTGTCCCACCTCAACCTGCACAAGACCTTCTGCATCCCCCACGGTGGCGGAGGCCCGGGCGTCGGCCCGATCGGCGTGCGGTCCCACCTGGCGCCATACCTGCCCAACCACCCGCTCGCCCCCGAGGCCGGACCGGACACGGCGACCGGGCCTGCGGCGTCCGCGCCGTACGGCTCGGCGTCGATCCTGCCGATCTCGTGGGCGTACATCCGGCTCATGGGCGGCGAGGGGCTGCGGCGCGCGACGCTCGCCGCCGTGCTCAACGCCAACTACGTCGCGGCGCGGCTGCGCGACCACTACCCGGTGCTCTACAGCCAGGACGGGCTGGTCGCGCACGAGTGCATCCTCGACCTGCGCGGCATCACGCACGACACCGGCGTCACGGTCGACGACGTGGCCAAGCGGCTGATCGACTACGGCTTCCACGCGCCGACGATGTCCTTCCCGGTCGCCGGCACCCTCATGGTCGAGCCGACGGAGTCCGAGGACCTCGTGGAGCTGGACCGGTTCTGCGACGCGATGATTGCGATCAAGGCCGAGATCGACCAGGTCGGATCCGGCGAGGTGGCGGCGGACGCGTCCGTGCTCCGGCACGCGCCCTACACCGCCGAGTCGCTGGCGGGGGAGTGGGACTACGACTTCGACCGGGCGACGGCGGCGTTCCCGGCGGGGGTCGACCCGCGCTCGAAGTACTGGCCGTCGGTGCGCCGCATCGACGGCGCGTACGGCGACCGCAACCTGATCTGCACGTGCCCGTCCCCCGAGGCCTTCGAGGACTGACGACAGCGCGAGGACACGAGCGACGTAGGAGCGAGGCCCGGAGCGCGGAGGAGGTCCGACCAGAGGGTTCGAGGACTGACGACCGCGCGAGGACACGAGCGACGTAGGAGCGAGGCCGGGCACCGGTGGTGCCCGGCCCCGCTCAGCCGCGGACGGGTCGACCCGCGCGGTAGGCGCTGGGCGCGATCCCGACGAAGCGCGTGAACTCGCGCGCGAGGTGGGCCTGGTCGAAGAATCCGAGCCGGGCCGCCAGGTCGGCGAGCGACTCGTCGGTGCGCGCGTCGAGGGCGGCGACGGCGTCCTGCAGGCGGTAGCGGCTGATGACGCGCTTGGGGCTGACGCCGACGAAGCGGCTGAACTGCCGCTGGAGGGTGCGTTCGCTGCTCCCCGTCTCGACGACGAGCCGGGCGACCGTGGTCAGAGAGGGGTCCGTCGCGATGTTGAGGACGGCCTCGTGGACCTCGACCCAGGCCGGGTCGACGCGGTCCAGGAGGCTCACCAGGGCCTGCTCGACCGTATGCCGGAAAACCTCGGGGTCACCCGGATCGTCGGCGGCGGCATACGCGTCCACGACCGTGCGCGGCAGCACCTCGTCGGCGAGGACGGTGCGGTCGGTGAGGGCGCCCGCGGGGACGTCGCTGACGGCGGCGAGGGCGCCGGGGCGGAACTTCGTGCCCAGCACGTAGCCGCGCCCGGCGAGGTCGGCGTCGAACCGCCGCGTCGGGACGCCGGTGACCACGACGGCGTCATACGGGATCCCGGGACGACCCGAGCCCACCTCGTGGGTGAGGTTGTGCGAGAGCTGGGGGACGAGCGAGCTGGGGAAGCGCTGCTGAGCAGGCAGGTCCCAGGAGAGCAGCCAGTGGCGCTCGACGAGGGGCGCGAGCTCGTGGCCGGGCGCGATGCTCCGCGGGGGAGCCACCCGGTCCTGGGCGCGGGGGTGCAGCACCACGCCCGGCGGGGGTGGGGGCGCTGACGGGTTCGTCCAAGCCGGCACCGCTCGATCGTAGGAGCGTGGGGGCATGACGACCAGCGACTCGACCGACCCTTCCCCGACGACACCCGTGGCGCGCCTCGCGATGGTGACCCTCGACTGCGCCGACCCCGGTCCGGTCGCGGACTTCTGGGCCGAGGTGCTCGGGTGGGACAAGGCCTACGGCGACGAGAGCTATGCCATGTTGACGGGTCCGTCGCACGCGCTGGGCTTCGGGAAGGTCGAGGGGTGGCAGCCTCCCGCCTGGCCGGACACCGCAGGAGCCAAGCAGTTCCACCTCGACCTGGCGGTGGAGGACATCGCGGCCGCCGAACGGCGCTGCGTCGAGCTGGGTGCGACCGTGCCGGACGAGCAGCCGGCCGATCACGAGGAGGGGACCTGGCGGGTGCTGCGCGACCCGGCCGGGCACCTGTTCTGCCTGACCGAGGCCAAGAGCTGGGGCTGAGTCGCTGCCCGCGAAGCCCCTGCTCGCGAAACCTGGACGACGGGCGGATCCTCGCTCGTTAGCGTGGGTGCATGCCCTCTCCCTGGCCGCGCCGCAGCGGCTCCCTCGTCCTGCGGGACGCGACGCCCGGTGACGTCGAGCAGCTGCTGACCTACCGCAACGACCCCGAGGTCAACCGCTGGATGATGCGGACCTCCGTGGATCCCGAGGAGTTCCGGCGCTCGTGGGCCGCGGCGCCCGGTAGCGACACCGACCACTCGTGCCTGGCCGAGCGCGACGGTGTCGTGGTGGCCATGGGCTTCCTGGAGATCGTGGACGACGGCCTGCACGAGGAGACACCGCGCGGCGTCGAGGCGGTCATCGGCTACATCGTCGACCCGCGCCGGGCCGGTCAGGGGGTGGCGACCGACCTCGCGCGCGGCTTGGTGGCGGCGGCCATCCACGACCTGGGGCTGCGGCGCGTCAAGGCCTGCTGCAACCGCGACAACCCCGCCTCCTCCCGCGTCCTGGAGAAGGCCGGGATGCGGCGCGAGGAGCATGGCGTCGAGGACTCCTGGCACGCCGAGCACGGGTGGGTCGACGGCTACGGCTACGCGATCCTCGCGGAGGAGTGGCGGGGTGAGGTGGGTGGCCTTCGTGAGATCCGCGACGCGTCGGCGGCCGTGCAGCCCCGGCGAGCCCTGCCACCGGCCGTCGCGTGGGAGACCGGCGAGCGGCATACGGCCAGGTTGTCCCTAGGCGACGCCGCACCGGACGACGTGGATCAGATCCTGCGCTACCGGAACCGTCCCGAGGTGGGGCGCTGGATGCTGCGAGCACGGGTGGAGCCGGAGGCTTTTCGACGGGCGTGGCTCGAGCCGGGGGAGCGCGACCGGTCGTTCGTGGCCCGGCTCGGGGACCGTGTGGTGGGGAGCTGCTCGATCGAGGTGCGCGACGGCAGCGGTCAGCCCGGCGGACCCGTGCAGGGCTGCGAGGCGGAGATCGGCTATGTGCTCGACCCGGCGTTCCACGGACAGGGCTACGGGAGAGAGATCGCCGCTGCCGGCCTGGACCGCTGCTTCCGCGAGCTCCGGGTGCGTCGGGTGACCGCCGGCCTGTATGCCGACAACGTGGCATCAGCCCGGTTGCTGTCCGGGCTCGGGATGCGCCTGGAGCAGTACGGTGTCCGCGACTCGTGGCACCCCGACCACGGCTGGGTGGACGGTGCGGCATACGGCCTGCTCACCCGCGAGTGGCGGGCCTGACCTCGACCAGCAGCGCCAGCCAAGTGACCACGCGGCCCGCCTGGCCCCTGCCCCGTGGCCGAGGAGACCGATGGACCTGCGATTCCCCGCCCCGCTACGACCGGGGACACGGTCGGGGTGACGAGCCCTTGGTCAGGGGCGTCGGGGCCGCTGCAGACGCGTCTCGACGTAGGCTCCCGGCTATCGTGGAGGTCGTGATCACGGTCCAGGACAGCCTCGCCCGGCTGCGTCGCCTCGCCGACGACGGCAGTCTGGCGAGCGCCTGCCGCGAGATCGGGGTGGCACTCCTCGTGGTCCATGGATCCGTGCTGACGCGCCCTGACCGGGCCCGCGACGTCGACCTGGCCTACGCCACGCTCGGTGGGGATGCGTCGGACGAGCTCACCCTGGTCAACCGGTTCCACGAGCTCGTGCCGGGTGACCACCTGGACCTGATGGACCTGGGCCGTGCCGACCCGGTCGCGCGCCTGGCCGCCCTGCAGCGGGGGGAGCTGCTGCACGAGGCGGAGCCACACCTCTACGCCGAGCAGCACCTGGCGGCGGTCGGCGCCTACCGGGACACGCAGTGGATGCGTGATCGCGCGCTGGAGCGGCTCTGATGCCCCCTCGCGACCTCGACGACCAGGTGGTCGTACGGCGGCTGACGGCCATCCGTGAGCTGGTGGACCTGCTGGCCCGCCAGGGGGAGGTCAGCGGGGCGCAGCTGCGGGACGACCTCGTGCTGCGCCTGGCCGTGGAGCGCGCTCTGTCTCAGCTGGTCGACCTGGCCAGCGACGTCAACTCGCACGTCGTGGCCGTGGCAGGGATCGCCGAGCCCACGGACTACCGTGCGTCGTTCAACCAGGCTGCGCGAGCCGGACTGATCACTGACGAGCTGGCGAGACGTCTCGGCCCCAGCGTCGGCCTCCGCAACATCCTCATCCACGAGTACGTGCCGGTCGACCTGGACCTGGTGGCGAGCGCCGTTCCCCTGGCCGCGTCGCAGTTCGACGAGTACGTCGCGCAGGTCAAGACCTGGCTGCAGGCCCGCGCCTAGGAACCGGCTGCCCCGGCTGCCCCGGTGACGCCGGTGAGCGGGCTGGCTAGTGTCGTCCTATGAATCCCCAGGTGCACGGTTCCGACGCGGAGCGGATGTCGTGACGGAGCCGAGCCGGTGGGCGCGCGCGGCCGTGGCTCATGTCGAGGGCATGAGCAGCGGTGCCCCGCTTGATCGTTCGCTGCGGATCACGCTCAACTTCCACCCAGACCGCGGATCGGCCAGCGACACCGTGGTGGACCGCCTGGCGCGAGAAGGCATCTACCGCAACCAGTTCGAGACCGGCACCAGCAACGGGGGGCTCACCGCGCACCCTGGTGGCGACCGGTTCCGTTGGGAATCACGGATCTTCGGGGGTGCGTATGACGACGCGCCCGCCTCCGAGCGACCGCGGTACGGCGCGCTGAACCACCGCCGACGGGGAGTGGGTGGCGCGGTGCGCTTCGGGTCCTCCCACCTGCGGCTGGCGGAGCACGTGCTGGACCGGGCGACCTTCTGCTTCCCGGACTCGTTCCGCGAGCCGGCGGACTTCGGGACCGCCGGTCGTTTCGACCTGCTGCGGATGTCGGCCGCGTTCGACCTCGCCGCGGCGGCGTGCGCCTCCGAGCGGGAGGAGGCAGAGCAGGGCGGGATCCTCGACGACTACGTCGAGGCGCACGTGCACGGTGTCGTGGCTCTGGCGGAGGACGTCGAGGCGGTGGTGCTGGATCCGTCATACCGCGGCACCGAGGTCGAGGCGGCGGCCGCGCGGCTCGGGGTCCAGGTCGAGTGGCACGAGGGCCGGGTGCTGACGGTCGAGGAGCTCGGGCGGCGCCGGCACTACCGCGACCCCGATGCGTATGACCTGGGGCTGGCCGTCGCACGGGAGGGGCTGCTCGACGCCGCGGTCATCGGTGAGGCTGCGCGCACGGGACTGCACCATCCGCAGAGCCTCAAGCAGGTCTGGCACCTCACGGCGCGGTTCGGTCGTCCGGTCCACGACTGGCGGACGACGACGCACGACTGGGGCACCTCGGTCGACCACGTGCACCTCGCTGAGCTGCGTTGCGGCGCACTGATGCTCGGGGGAGTCAGCCTGCGGCACCTGGTGCTCGAGGTGCTGGCCTACGCGAATGACGAGGCCGAGGCCCTGGGGCGCCGGGGACTGGCTGTCGTCACGCTGCACCCGGACGGGTCCGTGGAGATCCGCGACGACGGACGGGGGACGGACACCCGCCGCGACGACGCCGGGAGGATCGTGCGCAAGCCCGTGATGGCGACGCAGGACGTGCGCTTCGCCGATCCCGGGTCCGCGCCGAGGCTCGCGGACAGGCGGCCTCGGTTGGGGATGTCGTCGGTGGCCGCAGTGTCGCGCTGGCTGGTGCACACCAACCGCCGGGAGGAGGGCGCCTGGTCGCAACGCTACGAGCACGGGGTGCCGACCACGACCCTGGCGGACGTCGCAGGGTGCGCGGGGGAGGGGACGGGGACGAGCGTGCGGTTCCTGCCGGACCCGGCCTACGTGACGGTGGGAGTCCTGTCGACGAGCGACCTCGGTGGCCACGCATGGATCGAGGTCGCGCTCCGCCGGTGACGCCTGGGGCTGCCGTCCTCGCCCGGTGGTCCCTGCCGCCCCACGTCCTCCCTCGGACATGGCCGGCTCACACGGCCTCCGGCAGGGCGCGGACCTCGAGGGAGGAGCCGTTCTGGGTCCGGATCAGCCTGACCTGGGCCGGAATTCGCTGCCTGAGCTCGGCGACGTGGCTGATGATGCCGACGCTGCGACCGCCTGCTCGGAGGCCGTCGAGGACCTCCATCACGTGCTCCAGAGCCGCCTCGTCGAGCGTGCCGAAGCCCTCGTCGACGAACAGGGTGTCGAGGTCGACGCCGCCGGCCTCGGCCCGCACGGCGTCACCCAGCCCGAGCGCGAGCGCGAGCGAGGCCATGAAGGTCTCGCCGCCGGACAGGGTCGTGGTGTCCCGGGCCTTGCCGCTCCACGCGTCGACGACCTCGAGCCCCAGCCCGCTGCGGGCGCCGCGCGCCGCCAGACGGTCGGAGTGGCGCAGCTCGTAGCGCCCGTCGGTCATGACGGCGAGCCGCTCGTTGGCCAGCGCGACGACCTCCTCGAGGCGTGCGGCCAGCACGTAGGTGGGCAGGCTCATGCGGCGCAGGTTGTTGGCCCCGGACCCGGCCACGGTGTCCGCGACCTCACGGATGACGTCGGCACGCCGGACCGCGGGAGCCAGCGACTCGAGCAGGCCGAGCGCCTCGGCGGTGTGCCGGGCGAGGAGCCCGCCCGCGTCCTCCGCGACGCGTGCGGACCCGGTGGCGTCGCGGGCCTGCGCTCTGGCCCGCTCCACGGCGACGGCGAGGGCATCGAGGTCAGGGGTGGGAGCGGCCATGGCCTCGGCGACCTCCGGGTCGTCGAGGACGGTCCTTGCCTGCAGGACGGCCTGGTCGTGACGCGTCAGGGTGACCTCGAGCCGGCGTCGCTCGTCGACCGGCAGCGCGGCGGCCTGCACCTGGCGCGCGTCCTCGAACTGCGAGCCCTGCAGCTTCTCCGCCAGGACCTCCTCGGATCGACGCAGCTCGCGCCGCGCCCGCGCGTGCGCCGTGCGGGTCTCGTGCAGCACGCCCAGGGCCTCGACGGTGGAGCGCACGGTCGTGAGGAGCTCGCGGACCAGGGCTCCAGAGGGCACGTCGGACCGCTGCGGGGCATCAGCCGGGGGGAGGGCAAGCTCGAGGGCATCCTCCTCGGCCAGCTCGTCGAGCAGCCTCCAGGCCTCCGCGCGCTCGACCTCGCTGCGGCTGCGGGCCAGCTCCACGCGTGAACGGGCGGCGGCGAGCTGCTCGGCCGCCGTGCCGAGCGCGGTCCGGCGGCGCTCGATGTCGGCGTCCGCCTCGCGCAGGCGCGCCTCGGCCTGTGGCAGGGCGGCCGCGGCGCGTCGGGCGATGGCGTGGCGCTCCCGGGCGGTCGTGAGCGCCGCTCCGACGTCTGCCGCGCGGAGGTCGTCGAGAGCAGCGAGGCGTTCGCGCAGCTCGTCGGCGTGCGCGATCCGCGTGGCACGAGCGGACTCGAGCGCGGACAGCGCCTCGACCTCGGCGGACCTCGCCTCAGCGAGCACCTGCTCCGCAGCCTCGACGTCGTCGGCCGTGACCAGGTCCCCGGCCTCGCCGGTGGCGGGGTCCGGGTGCTCGGTGGCCCCGCACACGGGGCACGGCTCGTCCTGCTGGAGGCTCAGGGCGAGCTCGGCCGCCAGGCCGTCGGCGCGTCGACGGTGCAGCCCGGCGGTGTCCTCCTGGCGGTCGGCCCGCCTCGCCGAAGCCGCCGCGGCGGCACGCGCGCAGGCCTCCACCCGGGCGTCGTCCTCGGCCAACGCGTCCACGCGTGCTGCCGCCTCCCGCAGCCGGTCCACCGTGAGGCGGGCCGACTCCTCCACCTCGGCCTGGTCGGTCAGTGCGGCCAGGGCATCGGCGCGCTCGGCACGGGTGCTCTGAGCCTGCTCCAGTCCGATCCGTGACTCCGCCACCGCGGCGGCGTGGCCGGAGACGGCTGCCGCGCTGGTCTCGGCCTCCTCTCGGGCGCCGTCCGCGTGGGACACCTGGACGGCGATGCGGGTGGCCAGGTCCGCCACGGCGTCCACGCGGCGGGTGACGTCGCGCAGCACCTGCTCGTCCAGGTCGTCTGCGGGGCCCAGCCCGACTCCTGCACCGGCTTGGCCACGGGCACCCTGACCACGCGCACCCTGGGCTCGCGCATCCTGGGCTCGCGCATCCTGGGCTCGCGCATCCTGGGCCCGCGCGCCGTCGGCCCGCAGCCCGAGGGCGGCGCGCAGCCCCGCCGGGAGGGCCTCGACCGCCTGCTGATGGGCTGCAGCCGCTTCGGCAGTGGCGGCGGACAGGTGGGACGCGGCGGTGACGTAGGCGACGAGCTCGGCCGCCGCGGCTGCGCGACCCAGCTGATCCCGCATGGACGACATCTCGTCGGTCCGCGCCTCGAGGCCGGCCAGGGTCGCCGCGGCCGTCGCTGCCTTGGCCCGCAGGGCGTGCACCCGGCGCCCCGCCTCGTCGGCGCTTGCGGCGTGTCGGCGTGCCGCGTCGGCATCGGTGGCCGCGGCGTCGAGCGACGTGGCCACCTGGCCGACCCGAGTGGCGAGCGTCGTGAGTGCCTCCCGGATGGCCACCGCGTCGGACGACGAGGTGTCGACGAGCAGGTCCTCGATCACGATGGGCGCCTCGGGGGGGCCGTCGTCGGCTGCTGGCCCGTCCGCGAGCGGCCCACCGGCGGATCCGGGCGACGGCGCCGCCGCGGCCACGGCCAACGCCTGGCCGGCGGCGTCGTTGACGCGCGTGAGCGTGCTCGTGAGCCGGGCGCGGGCGTCCTTGACCTCTGCCTCGACCTCGCGCCGTCGAGCCTCCAGCCACCGCTGCACCTGCTCGAAACGTGAGGTGTCGAACAGCCGCTGCAGGATCCCTGCTCGCTCGTCCGTCGAGGCCCGCAAGAACCGCGCGAACTCCCCCTGCGGGAGCAGGACCACGGTGGCGAACTGCTCAAGCCCGAGCCCGACGACCTCGCGCACGATGCCACCGACCTCGTCGGCGCGCCCGGACCCCCGGTCGACCCAGGCGCCCTCGACGCGCTCGACCATGACGACCTTGTGCTGCTGCCGGGTCGTGCCGGCGCCGCGCTTCTTGGGGCGCTCGAACTCCGGGGAGCGGGTGGTGCGGAACCGCCGGGACCCGACCGACCACTCGAGCTCCACCTCGGGCACGGCGTCCACGCCGGCGTGGTCCGAGCGCAGCGAGCCCTTCTGCCGGGCGCCGGGGATGTCGCCGTAGAGCGCGAAGCAGACGGCGTCCAGCAGGCTGGTCTTGCCGGCGCCGGTGGGGCCGTTGATCAGGAAGAGCCCGGCGGCGCCCAGCTCGTCGAGGTCGACCTCGACCGTGCCGGCGAAGGGCCCGAACGCGGTGACCCGCAGGTGGTGCAGCCTCACGACGATCCCTCCCCGCTGGTGGCGACACGGACTGCCTCCAGAGCCTCCACGACCACGGCGTGCTCCTGCGGCGTAGCGGCCGCGCCGCCGCGGACGTGCTCGAGGAAGCCGTCCACGAGCTCCGGGTCGGAGGCGACGCGCAGGCGGGCGGCATACGACCTGCTCTGCGACGGCTCGACCCCCTGCGGGTCGAGCTGCAGGGACAGCGTGTGGGGGAACCGACGCCGGACCTTGTCGATCGCGTCGAGGGGGCGGACCGCGTCGGTCAGCGTGACCTGGCAGTAGGCGGACTCCGCAGCACGGTGCTCGGGGTCGCGCAGCAGGTCCTCGAGGTCGCCTCGCAGCACCGCCAGGGGCGTGTGGACGGGGGCCTCGATCCGCTCGGTCCGGACGGCGCCGGAGCGCTCGTCGCCGAGGTCCACCAGCCACGAGGACTTGGTGTGCCGCGCCTCGGAAAAGCTCATGGCGACGGGGGACCCGGAGTAGCGCACCCGCTCGTCCAGGGTCTGGCTGCCGTGGAGGTGCCCCAGCCCCACGTAGTCCGCCTCACGGAACAAGGCGAGGGGCACGTCGCCCACGCCGCCGACGCTGATGTCACGCTCGCTGTCGCTGCTCTCACCGCCGGTGACGAAGGCGTGGGCGAGGACGACGACGGGGCCGGCGTGCCGCTCGGCGTCGGCGGTCACTCGGGCCAGGGCTCGCTCGATGACGCCGTGGTGGGATCGCTCGGCGCCGTCCAGCTCGTCCGCCACGACGGCGGGCTCGAGGTACGGCAGGGCGTAGATGCGCGTCGCGCCGATCGAGATGGGTCGCGCCAGGTCGGCGACCGAGGTGCGCAGGTGCACCCCGGCCCGTTCCAGCAGGGGACCACCGAAGCCGAGGCGCACCGCCGAGTCGTGGTTGCCGCTCGCGAGCACCACCTGGGCGCCCGCGTCGGTGATGCGGCGCAGCGCGTCGGAGAGCAGGGACACCGTCTGCGGGGCGGGGAGCGCGCGGTCGTAGACGTCGCCGGCGACCGCCACGACGTCGACGGCCTCGGAGCGCACCACGTCCACGAGGTGGTCGAGGAACTGCTCCTGGGCAGGCAGCAGCCCGACCTGGTGGAAGGAGCGGCCCAGGTGCCAGTCCGAGGTGTGGAGCATCCGCATGGTCGACACCCTAGGAGCGACCACCGACAGACCCTCGGGGACGCGCCCTCGGGAGCAGGACGCGCGGGACGTGACGCGCCGCGGACCGGTCACGGTGCGCGCCGCGGCCGCAGGTGTGGTGCCCTAGTCCGCATGGGTCAGGAGATCTCCGCCGGGCTGAACGCCCGAGAGCAACGTCAGCGGTACCGCGAGAAGGTCCAGCAGTGTTTGGACGTGCTGGAGCGCATGCTCGGGCAGCAGGACTTCGAGACCAGCGAGCCGATGGCGGGGCTGGAGATCGAGATGAACCTCGTCGACCAGGACCTGCGACCCAGCATGACCAACGAGGCGGTCCTCGAGGCGATCGACGACCCCTTCTTCCAGAGCGAGCTCGCGCGCTTCAACATCGAGCTCAACGTGGAGCCGGAGCCGCTGGCCGGTGACCGGCTCCACGCGCTGGAGCAGACGCTCCGCGAGCACCTGCGCGCCGCCCGGGACAAGACCGGTGACACCGACATCGTCACGATCGGCATCCTGCCCACGCTGACCAAGGAGCACCTCGGGCGGGACGCGCTGACGCCGACCCCGCGCTACATCGGGCTCAACGACGCGATCATGGAGGCGCGAGGCGAGGACCTGCTCCTGGACATGGAGGGGCGAGGCGGGGAGCGGGTGGCCACCTTCGTGGACACGATCGCGCCCGAGGCCGCCTGCACGTCGGTCCAGTGCCACCTTCAGGTGGCACCCGAGGACTTCGCGGACTTCTGGAACGCCGCTCAGGCCATCGCGGGGGTGCAGATGGCGGTGGGCGCCAACTCGCCATACCTCTTTGGCTCCCAGCTGTGGGCGGAGACCCGGATCCAGCTGTTCCACCAGGCCACGGACACCCGACCGATTGAGCTGCGCAACCAGGGCGTGCGGCCCCGGGTGTGGTTCGGCGAGCGGTGGGTGACCTCCATCTTCGACCTGTTCGAGGAGAACGTCCGCTACTTCCCCGCCCTCATCCCCGAGGTCAGCGAGGAGGACCCGGTGGGGGTGCTGGAGTCGGGCACGGCCCCCGCGCTGTCCGAGCTCAAGCTGCACAACGGCACCGTCTACCGCTGGAACCGCCCCATCTACGACACCGTGGACGGCAAGCCGCACCTGCGGGTGGAGAACCGCGTGCTGCCGGCCGGACCCACGGTGGCGGACACGGTGGCCAACGCCGCGTTCTACTACGGCCTGGTCAACGCGCTGGTCGGCATGGAGCGTCCGCTGTGGTCCAAGATGAGCTTCGCGTCCGCGAAGGAGAACTTCTTCGCCGGCTCGCGCCGCGGGTTCAACGCCAACCTCTACTGGCCCGGGCGTGGAGACGTACCCGTGGACGAGCTGGTCCTGCGTCAGCTGCTGCCGCTCGCGGACTCGGGGCTGGAGTCGTGGGGGGTGGCGACGGCGGTGCGAGACCGTTACCTCGGCATCATCGAGGAGCGCTGCAAGGCCGAGATGAACGGAGCAGCCTGGCAGGTGCGCTGCGTGGACCGGCTGCAGGAGCGAGGCGCGAACCGCGACGAGGCCCTGCGGCGGATGCTGCACCGCTACATCGACAACATGCACGAGGGTGAGCCCGTGCACACGTGGTCCCTGCCGCGCTGACCGAGTCCTGCGACCTGGTCAGCGGGTGGGCGTGACCGAGGTGTGCGGTGCTCAGCGTGGTGCGGGCTGGTTCCAGCGCTGGATCGACGGGAAGGCCCGCTCGTAGCCCAGGACGCTGATCGACCCGGCGTGCAGCTCCAGCTGCGCCCCGAACCTCGGCTCCGTGCGCAGCCACACGCTCGTCAGGATGCGGGTGGTGTGGCCGTGCCCCACCAGGACGACGTCCCTGCCCTCCTTGAGGACGGGCATCACGCGGTCGATGACGGCCCGCGCCCGGGCCGCCACCTGCTCGATCGACTCGCCCGGGGTGTCACCGGGCACGACCCCGTCCTCCCAGACGGTCCAGTCGTAGCCGAGCTCCTCGCGGATCTCGGCCGTCGTGCGTCCCTCGTAGCCGCCGTAGTCCCACTCCACGAGGTGGGGGTCGATGTCCGGCTCGGGGAGACCCACCAGCTCGGCCGTGCGTCGCGCTCGCCGCATGGGGGACGACAGGACCAGGGCGAAGTCGAACTCCTCCAGCAGCGCAGCCGTGCGCCGAGCGGCTTCCTCCCCGTGCTCGGTGAGGTCCAGGTCCGTGGTGCCCGTGTGCTTCATGGCCTTGGACCACTCCGTCTCGCCGTGCCGGATCAGGACCAGCCGGCCCTCGGGGACGGGGCGTTGGGTGGGGCTACCGGTGTCGTTGCTCACGGTGGCAGGCTAACGGTCATGTCGACCGCCCAGCAGCCTGAGCACCACCGTTCCGTCCAGCTCCGGCGGACCAGCCTCGGGCGGTATGCCGCCACCAACGCCCGCGGCGGGACGTTGGAGCTGGGCACCGGCGAGGACGCGGCGTTCACTCCCGTCGAGGCCCTGCTGGCCGCGATCGGGGGCTGCACGATGGTCGACGTCGACCACCTCACGTCTCGGCGTGCCGAGCCGGTGAGGTTCTCGGTCGAGGTCGGGGGAGACAAGGTCAAGGTCGACGGCGAGGCCCGGCTGGAGGGGTTGACCGTGACCTGGGAGGTGACCTTCCCGGACGGTCCTGCGGGCGACGAGGCCCGCCGGGTGCTGCCTGACGCGATCCGTCGGTCGCACGACCGGCTCTGCACGGTGGGGCGCACCGTCGAGGTCGGGACGCCGGTCGCTAACATCGTGTCAGGTGAGGAGCCTCGCCGGGAGCGGGTGCGACCGGACGCAGAGTGATCCCACGACGCGGGCTCCGCCGACGAGCGAAGGAGCCTGTCATGACCCACGACACCATCCCCAGCGACCGCATCGTCGTCGGCGTCGACGGCTCGGCGCTCGCTCGCCCGGCCCTGGAGTGGGCGGCCCGAGAGGCGGACGGGCGCAGGGCCTCCCTGCTGCTCGTGATGGCGCAGGAGGTCGCCCAGCCCGCTCCGCACGAGCTGGGGTGGTCCTACGGGCTCGAGGAGCTGGTCCAGCAGGGCACCGAGCGGGTCCTGGACGAGGCTCAGGCCACGGTGCGCGCGTCCCACCCCGGCCTGGAGGTAGCGACGCAGGCCGTGTGGGGCAGCCCGTCCGCCGCGCTGATCGAGGCATCGCGCCACGGTCAGCTCGTGGTGACCGGTAGCCGCGGCGCGGGCGGGTGGGAGGGGTTGCTGCTCGGCAGCGTCTCCGGGGCGGTCGCCGCGCACGCACACTGCCCGGTCGTCGTCGTGCCTGACCGGGCCGCGGGCGCGCCCGCGGACGGCCCGGTGGTGCTCGGCGTCGACGACTCGGCCGAGGGGCACCGCGCCGCGTTGTTCGCCTTCGGCGAGGCCGACGGTCGCGGGTTGCCCCTGGTCGCCGTCCGGGCCTGGACGATGGAGTTCGAGGGCGGCGTGGTGCCGACCGAGGAGGGGTCGTCGGCCCACGCGGAGATGAGCCGGCGCCACACCGAGCTGGTCGAGCACGTGCTGCAGCACGGACGCGAGCAGCACCCGGACGTCGTCGTCGAGACCCGCACCCTGCGCGGCTCGTCGGTCAAGGTGCTGGCGGAGGCCTCGCGCACCGCCTCGCTGGTGGTCGTGGGCAGCCGCGGGCGTGGTGGTTTCGCCGGCATGCTGCTGGGGTCGACCAGCAGGCAGGTGCTGCAGTCCTCGCACGCGCCGGTGGCCGTGGTCCGCGTCTGAGCGGCGAGTTGTCCACAGGACGGCGTGTTCCCCGACCGTCGTCCACAGGCGCTGCACTGCGTCCGGCCACCGAACCCGCCGCGGGACACACTGGGCCCCGGTGAAGGAGGAGGGCCGACATGACGGCGACGAGGACCGACCCCTCAGAGGTCGTTCGCGAGCTGATGGGTGCGCACCCGCACGAGTGCGTCGTGTGCTACGTGGGGCGCATGGTGCAGCGGTTCGACTGCGACGGGTCCTGGCGGTGGGTGCAGACGTGGCGGGAGCAGCGAGCGCCCAGGGCGACCCGCCTCGAACGCCGGCTGGGGGTCCGGGGCGCGTCGTGCGACTGCGAGCTGCAGCTGCGGGCCTACGAGGTGGAGCCCCGCGCGCTGGCGGTCGCCTGGGACGGTCCGATCGCCTCTGTCGGCCACTGCCTGGAGGTCCGGGCGGGCTCCACCCAGCCGTGCCGTCTCTGGCGTCTCGCGCAGCGCAACTGGTGGGCGGGGGAATGCCATGCGCCGCAGACGTGTTAGGCCGACATCGCCCTGACCGAAGGAGCATCCGTGGAGGACCTGCGCTACCTGCAGCTGTCGATGGCCCAGCACCTGTTCGACCAGAAGAGATACGCCGCGGCCGCCCACTCGCTCGCCGATCTGCTGGGGACCGAGCCGGACAACGTCGCCGTGCGCCTGCTCCTGGCTCGGGCGTACTACCACTCGGCGCAGCTCGGCCGCGCGCGGGACGAGCTCACCGAGCTCGTCGAACGGGCCCCGACGGACGACTACGTCCGGCTCCTGCTCGCGCGCACCCTCGAACGCCAGGGGCTGGGCGCGGAGGCCGCCACGCAGCGGCGGATCCTGGCAGCGCTCACGGGCGACGACCGCCACCTGGCG
>ERZ501047.99-NODE-99-length-31468-cov-5.339827_pt1 | contig 31468 bp, 32 predicted proteins | sample MGYA00510868_ERZ501047 | MGnify/ENA primary metagenome ERZ501047 (study PRJEB25958, sample SAMN03398593) | human skin metagenome | study: EMG produced TPA metagenomics assembly of the Human Skin Microbiome Metagenome (human skin metagenome) data set. | reverse complement strand
ACTCCTCGAAGCCGGCGGATTCAGACCACAACTACACCCCGAATTGTGAAGAGCCAGATTCGCTCGCTTGCGCCCTTTGGACAACCCATTCCCGTCGTCACCGCGCAGGAGCATTCGTTTTTCTGCAATGGCGAAGCCGACAACTTCGTCGAGCCGATCTGGAACCCGAAGAATGACACCTTCGCCGTCCACCACTCCTGCCCCTGGTCCTCGATGGGCTCTGCCGAGGTTCGGCGGATCAGCGATGGGCAACTCCTCGCTCACGGCAATTTAAATGGCGGCCAGCCCGATTGGAGCCCGGATGGCACCAAGCTCATCTGGGTCAGTTACCCGGCAGACACCACCACGCTGGCGAGCATCGTCATTACGCCCGCGAGTCTCGACGCGAGCCAAGTAGTCGTCCCGCCCACGAGCAATGAGGTGGGCTGGCCCCTGTGGTCGTCGAACGGCAAGAGAATCGCGTGGATCCGGCATCAGGGAATCGGAGGCAAGTCCCGGGTCATCACCGCGACTGCGCAAGGCAGCGGTCGGCGGGTCATTCCTGGCACCCATTTCCCCATTTTTGACTGGTAGGTCACGCGCATACGACCTGAGCACAGAGCGAAGGCGCGGCAAGGAGTTCGTCGCTCCGTGCCGCGCCTTCCTGGCTACCGCGGTGGATTACTCGTTGTCGGGCAGCAGGAAGTTGAGGACCATGGAGACCAGGGTGACCACCAGGGCGGCCATCACGGCATCCCAGAAGAAGTGGTCAATGCGGAAGTCAAGGTTGAGCCCGTCGCTGATCCACTCGGTGATCTGCAACATGAAGGCGTTGACGACGAAGGTGAACAGTCCCAGCGTCAACAGGATCACCGGGAATGAGAGCATTTTGGCAATGGGCTTGATCACGGCATTGACCAGGCCGAAGACCACGGCAACCAGGACGATGGTGAGCAGGCGGGTGGAGAGCTTGTCCGCATCCTCACCGAGATGGATCCCGCGGACCGCGAAGGCGGCGACCCACAGTGCCACGGCGTTGACACCGACCTTGATGAGCAGATTCTGCATACCGCCATCCTGTCAGTCGAGCGCAGTCCACGAGGCCAGGCTGGCGTTCGCTACCGGATCGTAACGAGAACCCCTGTCCCCGACGGACGCCGCCCACTACGCTCACGGCCAATGCCGGCCCGGGTGGGTCGTGCTCCCGTATGTCGTTTTGACCGGAAGGTTGTGTCGTGACCCGTCGCTCCCCGCTCCTGACCCTAGCCGGTATGGCGTGTGCCGCCCTCGCCCTGACTGCGTGCGGGTCGGAGACCCTGGACACCGCCGGCAGTTCCACCTCGAGCGCGAGCTCCGCGGCCAGCTCCAGCAGCTCGAGCGCCGCCAGCAGCGAGACCTCTTCATCCAGCGAGTCCAGCGGCGCGAGCGGCGGCGTGGACGAGGCCCTGGCCGCCAAGGTTCCGGACAAGATCAAGTCCGCGGGCACGATCATCGTCGGCTCGGACGCGTCATACGCCCCCAATGAATACCTCGGCAGCGACGGCAAGACCGTGGAGGGCATGGACGTCGACCTCTTCAACGCGGTGGCCGCGAAGCTCGGCCTCAAGACCGAGTTCCAGAACGCTAAGTTCGACAGCATCATCCTCGGCGTCAAGTCCGGCAAGTTCGATGTCGGCGTCTCCTCCTTCACGATCAACCCCGATCGGATGAAGGAGGTCAACATGGTGAGCTACTTCAACGCCGGCACGCAGTGGGCGGTCGCCAAGGGCAACCCCGAGGGCGTGAACCTGGACAACCTCTGCGGCCTGACCATCGGCGTCCAGAAGGGCACCGTCCAGGTCGAGGACATCACCGCGCGCAGCAAGAAGTGCACCGACGGCGGCAAGGACGCGATCAAGGTCGTCCAGGACGACCTGCAGAGCAATGTCACCGCGGGCCTGGTCGCCGGCAAGACCGTCGCCATGCTCGCCGACAGCCCGATAACGGCGTATGCGGTCACCCAGACCCAGGGCAAGGTCGAGTTGCTCGGCGACGTCTACGACGCCGCTCCCTACGGCTTCGTGGTCCCCAAGGACCAGGCCGACTTCGCGCAGGCCATCGCCGACGCCCTCAAGGCCATCGAGGCCGACGGCAGCTACCAGAAGGCCCTGGAGACCTGGGGCAACACCGGCGGTGCCATCAGCGACTTCGCCGTCAACCCCGCCGGCTGAGGCATGTCCACCGCGATCAACGATTCCCCCGGGGAGCCGCAGGACCGGCCGGGCGCCATCAACGCCCGGCCGGTGCGCCATCCCGGACGCTGGGTGGCGATGGCGATCATCGCCATCCTGGTGGCGATGCTGCTCAGCTCGTTCCTGACCAACCCGGCCTGGGACTTCGGCTTCATGTTCCGGGTGATGAACTTCCGGCCGGTGCTCACCGGGCTGCTCTACGGGACCATCATCGGCACCATCGGCGCCATGCTCATCGGCGTGGTGCTGGGCGTGACGCTCGCCGTGATGCGCCTGTCGGACAACCCCGTGCTGCGCGGAACCTCGTTCGTCTACACCTGGTTCTTCCGGGCCATCCCGCGTTATGTCTTGCTGATCATCCTCGGCGTCGGCCTGATCACGCTCTATCCGAAGTTCGACATCGGCATCCCGTTCGGCCAGCAGATCGCCGGCGCCCTGGGGCTGGACTGGGATATGACCATCGGCTCGCTGAGCCTGCGTGACTGGAGCACCACGCTCGCGATGGGCACGCTCGGGCTCGGGCTGTCGGAGGCCGCCTACATGGCCGAGATCGCGCGCGCCGGGATCCTCTCGGTGGATCGCGGCCAGGCCGAGGCCGCCCAGGCGATCGGGATGGCGCCGGGCAAGACGATGCGGCGCGTAGTGCTCCCCCAGGCCATGCGCGTCATCGTCCCGCCGACCGGCAATGAAACCATCGCCATGGTCAAGGACACCTCGCTGCTGACGGGTATGGGCGTGACCAACGAACTCTTCTTCCAGGCCCAGACGGTGGCCAGCACGACATACCGGATCATGCCGGCATACCTGGCGGCGGTGGTCTGGTACCTCATCGTCTGCAGCGTGCTGATGGTCGGTCAGAGCTATCTGGAGCGGCACTTCGGGCGGGGCTTCGGCACCGCCCCGGTTTCCGGGCGCGACCGCAAGATCAAGGCCCTGCTCAACCGGACGGCGGCCCACTGATGGCCGGTATGCCGCTCGTCCACGCGGTGAATGTCACCAAGTCCTTCGGCAGTAATCAGGTGCTCAAGGGCATCGATATGGATGTCCAGGCGGGTGAAGTGGTGTGCTTCCTAGGCCCGTCCGGGTCGGGCAAGACGACCTTCCTGCGGTGCATCAACCAGTTGGAGACGATCGACGGCGGCCGGATCTGGGTCGACGGCGACCTGATGGGTTATGCCGATCGCGGTGGACGCCTGCATCGCCTGCACGACAAGGAGATCGCCCGCCAGCGCCGGGACATCGGCATGGTCTTCCAGCGCTTCAATCTCTTCCCGCACATGACGGTCCTGCAGAACATCATCGAAGGCCCAGTGCAGGTCAAGGGTGAGAGCAAGAGCGAGGCGTCAGAACGGGCATACGCCCTGCTCAAGCGGGTTGGGCTGGCGGACAAGCCGGCGGCATACCCGGGGCAGTTGTCCGGTGGTCAGCAGCAGCGGGTGGCGATCGCCCGGGCGCTGGCGATGCGGCCCAAGCTCATGCTCTTCGACGAGCCGACGTCCGCGCTGGACCCGGAACTGGTCGGCGAGGTGCTCACCGTGATGCGCGAACTGGCGGCCGACGGGATGACGATGATCGTGGTCACCCACGAAATGGCGTTCGCGCGCGATGTCGCCGACCGGGTGGTCTTCATGGACGCCGGTGTCGTGGTCGAGCAGGGCGATCCCAAGCAGGTCATCAACAACCCCCAGCACGAACGCACCCGCGCCTTCCTGCGCCGGATGCAGTCCGAGCACGAGCACGCGGTGGCCGCGGTCACCGATCCATTGGGCACCGACCCGCTGAGTACCGGCGCCTCGGACTGACCGACTCGCTGCCCCGGGCGACATACCCCGGACGTGACGGCATACCCCGGTTATTGCCCGGGTATGCCGTCACTTCCGGGGTTTGCGCGCGTTTGTGGGGGCTCAGGCATCGGCCGTGGCGACCGGCGGCTCGCCGAGCTTGACTCCGATCACCCCGGCGAGGATCAGCGCGCCGCCGACCAACTGCATACGGGTGGGCAACTGGCCGAGCAGGAGCCAGGCAAAGACCACGGCCGCCACCACTTCGGTCAGCGCCACGAATGAGGCGAGCCGCGAGCCGAGCAGGCGGGTGCCCACTATGCCGAGCACGTATGCCGCGGCGGCCGTCACCAGTCCGAGCGCCAACAGCGGTGCCCACCACGGGAAATCGTGCCCGGCATAGGTCGTCGTCGCCCGTGCGCTGGCCAACGGCAGTACGCCGACGAGCGCCAGCACGCCCAGGCTCAGCGCGCCGATCACTAGGCCGCCGGCGGCCAGGGCGAGCGGCGGCAGGCCGTTGTCGGTGTCGGCGGAAATCAGGAAGTACGAGGACACACCGATCATCGCGCACAGGGACCAGATCACCCCGACGGTGCTGATGGTGACCCCGCCGGAGAGCAGGCCGAGGACCAGCACCAGGCCGAGGGCGGCAAGGAGCGCACCGCCCACGGTGACCAGTCCCGGGCGTTGCCCGTGGCGCAGCCACATCCAGAGCACGACGGCCGCCGGCGCCGTGTATTCGATGAGCAGGGCCGGACCGACGTCCATATGCGCGACCGCGGAGAAATAGCAGAACTGGGCACCCGCCACGGCCAGCACGCCATACACCAGCAGGGTGGGCCAGGTCCGCTTCAGCACGCCCCAGCGCCCGCGCATCGCAGCGATCCCAAAGGGCAAAAGGACGACCGCGGCGAGGCCGATCCGGATCAGGACCACGGCAGCGGCATTCCAGCCGGTATCCAGCAGCCCCCGGGCCAGGGGGCCAGACAAGGCAAAACACAGGGCCGAGACGACCGCGAAGGCCAGCCCCGCTCCCGGTCGCCGCGAGGGCGCAGCCGGGGCCGACACGAGTTCGTCATTAGCCATAGTTGCCATAGCTCCTGACGCTAACCAGCGCGCGGACCGGCTGTCAACGCCGCGCCACTGCTCGGATGTCACATTCCGCCCCGCCCACCGGTCATATGCGCATGACCCCCATTCGCACCACCTCCATTGCCATCGTCGGCGGCGGCTATGCCGGTCTCCTGGCCGCCAATCGCTCCGCCGCGCGCGGACACCAGGTCACGCTTATCAATGACCGCGACCGCTTCGTCGACCGAATCCGGCTGCACGAGATCGTCGCGGGCACCCGCCCCCTCGAACTCGTGACTCCGCGACTAGCCGACCTGCTCGACCGCCGGATCGAACTCCTCCTCGGCCGCGCGCAGCGGGTGGAGAGCGGGTGCGTCCAACTCGCCGACGGCCGAAGGGTGCAGGCGGAGCACGTGGTGATCGCCACCGGCAGCGGCGCGGCACATGGACCAGGCAGTCTGGAGTGGGCGACCCGAGCGCATGCCGGCCTCACCCAGTTGAGCGACGGCGCCCAGGTGGTGGTGCTGGGCGGCGGACCGACCGGTATCGAGGTGGCCACCGAGGTTGCCGAGGCACGTCCGGACCTGCGAATCGTGCTCGCCGACCCGGTCACCCCCGGGGCGGCCCTCTCCCCGCGCGGCCGGCGACACCTCGCCGCCGCCTTCGAGCGCCACGGCATACGCGTGCTGGCCTCCGCTCCGGCCGCCGATCTGGTGATCAATTGCACCGGGTTCCGACTCGACACCCTGGCCACCGATAGCGGCCTGGCCGGCCCACACGGCCCGATGGACGTTGACGCTCACCTACGCGTACCCGGTTTGCCCAACGTATGGGGTGCCGGCGACGCGGTCCGGGTCGCCGGCCAGCCGCACCTGCGGATGGGGTGCGCCTCGGCCGAACCACTCGGCGCCCTGGTTGCGGACGCGATTCACCGCGTGAGCCGCGGTGCACCGGCCCCGGCGGTCTCGGTGGGCTACGTCGGGCTGGATCTGAGCCTCGGGCGCCGCGATGGCCTCCTGCAGCTCGCCCACGCCGACGACAGCCCGCGCAACGCGATCGTATCGGGCCGGGCGGGCGCCTTGGTCAAGACCGCAATCTGCTGGGGGGCGGCGACCGCGCCCGTACGCTGGAGCCGCTGGTATCCGGTGCTGCCGGGCCCAGCCAACCGGTCCGCCTCGGCGATGGAGCCCGCTGCCGCTCATGGATGACACCGCATACCTGCTCCATCGCGACCTGATCATCCGGCTCGCCTATGACATCACCGGGAGTTGGACCGACGCGGAGGACGTCACCCAGTCGGTCTATCTGGCGTGGCGCGGCGTCAGCGGACCGGTGGAGAATCCTCGGGCGTATCTCGCGCGGATGGCGACGAACCGGGCGCTCGATGCGCTGGCGGCCCGCGAGCGGGTGCGCTATCTCGGCCCCTATCTGCCGGAGCCGGTGCTCACCGGCCCCGGTGCGGACGAGGCGGTCGCCGTCGCCGAAGAGGTCGAGATCGCTCTCATGGTGGTGCTCGGCAGCCTTAGCCCGCTCGAGCGCGCCGCATTCCTGCTGCACGATGTCTTCTCCTTCAGCCACCTGGAGGTCGCCGAAATGCTGCAGCGCGATCCGGCGGCGGTCCGGCAACTGGCTAGCCGCGCCCGCCGCCAGTTAGCCTCCCGGCGACCGACCCGGCAGGTGGCGCCGGAGGAACTCGTGGGGATGGCCGCGCGCTTCGTCGCCGCGACTCAGAATGGCGACCTGGCGGCCTTGTGCTCCTATCTCACCGATTCCGCCACCCTCATCCCGGACGGCGGGGGCAAGGTGAAGGCGCCGCTGCGGCCGCTGGTGGGCCCGGACAAGATCGCCCGCTTCCTCATTGCGGTTGGCAAGGACCTGGCGGGCGACGTCCACTTCGAGCCCGTGGTGGCCAACCACCGGCTGGGCTTCGCACTGTGGCTCGGCGGCGAGCTGGATCAGGTGATGTGGCTGCTCTTCGATGGCGAGCGAGTCGATCAGATCATCCTGGTGCGCAATCCGGACAAGCTCGCGCACCTCGCCGCCTCCGGGAAACCCTCGGGGGCTCCTTAGGATCAATGCGTGGTCTTCCCCGCCGACACCGACTCCGTCCTGCAGGCGGCGGTCGAGCTGGCCAACTCCGCCTTGCCGCCGGATACGCTGACCTCGGTTGCGGACCTCACCGAGTTCGTCACCCGGCGTGAGTACACCGGCCAGGTGACCGGGGATGCCGATGAATTGGCGCAGGTGCGCGCCATACGTCCTCGGCTCGCGCAACTCCTGAGCAGCGAGCGGGATGCGGCGGTAGGCCTGGTCAACGCCATCCTCACCGAGTCGGCTGCGGTGCCGCAGTTGGTCCGGCATGCACCCACCGACTGGCATATCCATGCCGTCGACCCGCAGGCACCCCTGGCGCGCCGGATCTTGGTGGAGACCGCGATGGCGATGATCGACGTCATTCGCGCCGACGAGACCAGCCGGTTGTCGGTATGCGAGGACGCGGACTGCCAAGGCATCGTCCTGGACCTCACCCGCAACCGGTCTCGGCGTTATTGCTCGACGACCTGCGGCAACCGCAATGCCGCGGCCGCCTATCGCGCCCGGCAGGCCGGGCGAACCGGCTGAGGCGGCACCGGGCGTTCCGGCTACCGTGGGCGGTATGCGCGTTCTCGTCTCCGGCGGCGCCGGCTACATCGGCTCTCATACCGTCGTCCAGTTGGTCGCCGCGGGCCACGATGTGGTGATCGTCGACAGCTTCGCCAATAGCAAGCCGGCGGTGGTGGGCCGGCTCGAAGCGCTCACCGGGGCGCACCTGCCGGTACACGCCTTCGACCTCACCGATCACGACAAGACCGAGCGGCTGTTCGCCGACGAGCGATTCGATGCCGTGATCCATTTCGCCGGTTTCAAGGCGGTCGGCGAGAGCGCCCAGAAGCCGCTGGAGTACTACGAAAACAACCTCGTCTCCACCTTTTCGCTGGTCCGTGCCATGCAGCGGTATGACGTCAAGCGGCTCGTTTTCTCCTCCAGCGCAACGGTTTATGGCGAGCAGGCGCCGCTGCCCTATCGCGAGGACTATGCACCGCTGCAGTCCAGCAGCCCGTATGGCCGCACCAAGGTGATGATCGAGCAGGTGCTCACCGATGTCGCCGCCGCCGACCCGAGTATGCGGATCGCCCTGCTGCGCTATTTCAACCCCGTGGGCGCCCACCCCTCCGGCCAGATCGGCGAGGACCCGCAGGGCATTCCCAACAACCTGATGCCCTTCATCGCGCAGGTCGCGGTGGGCCGGCGCGACAAGCTGGTGGTCTTCGGCGACGACTATCCGACCGACGACGGCACCTGCGAGCGCGACTACATCCACGTCGAGGACCTGGCCGCCGGGCATGTCGCCGCGCTGACCAAGCTCGCCAGCACGGGCGCGCCGGTCTCGGTGTGGAACCTGGGCACCGGCCAAGGCACCAGCGTGCTGGCGATGCTCAAGGCGTTCGAGCGCGCGGTGGGGCGGGAACTGCCCTACGAGGTCGGGCCGCGGCGCGCCGGTGACCAGCCCCGCTCGTGGGCCGATCCGACCAAGGCCAATGAGGAACTCGGTTGGCAGACAGTCAAAACCATCGACGATATGTGCGCCGACACCTGGCGTTGGCAGTCGGCGAACCCGACCGGTTATGAGGATTAGGACGTTCAGCCGCCGGTATGGCGTGAGCGCCGCCGGCGCGCTGGCGGCGACCGCCGCCGGCCTGGGCGCCGGTGCCTTGGTGGGCGCGGCGAAAATCAGTGGGCCGCAACGGCCTTGGCCGGACTACCGGTTCACGCCATACGAGGTTGGCGTGCCCGCCGAAGAGGTGAGCCTGCATACCGAGGACGGCACACGCCTGGCCGGGTGGTGGCTCGACCAACCGGGCAGCGAGCGCATCGTCGTCGTCAGCCATGGCCATCGCGGCAACAAATCCGACATGCTCGGCATCGGCCCGGGGCTGTGGCGCGCCGGGAACTCAGTGCTGCTCTTCGACTTCCGCGGCAATGGCGACTCCGAGGACGGTCCGCAATCGCTGGCGCACTACGAGCAGTCGGATCTGCGCGCCGCCATTGAGTATGCGGCCCGCCGCCGCCCCGATGCGGCGCTGGTGCTTGTCGGCTTCTCGATGGGCGCGGCGGTGAGCATTCTCGTTGCCGCACAAGATGATCGAGTCCAGGCCGTGGTCGCCGACTCGCCCTTCGCCGAGATGCGCGGGGTTATCTCGCATGTCATCGGGAAGCTGCGCCTGCCGCCCTTCCCGCTGCTGTGGCTGACCGACCGGGCCACCCGGCTGCGCTATGGCTATGGCTTCGCCGAGGTGGCGCCCATCGACGTGGTCGCCGACCTGGCGCCGCGGCCGTTGCTCCTGCTGCACGGCGATGAGGACGGGCTCATCCCGGTCGAGCACTCCCAACGTCTCTATCGCGCTGCGGGAGAGCCGAAACAGTTGCGGCTCTTTGCCGGGGCGGATCACTGCGGCGGCTATTTCCAGGACCGGCCGGCCTATATCGCCTCTGTGGCGGACTTCCTCGCCGGCGTCCGCCCGGTGACGTCCGTCCCCGTCCAGCAGACAGCCCAGTGACCGACACCCGAGCCGGTATGCCGGCCACTCTTGTCGAGCGGTACGTCCACGGCCACCACGCCAGCGTGCTGGCCGCCCATGCGACGCGGACGGCGGCGAATAGCTGCGGCTATTTCCTGGATCGCCTGCGCCCCGGCGACACGATCCTCGACCTGGGCTGCGGCCCGGGCACCATCACCTGCGATCTCGCCGAGCGGGTGGGCGAGACCGGGCGCGTGGTGGGTGTCGACTTCGCCAGCGACGCCGTCGACACGGCCCGGCAGACGGCCCGCGAGCGCGGGCGGGGCAATGTCACCTTCGCGGTCGGTGACCTCTATCAACTCGATCTCGAGCCGGCGTCATTCGATGTGGTGCACGCCCACCAGGTGCTGCAGCATGTCCCCGATCCTGTTGCCGCGCTGCGGGAAATGGCGGCATACGTCAAGCCCGGGGGCCTCATCGCGGTCCGGGACGCCGACTATGGCGCGATGACCTGGCACCCGGCCAGTCCGGGGCTGGACACCTGGCGCGCGGTCTACTCCGCCGGTGCCCGGGCGAGTGGGGCGGAGCCGGACGCGGGCCGTCGGCTGCGGTCCTGGGTGCTGGCGGCCGGCCTGGAGGTCGTGGCGGCGACCGGTTCCGTGTGGACCTATGCCACCCCCGAGACCACCGGCTGGTGGGCCGGCTCGCAGGCGGACCGGATCCGCCACTCCGCCTTCATCCGGCACGCGCAGGCTCAGGGCCTGAGCGCAGCGGAGATTGAACAAATCGCCGCAAGCTGGCAAGAGTGGGGCGAGAAACCGGATGCCTGGTTCTTCTTGCCTCACGGGGAAATCGTGGCCACCACTGCGCACACAGACCGTCCGGGCGCTGCCAGCTGAGCCAGTCGCACGTCATCCGGGCAGGCGGCGCCCGCTGCTCGGCTCAGCCGCGGGCGCAAGTGGACGGGCGGCCCCGGCGTCAGGCGCCCACGCTGTCCGTCGCCAAACCCTCAGTCCCGCAGCCCCACGCAGTCCAGATCCCAGAAGACCCGGGAGTAGACCAGCGTGCCGATATCCGCCGGGTCCCAGTGCGGGCGGCGGATGACCTGGAAGGCCGGCTCGGGGATGCGCAGCGACGGGCGCCGGAAGCCGAACTGCCCCGCCGCCGCAAAACCGAAGCGGGAGTAGTAGGCCGGGTCGCCCTCCAAGAAGACCAGCGGCTCGGGCCGCTGCGCGGTCTGGTCGAGGCCGAAGCGGACCAGTGCGTCACCGAGCCCCTGGCCTTGGTGCGACGGCGCTACCGCGAGCGGGCTGAGCACCAGCACATCGATCAGTCGCGTCGGCGCATCGAGCAGCGACCGGGTGAACAGGACGTGCCCGACGATCTCGCCGTCGGCTTGCGCGACATACGAGCACCCGGGCCGCCAGTCCGGCGAGGCGCGCAGGGCATCCACGAGTTCGCCGACCACGGGTTCGCCGACGAATGCCGCCTCGACCACCGCGCGGACCGCGGCTTCCTCGCCCGGGGCTTCCGGACGCAGCACGATGTCCGTCGGGGCCGAGCCAGTGGGAGCCGTCACGGCCGGTCACGATAACCGCCGCGCGGGACGTCCGCCACGGCTGGCAGGATGGCCGTATGCCGAGCCTCGCCGACGAGAATGTCGCCCTGGGTGCCCTCGATGGCCGCTACCGCCCCGCCGTCGCGCCGCTGATCGAGCACCTCTCCGAGCCGGCGCTCAACCGGACCCGGATCGCGGTGGAGGTCGCCTGGCTGATCCACCTCACCGACCGCGGCGTGGTCCCCGGCGTGCGTCAGCTCACCGACGCCGAGAGGGCCGGACTGCGTTCCCTCACTGAGGATTTCGGCGCGGCGCAGATCGCCGACCTGGCCGCGATTGAGCGGGTCACCCAGCATGATGTCAAGGCCGTGGAGTATGTCGTCAAGCAGCGCCTGGCGCAGCTCGCGCCGGACCCCGCGGACGCCGGTTTGGCCGAGCTCGTGCACTTCTGCTGCACCAGCGAGGACATCAACAACCTCTCGTATGCCGTGATGGTCCGTGATGCGGTCGCCCAGGTCTGGCTGCCCCGGGCCACACAGCTCGTCGACGCCGTGGCCGCGATGGCGCGGGAGCTGCACGACATACCGCTACTGGCGCACACGCACGGGCAACCGGCGACCCCGACGACCATGGGCAAGGAACTCGCCGTCCTGGCCTGGCGCTTGCGTCGGCAGTTGCGCCGGATCGAGGGCGCCGAATACCTCGGCAAGCTCAATGGCGCCACCGGCACCTATGGCGCGCACCTGGCCGCGGTGCCCGAGGCCGATTGGGAAGAGCTCTCCCGCAGTTTCGTGGAGAGCCTTGGGCTGACATGGAATCCGCTGACCACCCAGATCGAGTCGCACGACTGGCAGGCGGAGCTCTACGCCGACATCGCCCGCTTCAACCGGATCCTGCACAACCTGTGCACCGACGTCTGGACCTATATCTCGCTGGGCTATTTCGCCCAGGTCCGCGGCCAAGGGACGGTCGGCTCCAGCACGATGCCGCACAAGGTCAACCCGATCCGCTTCGAGAACGCCGAGGCCAACCTCGAGGTCGCCAATGCGCTCTTCGATGTGCTGGCCGCGACCCTGGTCCAGAGCCGGTTGCAGCGCGACCTTACCGACTCCTCCATGCAGCGCAATATCGGCACCGCCTTCGGCCACAGCCTGCTGGCGATCGAAAACGCCACCCGCGGGCTCGCCGGCCTGGACGCGGCACCGGCGGCAATGGCAGCGGACCTGGACGCCAACTGGGAGGTGCTCGGTGAGCCCATCCAGTCGGCGATGAGAGCCCTTGCCGCACAAGGAATTCCGGGGATGGAGGAGCCCTACGAGCGGCTCAAGGAGTTGACCCGCGGCCGGCGGGTTGGTCAGGCCGAGGTGGCTGACTTCATACGGGGTCTCGGGCTGCCCGAGGACGTCGAGGCACGCCTGCTCGCGCTCACCCCGGCCACCTATGTCGGTCTGGCGCCGCGCCTGGTGGACCACCTCGACGCCTGAATCGGAATACCCCAGGGGGGTATTCTGTTGTCGCCGGGGCACACACCAAGAGAGGCGACGATGGCGGGTTATAGCGGCAGCAAGGACGACTACGCGCGACGCCTGAAGCGCATCGAAGGCCAGGTGCGCGGGATTGCCCGGATGGTCGAGGACGACACCTACTGCATCGACATCCTCACCCAGGTGTCCGCGGTGACGAAGGCGCTGCAGGCGGTCAGCCTGGGCCTGCTCGAGGACCACATCGGCCATTGCGTGGTGGACGCCGCGCGCGAGTCCGACGAGGCCGCCGAGGCCAAGGTCAGCGAGGCCGCCGCCGCGATCGCCCGACTGGTGCGCAGTTGACCGGCCGCCACCTGACCGGCCGCCACCTGACCGGTTGCCACCGACCCACCCCAGGATTGCGATGACCACTCAGCCGACCACCACTGCCGCCACCACCGATACCCCGACCCAGGAAGTCGACCTGGCGATCACCGGGATGACCTGCGCCTCCTGTTCGGCCCGCGTGGAGCGCAAGCTCGGCAAGCTCGACGGCGTCGAGGCCAGCGTCAACCTGGCCACCGAGAAGGCCCACGTCCGGTATGCCGCCCCGGTCACCGTCGAGGATCTGCTCGCCACCGTGCGGGCCACCGGGTATGGCGCGAGCATCCTCGGCACCACCCCCGCTCCCAGCGCCTCCTCGGCTCCCGTGACCGCCGCCATTGCCCCCCATGGCACCGCTCAGGCCGAGCCCGCCGAACCGACGACACCAGCGGCCAGGTCGACGACATCCCCGGCCATCGATGCCGGCACCCCGGCCGTCCCCGGCCGGGTGGCACCGCATACGGCGGCGGCGGACCCGGCCACCGGCCACGGATCCCCGGCCGGCCTGGACGCTCTGACCCGCCGCGCCACGGTCAGCGCGATCCTCACCCTGCCCGTCGTCCTGCTGGCGATGGTCCCGGCCCTGGCCGATGTCCCCGGCAACCCCTGGTGGCAACTCGCGCTGACCACGCCCGTGGTGATCTGGGCGGCCTGGCCCTTCCACCGGGCCGCCGCGCTCAATGCGCGCCACGGCGCCTCGACGATGGACACCCTGGTCTCGCTCGGGGTGCTCGCGGCATACCTGTGGTCGACCGTCGCGGTACTCACCGGCCGCGCCCACCCCGGTATGGCGTCCATGGCCTCAACCGGCATGACCTCCGGGGCAGAGCCCACCCATCTCTACTTCGAGACCGCGGCCGTGGTGACCACCTTCCTGCTCCTGGGCCGGCGGCTGGAGGCCCGCTCCCGCACCGAGGGCAAGAGCGCGCTGAGCGCACTGCTCGGCATGGGCGCCAAGGATGTCGCCGTCCTGCGTCCGGACCGAGCCACCGGTGCCCCGACCGAGGTGCGCATCCCGATCGATGACCTGCACCCCGGCGAACGCTTCGTGGTGCGTCCCGGTGAGCAGGTGGCCACCGACGGCCGGGTCGTCGAGGGCCGCAGCAGCATCGACAACTCCCTGGTCACCGGTGAATCCCTGCCCGTCGAGGTCGCCCCGGGCACCGACGTCATCGGCGGCACCCTCAACGGATCGGGCCGGTTGATCGTCGAAGCCACCCGCGTGGGCGCCCAGACCATGCTGGCCGGCATCGCCCGGCTCGTGGAGAACGCCCAGACCGGCAAGGCCGGGGTGGAGCGCCTCGCCGACCGGATTTCCGCGATCTTCGTCCCGGTGGTCCTCGGCCTGGCCGCGCTGACCTTCGTCGGCTGGTGGATCGGCACCGACAGCGCGGGTCGCGCCCTCGGGGTCGCCATCGCGGTGCTGATCATCGCCTGCCCGTGCGCACTCGGCCTGGCCACGCCGATGGCCATCCTGGTCGGGACCGGCCGCGGCGCCCAACTCGGCATCCTGATCAAGGGGCCGCAGGTCCTGGAGGACACCCGCCGCATCGACACCGTGGTGCTCGACAAGACCGGCACCCTGACCAGCGGCCGGCCCACCCTCATCGATGTCACCACCGCTGGCCGACTGACAAAGGAGGCCGCGCTGCGCGCCGCCGCCGCCGTGGAGACCGGCTCCGGCCACCCGATCGCCGGGGCGATCACCGGGGCCGCGGCCGCCCGCGGCTTGGCCATCCCGCGGGCCAGCGACTTTGAGTCCCTCACCGGCGCCGGCGCCCGGGCAAGCATCAACGGCCAGGACGTCCTCGTCGGTCGCCGTTCGCTCTTCGCCAGCGTCCCGCCGGAGTTGACCGGCCATCCCGAAGGCACCACGGTCTGGCTGGGCTGGGATGGCGTCGCCCGGGCGACGCTGACGGTCGCGGATGCCCTGCGCCCCGACGCCAAGAGCGCGGTGGACGACCTGAGGGGGCTGGGGCTCACCGCATACCTGCTCACCGGCGACGCGCCGCAGCCGGCGCACGCGGTGGCGCGAGCGGTCGGCATACCGGCGCAGCGGGTGATCGCCCAGGTGCACCCGCAGGACAAGCACGCCCTCATCGAGCGACTACAGAGCGAGGGCCGCGTGGTGGCCATGGTCGGCGACGGCATCAATGACGCGGCGGCCCTGGCTCAAGCCGACCTGGGCATCGCCATGGGCGGCGGCACGGATGTCGCGGCGGCGAGCGCCGATCTGGTGCTGGTCAGCGACCGGGTCGAGACGATCGCCACCGGCATCGGGTTGTCCCGGGCCACCTTGCGCACGATCCGGCAGAACCTGGCCTGGGCATTCGGCTACAACGCGGCCGCGATCCCGCTGGCCATGGCCGGCCTGCTCAACCCGATGATCGCCGGCGCCGCGATGGCGGCCTCCAGCGTCTTGGTGGTGCTCAACAGCCTGCGGCTGCGGGGGTATGCCGCCCGGTGACCCCGGGCGGCATAGCGACTCAGCGGGTGGCGGCGATCGCGTCGCGCCAGGCGGCCGAGGACAGCGGGAGGTCGGAGATCTCCCAGTCGTGGTCGCTTTCCACATCGGTGCGGTCGGCGTCGAAGTAGGCCACGAAGGTGTAGTTGTTGTGGGCTCGCTGGATCGCCTCGGTGATCCGCGCGGCGCGCTCCGCGTCGCTCCCCTTCCAGAGCCCGAACTCGCTCAGCCCAAAGGGCTTTTTGTATTGCCGGGCCACGGCCAGGTTGGTGGTGATCATGCTTTCCACCGTCTCGGCGTCCCATTGATAGGTGTCCACAGCCAGGACATCGACATTCTCGCTGCCCGGCCAGTAGAGAGGCAGACGCTCGGCGTAGCGGTAGCCGGTGAGGATCATCGTGGCGCGCAACCGCGGGTTCTTGGCGGCGCGGATGAGCTTGGTAATGCGGATGAACGCATTGCGCACATCCTCGAGTTCGTATTCATGACGCTGAACCTTGACGTCCATCTCGTGCTCATAGGCGATCCAGGTGCGCCGGGTGGTGGGCAGCTTGGCGAGCCAGGCCGAGATCTCCGCGTCATGGATCCCGTTGAGCACATCGATGGGCCGGCGCTTGAAGGACACGATCAACGAGATATTGCCCGTCGCCCCACCCTCCGCGGGCCACACCAGCGGATTGGGACCATAGAAGTAGCGCAGCACCTCCGGCTGGCCGAGCGCCGCGGTCTGCCGGGCAAGTGCGGTGGCGTAGTTCTCACCGGGGTGGCGCCAGACACAGAGGCCGTACTTGGTGCGGCCGTATGGGGGCTTGGGCGGGTAATTGGCCGCCTGCGCTTCTCCTCCCGCCAGCGTCAGCGGGCCCAGCATTGCGGAAGCGAGAACGGCTCTACGGGAGGAATATTGCAATGATCAAACCTCTATGTCATAGACCCATCAGAAGTGGGCGGGGGGCCGACGGGAGAATAGCGGTATGGCGCCACCGAACTCAGGCATGCTCGCCGCAGGGGTCGCCACGACCAGGCTGAACACGGCAGATCCCGCGCGCCTGAGCGTGGTGGGCTGGACCCGCATGTGGTCAAAAGCACCTTCGAGCGTGTGACACGATGACCGGTATGCGAGTCGATCACGTGTCGTATGCGGCCGGTCCGGAGGGGTTGGCGGCCACCGCGAAGCGCCTGGCCGCCCAGATCGGCGTGACCCCGGTGGAGGGGGGCATCCACCCCCGATTCGGAACGCGCAACATGATCCTGCCGCTGGCGCACGAGCGGTATGTCGAGGTCGTCGAGGTGCTCGACCACCCCTCGGCCGACAAGGCGCCCTTCGGGCAGGCGGTCCGGGCCCGCAGCGAGCTTGGCGGCGGCTGGCTGGGCTGGGTGGTCAGCGTCGATGACCTCGCGGACCTCGAGGGACGGCTCGGTCGCGCCGCAGTGGATGGCAACCGCCGGATGCCGGACGGCCGGGAGTTCAAGTGGCGCCAGCTCGGCGTCAAGGGCCTGCAGTCCGACCCACAGTTGCCCTTCTTCGTCGAATGGGACGAGGACTCCCCCCACCCGTCTCAGGACGCGGCGACCGAGGTGTCGATGACCGCCCTGGAGATCGGTGGCGACCCCGAGCGCGTCAGGGACTGGCTGGGCCTGCCGGCCGAGACGACGAGTTCGGTGATCCACTTCGACTTCGTGGCGCCGCACGGGACGCCCGGGCTGATGTCGGTGACCTTCGAGACGCCCGAGGGCACGGTCACCATCTGAGTCACCCCGCGCGGCATCAGCCGCGCTGGCGGACGGCTTCGAAGAGCACGATCGCGGCCGCGGTGGCCGCATTGAGCGAATCCGCGCGCCCCGCCATCGGGATGCGCACCCGGGTGGTTGCCGCCGCGAAGAATTCGGCGTCGAGGCCGTCCTTTTCGGTGCCTACGGCCACGGCCACCGGGCCGGTGAGGTTGGTCTCGGTATGCAGTGCGCTCGCCTCCGGCGTGGTCGCCACGATCGCGTATTCGCGCTGGGCGAGCCAGGCGAGGGCCTGCGCCGTGGTCCCGGACGCCACCGGGACCGTGAAGACCGTGCCCTTGCTCGCCCGGATCACATTGGGATTGCCCCAATCGGTGCGCGGATCGGCCGCGATCACCGCGCCCACCCCCGCGGCATCGGCAGTGCGCAGCATCGCGCCGAGGTTGCCGGGCTTCTCGATGCCCTGGGCCACCAGCAGCAGTGCGCCGGGGGCGACATTGAGGTTGGCCAACGCCATACCGGGAGCGTCGACGACGGCGAGAATGCCGTCCGGGCCTTCCCGGTAGGCCGCCTTCTCGAAGGCTGCCCGGCTGCATTCGATGACCTGCGCGCCCGTATGCCGCACCCGCGTCACCACTTCCGGGGCACCGGGGCGGCCCCGGGTCAATTCCGGGCAGTGATAAAGCGCACGGGGCACGACTCGGGCGTCCAGCGCGGTGGACAACTCCTCCAGGCCCTCGACCCGGGTGGTGCCGGTGCGCTCACGATCACGTCGGTTGCGCAGCGCAACCAGAGATTTGATTCGTGGATTCGCCGGGGAGCTCAGGACCGAATTGTTCACCGAGGCGCCTCGGTGACGCTGCGCGGGAGTCGATCCAGCACCTCGGCCAGGCCGTCGGCATAGACATCCGCAGTGACCTCGTCGGCGACCGCCTTGACCTCCTCAGGCGCATTGCCCATGGCCACGCCCAGCGCGGCCCAGGCGAGCATCTCCAGGTCGTTGCGCTGATCGCCCACCGCGACCGTATGAGTGGGTTCGATCCCCAGCTTGCGGCGCAGCAGTTCCAGGGCGCTGCCCTTGGAGACGCCCTCGGGGTTGATATCGAGCCAGGCCGAGAAGCCGACGGCATAGTTGACGCCGTGCAGGCCGATCCGCTCGGTGAGCGCGACGAAATCCTCGCTGGTGCCGGTGGGGCTGCGGAAGGTGACCCGGGTGACCGGGTCGGCCATCAGTTCCTCCCAGGAGACCTCGGTCACCACGCCCTCCAGGGGCTCCGGGAAGGGCGCGCTGACCTTGAAACCGACGCCCAGGTCCTCTACCGCGACAACGGCATCGGGCCAGGACCCGCGAAGGAGCTCCAGCGCCGGGCGGGGGTCGAAGGTGACCGCCTCGAGGATCTCGTAGCCGCTGGGATGCTGGGGGTCCAACTCGACGGTGACGGCGCCATTGGAGCACACGGCATACCCGGAGTCGATGCCGAGGCGTTCCAGGATCGGCATGGTCCCCAGCAGCGATCGGCCGGTCGCGATGATGACCTGGTGGCCGGCCTCGATGACCCCGCGGATGGCGTCGTGCACCCGCGAGCGCAGTTCACCTTCATGGGTGATCGTGGTCCCGTCGACATCGAGGGCGATCAGGTGGCGGCTCATGTCCAGATCAGGACTTCGGGATCAGCAGGTCGGTGCCCACATACGGCTGCAGCGCCTGCGGCACCCGCACCGAGCCGTCGACCTGCTGGTGGTTCTCCAGCAGAGCGACCAGCCAGCGGGTGGTGGCCAGGGTCCCGTTGAGCGTGGCGACGATCTCGTTGCCCCGCTCGGTCTTGAAGCGGGTGCCCAGGCGGCGCGCCTGGAAGGTCGTGCAATTGGAGGTCGAGGTGAGCTCGCGGTAGCGCTGCTGGCTGGGGAACCAGGCCTCCGAGTCGTACTTGCGGGCGGCGCTCTGGCCCAGGTCGCCGGCGGCGGTGTCGATGACCCGGTAGGGGACGTCGATCGCGGCCAGCATCTGTCGTTCCAGGTCCAGCAGGCGAGCGTGCTCGGCCTCGGCCTGCGCCGGATCGCAGTAGACGAACATCTCGATCTTGTTGAACTGGTGGACGCGGATGATGCCGCGGGTGTCCTTGCCATAGCTGCCGGCCTCGCGCCGGAAGCAGGTGGACCAGCCGGCATAGCGCAGCGGGCCGTCGCGCAGGTCGATGGTCTCGTTGGCGTGATAACCGGCGAGGGCGACCTCGGATGTCCCGGTGAGATAGAGGTCGTCCTCGGCCAGGCGATACACCTCATCACCGTGCCGGTCGAGGAAGCCGGCGCCGCGCATGATCTCCGGCAGCACCAGGGTGGGGGTGATCATCGGGGTGAAACCCTGCTCGATGGCGAACGCCATGGCCGCGTTCAGCAGTCCGAGCTCAAGGCGGGCACCGACGCCGCTGAGGAAGTAGAAACGTGCCCCGGAGACCTTGGCGCCACGGGCCATGTCCACCGCACCCAGGCCCTCGGCGAGTTCCAAGTGGTCGCGAGGCTCGAAGCCCTCGGCGCTAAAATCACGAGGCGTGCCAACGGTTTCCAGCACGACAAAGTCGTCCTCGCCGCCGGCGGGGACCCCGTCGATGATGACATTGCCGATCTGGCGCAAGAGGTCGTCGCGGGTGGCTGAGGCCTCGGCCGCGGCGGCGTCGAGTTCCTTGACCGCGGCGGCGAGGTCCTTCGTTTCGGCCAAGAGCCGCTGCTTGTCCGCGCCCTGGGCCTTGGCGACCTCTTTGCCGAGGGACTTCTGCCGGGCCCGCCGCTGCTCGAATTCGGTGAGCGCGGCCCGGCGCTGGGCGTCGGCCGCCAGCACGCGGTCGACCAGCTCCGGGTCGTCACCTCGCGCGATCTGGCTGGCCTTGACCCGGTCGGGGTCCTCGGCAAGAAGCTTGATGTCGATCACCCCGCGAGTTTATCGGCGCGCCCGAGCAGGGGCTGGTGGTCTAGGGGTGCGCAGCGCGCTGATAGTTTCGCGCGGTGTCCCCTGCCGCCACCCTGCTGATCGCCATTGCCGTATGCGTTGTGCTCACGGCCATCGCGCTGGCGCTGACGGCCAATGGCCGGCGCGGGCGGCATACCGGGAGCCGAGCGGTCCAGGCGAGCAGTTCCGATGCGCCCCAGGAGCCTGCCCCAGCGCCCCCGCGCGCGGCGATCGTGGTCAACCCGACGAAGTTCCCTGATCTGGACGAGGTCCGGCGTTCGCTGGACGTCGCGGCGCAGGAATTAGGTTGGGCGCCACCGGTTTTCCTGCTGACCACCCAGGACGACCCGGGTGCCGGGCAGGCCGCGGACGCCATCGAGGACAAGGTGGACCTGGTGTGCTCCCTGGGCGGGGATGGCACCGTGCGGATGGTGGCCACGGCGCTGGCGGGCACCGATACTCCGCTGGGCCTATTGCCGGGTGGCACCGGAAATCTGTTGGCGCGTAACCTGGATCTGCCGTATGGCGATGTCGTCGAGTCCTTCCGGATCGCCTGCACCGGCAGCGAACGCGCGGTCGACGTCGGCTATCTGACCCTCGACCCCGAGGACACGAGGGCGCCCGGCGAGGAGCACGCCTTCCTGGTGATGGCCGGTATCGGCTTGGATGCCACGATCATGGCCGAGACCAGCGAGGCCGCCAAGGCCAAGATCGGCTGGCCCGCGTATGCCGCTACCGGCCTGCGCAACTTCCTCGGCCCACGGCTGCGGGCCACGGTGACGATCGATGGCGGACAGCCCGAGGCGGTGCACGCCCATACCGTCCTGGTCGGCAACTGCGGGCGGATCACCGGCGGCCTCAACCTCATCCCGGACGCCTTGGTGGACGACGGGGTGCTCGACGTTGTGGTCGTCGCCCCGCGCACGCTCATCGGCTGGCTCGAGGTGCTCGCCCGGGTGTTGACCCAGCATCGCGGTGAGCGCAACAAGCGGCTGCAGCGGCATACCGGCACTCAGGTGCAGATCACTACTCCCCAGCCCCAAGCGGTGCAGCTCGACGGCGACGTCATCGGGGACGCCACCCGCGTCAGCGTGCGCATTGCACCGAGCGCGCTGCGCGTGCGGGTTCCCTCCGCGGCCTAACGGGGCCTCGAGGGCGCAGACCGGATTCAGCCGCGTCGGGTGGCGCCCAGCCACCGATCCTGCAAGCGGCGGATTGCCAGCGCTGTGACGAGGGCAGCACCGGAGACGCCGAGAACCTCTAGAGCCATCACGTTCCATACCGATCGCGCAAGTTCCAGACTCGTCGCAGCGTAGAGAAAGTCAATCCCTAGAGCGCTCCCTAGGAGCGTCGCGGTCACGAGGGGCACGATGGCCTCGATGCGCTGAACCGCCCTCACGTCCTGTCGCGAGAGACCCGCCTTCAAGAGCCCGTCGTCGATTGCGACCTGGGACAGCAGTCGATTCCCGAACGCGATCAGGAACCCCAACAAGAGAAGGGCAGCCGCGCTCGCCCCGCCCGGCACGCTCCAGCGCAGCCTCAGCGGCGGGGCCAGGGGGATCGCCGCGTCCGTCGACACCCCAGGCATCTCACGGTTCGCCGCAGCCTCGACCCGGGGTCCCTCATCGTCCGGCAGGTTGACGAACACCGATGTGTGGCCGTCGACGGCTAGCGCCTCGTCCGCAGGGCCGAATGCAACCGGCCGCCCGACGCTGGCAGAAAGCGCGCTGACTTGCTCCGAGCGGGGATCTCCGGGCGCACAGGTTGCGCCGGGAAGTGCCGCGCGCGCGTATTCGCAGTCCTCAACGAGAATCCGATTGTCACTGTCCATGGGGAGCACCACGGTCCCGGGAAGAGTCGCGCGCAGACGCGCCAGATCGCCGGGCTCCGGGCCTCGCCAGGACAGCGTGAACCCCCCACCACGGTCACTGCTCGCCTCGAAGTTCGGCGCCAGGACAAGCGCCTGCAGACCGGTCCAGGCGATGGCAAGGAGGAGGAGACCGGCGATCAGCGTCGCGGGCCGATGAAGCCCGAGCCGTGCGGACGACATCCGCAGCGCGGCTAGCCAGCGCGGCGCCGATGCCGTGCGCGAGAGCGCCCGGGCGACACTCTGGGTTGCCCACCGCATTGCCGATCCCAGACCAATGACGGTGAGAAAGAGGCCTCCCCACAGCAGATGCGGACTGCGTTGACCGCGAGCCAGATACATGGCTACTGCCCCCGCGGCGGTGACCGCACCGGGCAGAATGAGCCGGGCCGCCAGGGCACCCACATGAAATCGAGGATGCGTCCGCGAGGGCCCGCGACTGCGCAGGACGGATTGGGAGACTACTGCCTGCGCGACCAGCACCACGGCGGCCAGGAGGACGACCCAGCCCAGGGGCATGACGAACTCCCCACGCCAGTACCGCACACCGGCTCCCGGCAATGCCTGGACATGGGGTGCCGCGACGCCATACAGAGCCACCGCGGTGACCGCGCCCGGCAGGGACAAGAGGGCGGTCTCGGCCACGACGAACGCCCGAACCGTACGGCGTCGCATTCCCAGTCGCCGCAAAGCAAACGCCCGCCTCATTAGCGTGGTCGACATAACCCGGCTGGTTGTGCCGGCGACAGCCAGGGCTGGCAGGCCGAACAACAGCAGTGAGGTGACGGACTCGCGGCGCTCGTTTGGGTGTGTCGCATCGACTTCAAGGGGGCGCACGGGGAGGTCGGACGCACCGGCAGGGACCCCGAACGACGCGATGGCCGTCGCACTCCCACCCGCGCCCAGACTCCGGCCGGGCGCGGGCCGGGCATAGATGAGGTATTCGGATGACGTGGCGACCCCACGTTTGCCGATGACGCCCCCGGGACCGGCTCCGGCCGCGGTGTCGATTCTCAGCCCCATCGGGTCGGCAGCGAAGCCGTCTCGTCTCAGGCCCGGCGATATCACGGCGGTCCCCGCCATGGGCAGCCGCGTGAGACCGAGGGGCACCGGAGCGTCAGGGCTCAATGGCTCCAGCCAGTGGACCGCAATCTGGCGCCCGTGCCAGATGGGTCCGCGAGATACCACCCGGACGCCCGATGTTTCGGAGGTACTGAGCACGCCCATCCGGTAGTTGTTGCGTTGGTCGGCCTTGCTCGCCGCGTTGATTGCTGCGCCACCGACTAACAAGGCCAGGGTCGCGAGGAACGCACCAAGTGGGAGGACCACCTGACGCCACCGGTGTTGACGATCGCGCGTCCAGGCCAACGACCACACCTCGGAGAACCGCAGCCTCATGCCGCGCTACCGAGGTCGACAATTGCGTCGCACGCCTCGGCGACGCGCGTGTCATGAGTGGCGAGGACCAGTGGGACGCCGAGGCTGCGGGCACGCTCGATCAGCAGGGAGGCCACTCGGGTGGCATTCGCCCGATCGAGCGCCGCGGTCGGCTCGTCGGCGATCATCAACCGAACTGGTGACGATGTCGCGCGCGCGATGGCGACGCGCTGGGCCTCGCCGCCGGACAAGCGTCCGACCTGCGCCGTGCCAAAGTCCGCTAGACCGACGGCGGCCAAGGCGGCATCGGCACGCATGGCGCTCGCATCGGGTGGTAATCCCTTAAACCGCATGACGAGAGAGACGTTGTCCCGGACCGACAATTCCTCGAGCAGGAGGGCCTCCTGCATGACGACACCGCAATCAGTACGTCGGAAATCTGACGAGCGCGGCTCTTTAAGTCCCGAAACGAGCGTGTCGCCCAGGCGAATTTCCCCGGTGGTGGGCGTCTGCCAGGCCATGAGGCAGTCGAGAAGTGTGCTCTTGCCCGAGCCCGATGGGCCGACGACCGCCGTCACCTTGCCTGGGTCGACACAAAAAGACGTGGGGGCGAGGATGGGGTGCCCATCGATAGCAACGGACACCTCATTCACGACGAGACGGTCGTGGACACTCAACTCGGACTGAGCTTCAGCCAAGAACTGGGGCCTCGGATCCGGGCGGCGGCCCATCAGCTCGGCTCGCGCCACTTGCGCTCGAAGGGCAAACGCCAGCCGAACGGCGAGATGAGCTGGTGGATCTGGTTCGGACCCCAGGAGCCCTGGTCGTAGGGGCGCACGATCGGCGGATTGTCGAGCAGCGGCTGGCTGATCTCCCAGAGTCGCTCAATCCCCTGAGCCGAGGCAAAGAGGGTGCTATCACCGCGCGCCGCGTCATAGATGAGCCGCTCGTAGGCCTCCAGGATCGATCCCGACCAAGAGGTCTCCTTCATCGAGAACTGCATCGACAGCTTGTCCAGGCGATAGCCCGGGCCGGGGCGTTTGCCATAGAAGGACAACGACATTCGCGGCTGATCGGACAGGTCGAAGGTCAGGTGGTCGGGGCCGTGGTCGCCGATCCCGGAGCCGGCCGGGAACATCGAGCGCGGGGGCTCCTTGAAGGCGATGGAGATGATGCGCGCGCCCTCGGCCATTCGCTTGCCGGTGCGCAGGAAGAAGGGGACCCCGGCCCAGCGCCAGTTGTCGATATAGCACTTGAGCGCGATGAAGGTCTCGGTCTCGGAGTCGCGGTCCACGCCCGGCTCTTGGCGGTAGCCGACATACTGGCCGCGCACAACATTGGCCGGCTCGATGGGGAGCATGGAGCGGAAGACCTTGTTCTTCTCGCGGTTGATGGCCGCGGGCTCCAGGGCGGTCGGCGGCTCCATCGCGGTGAACGCGAGCACCTGGAAGAGGTGGGTGACCACCATGTCCTTGTAGGCGCCGGTGTTCTCATAGAAGTCGCCGCGCTGGGTCAGGCCGAGGGTCTCGGGGACATCGATCTGGACGTGATCGATGTTGTTGCGGTGCCAGATCGGCTCGAAGAGACCATTGGCGAAGCGGAAGGCGAGGATATTTTGCGCCGCCTCCTTGCCCAGGAAGTGGTCGATCCGGAAGATCTGGGAGTCGTCGAAGACCTCGTGCAGCTGCGCATTGAGCTTGACTGCGGAGGCGAAGTCGGTCCCGAAGGGCTTCTCCATGATGATCCGGCTGTCCTCGACCAGCCCGGCCTCGGCGATGGTGTGCACCGCGGCCAGCGCGGCCTTGGGCGGCACGGACAGATAGTGCAGGCGCAGTTCGTGCTCACCGGGGAGCAGGGTTTCCGCGCGCAGCACGGCCTCCCGCAGCGCCTGCGGCCCGGCTGCGAGCGGGACATAGTCCAGCCGCTGGGCGAATTCGTTCCAGTCCTCGTCGTGCAGCACGCGGGTGCTGAACTCGCGGATGGCGGTCAGGGCGATGTCCCGGAACTCGTCCACGCTAAGCTCGTCAAGGGCGGTGCCGACGATGCGCATGTCGTCGAGGAGCCGGGCCTGGAAGAGATGCAGCAGCCCGGGGATGAGTTTGCGCTTGGCGAGGTCGCCGGTGGCGCCGAAGAGGATGACGGTGAGCGGAGCAGCCATACCGCGATCCTTGCGGGTGTTGGGCCATCTCGCCACATCGTTGGCTTCTCATTTCGTGCACGGCCCCGCGCCGGATTGCTAGCGTCCGTATCGCTTAGGCGCACCAGCAACGGGAGGAAGCCGCGGATGAGCGTGCAGCAGGACTTGGTCGACCGGGTGCGCTCCTTGCTCCCGCCGGATGCCGAAGTCGAGGAGAAGTCGATGTTCGGCGTGCGCGCCGTGATGGTCGATGGCTCGCTGCTCGTCGGCGCCGCCAAGGACGGCGGCATGCTGGTGCGGGTCGACCCAGAACGCCATGACGAACTCGTCACCCGACCCGGGGCGCGGCAGGCGGAAATGGGCGCCGGGCGCTCGATGGGGCCCAGTTGGCTGCGGGTGGGCGCCGACGCGTTGGCGGACGAGGCCGCGCTGACGGACGAGAGCGCTTTGGCCGAATGGGTCGCCGAAGCGCTGCGCTACAACACCATCCTGTCCGCCACCCCGCGCTGAGGCGGAGCTGCGGCCTAGTCTCCGGTGCGCAAGGCCGCGAAGATCGCCCGGCATCCCACGCACCTGCTGACGCACGCCCCGCTGCATACCGTGATCGACCGCTATCTGCCGGTCACCGAGTTCGACGAACTGCGGGTGCCCTATCAGTGCGTGGCCGCCTGCATCGAGGACAGTCGGGCGGTGTGGTTCTCCGAAGGCCCGATCGCGCCTGCGGTGCTGGCCTCGTGCTCGGTGCCGGGACTCTTCCCGCCGGTGCGCATCGGTGAGCACCACTATCTCGACGGGGGGCTGGTGCACTCCATACCGGTCGGGCGGGCGATGGAGCTGGGGGCGAGTCAGATCTATGTGCTGCAGGTCGGCCGGGTCGAGCAGGCGCTGCGCGTCCCGCGCGCGCCCTGGGAAGTCGCCGCCGTCGCCTTCGAGATCTCCCGCCGCCACCGGTATGTCGAGGAGATCGCCAATGTGCCGGAATCCGTTGCGCTGCACGTGCTTCCGTCGGGGCAAGCGCCTCGCCCACGGTCTCGCTGGGGCAGGCGCGCAGCCGCCGGGTAATCGAACGGATCGAGACCGCCTATGCCGCGGCCGCGAGCTATCTGGCGGACCAGTGAGCCGGGCGGGAGGGCAGCAGCGATGGGGATGAGCGGCATACCGGCCCCACCGGCGCTGCTCGCCCGGGTGTTGCGGGTGATCTGGCCGCTGGTGGCGGCGGGGGTCACGGTGGTCGCGCTGCCGGTGCTCTGCGTCGGCGCGCTGCTCTCCCTGGTCGATCGGCGGGCCCGGCTTTTCCGGGCCACCGGGCTGCTGCTGGTGCTGGTCTGGCTGGATCTGCAACTGCTCTTGGGCTGCTGGCGGCTGTGGCTGGCCGATCCGCGGGGCACCTCGGACACCTGGATCGAGGATCACGAGGTCCTCATGCTCAACGTCCTGGACACGGCAATCCGGTTGGGGCGCAAGTGAGTTGGCTTCGAGGTGGTGCTCGATGCGCCGATGGACCTGGGTGACCCGGAGGCACCGCTCATCGCGCTCTCGCGCCATGCCGGACCGGCGGATTCGGTGGCCGTGGCCTGGCTGTTCTATCACACCGGCGGGCGCCTGCCGCGCATCGTATTGGCCGCGGCGCTGCGCTGGGATCCGGGCATCGACTTGATCCTCACCCGGCTCGGGTCCTCCTTCGTGCCCTCGCGCACCGGTGCGGGTGAAGACCGGGTGGGCCGGGTGCGCGGTCTGGCCGCATCCCTGGACGAGGACGATGCGCTGCTCCTCTTCCCGGAGGGCCAGAACTGGACGCCGCACCGACGCCGACAGCTCATCGAGCAGCTCCGCGCGGCGGGCCGGTGGGCCCGGCTGCGACAGGCCGAACGCCTGCGGCACGTCCTGCCGCCCAAACCCCGGGGCGTGGTGGCCACCCTCACCGAACGCCCGGACGCGGACGTGATGATCGTCGCCCATGCTGGCTTCGGCATGCTCACCGGACCGCGTGCGATCTACGAGACGATCCCCTTCCGGCGCCCCTTCTTGGTGCACACCAGGACGTATGCCGCGGCTCAGGTCCCCCGGGATCCCGCCGCGATCGAGGCCTGGCTCGAGCAGCGCTGGGCCGAGGTCGACGCGTGGGTGGCGGCCCAGGACGAGGACCGGCTCTCCGCCTGATCATCCAGCGGCCCCTGGTCAACCGGCGGCGCCGTGTCGACCGAAAGCGCTTTGTCGACCGGAACCAACTGATCAGCCGAAAAGCTGTGCGCCCCAGTCCTGTCCGTCGGCCAGCCCGGGCGGGCAGACGAAGACCGCGGACCCGGTGTGCTCGATGTATTCGTTGAGCAGGTCGCTCTTGGACAGCTCGCGCTGCATCGGCACGAAGTGGGTCTGCGGATCGCGCATAAAGGCGATGAAGAACAAGCCGGCGTTGAGATGGCCCTGGCCGTCGGTGCCGTCGGTGAAGTTGTATCCGCGGCGCAGAATGCGGATCCCGCCGAGGTTGTCCGCATGCGCGAGCCGGATGTGTGAGCGCATCGGGATGGCAGGCTGACCGTCGATCCCCTTGGCAGAGAAGTCGATCCGATCGAATTCGGCCTTCTGACCGAGCGGTTCACCGGCCAGCTTGCCGCGGCCGATGGTGTCCTGCTGGTCCTGCAGATGGCTGCGGTCCCAGACCTCGATATGCATCCGAATGCGGCGAGTGACCAGATAGGTGCCGCCGGCCACCCAGGAACCCGCGGCATCGGCGTCGGTGGCGGGCACCCATACGTGCTCGTCCAAGTCGGCGGTGTTCTCGGCCTTGAGGTTGTTGGTGCCGTCCTTGAAGCCGAAGAGGTTGCGCGGGGTGGACTGGGTGGTGGTGGTCGCGGAGGTCCGCCCGAACCCCAATTGACTCCACCGCACCGCCACCACCCCGAAGCCGAGCCGCACCAGGTTGCGGACGGCGTGCACGGCCACCTGGGGGTCGTCGGCGCATGCCTGAATGGCGATATCGCCGTCGCAGGTGGCCGGATTCAGGTCATCGAAGCGGAACCCGGGCAGCGGCCGCAGCGCATCGGGTTTGCGTCCCGCCAGCCCGAAACGCTTGAAGAGCGACGGGCCGTAGCCGATGGTGATAGTGAGATTGGCCGGGGGCAGGTCCAGGGCCTCGCCGGTGTCGGTGGGCACCTTGTAGGGGCCGCCGCCGACGGTCCCGCCGGGGGTGGCCTCCGCGCCATACGTCATCCGTTCGGCGGCCCGGGTCCACACGGTGAGCAGGTCCCGCAATGCCTGCGGATCGTCGGTGGTGACATCCAGGGCCGCGAAGTGCAGGTGGTCCTGGGCGGCGGTGATGATCCCTGCTTGGTGGGTGCCGCGGAAGGGCACCTGACCCTGCGGCGCGTTGGCATCACCGGAACTGGCCGCAGCCTTGGGTGTCTCGGAGCCGTCCGACGAGGGCCGAGTGGCGGCATAGGTCGCTCCGGCACCGGCCACCAGCCCGGCCGCCAACCCCGCACCGGCACCGACCAACCCGCGCCGACTGGTGCCGGCGCGGGTTGGCTGCGGCGCGTGCGCGCCGGATTCCGTGCTCAGCCCGCTCTCCGCAGGCCTGGGTTCACTTGCCGGCAACGACACCGGCCACCTGAGCGACGTTCTCCGAGAACGCATCCAACGCTTCGGTGAGCTTCTTGATGTCGTCCTTGGACAGCTCCGGGTAAAGGACGAAGCCGTCGCCGTCCCGGTGGCTCTCCAGCAGGTCGCCGAGGGCCTTGCCGGTGCTGTCGATCTTGGCGACCAGCTCGGGGTCCTTCTTTTCCAGGAAGGGCCGCAGCTCGGCGATGGCCTGCTTGCTGCCCTCGAAGTTGGCCTCGAAGTCCCACAGGTCGGTGTGGCTGTAGCGCTCTTCCTCGCCGGTGACCTTGCCGGTCGCGATCTCGTCGAGCAGTGCCTTGGAGCCATTGGCCAGCTGCAGCGGGTTGAGCTCGACCTGCTTGGCCTTGGTCACCAGCTCGGTGACATCGGCGAGCAACTGGTCGGCGATGGCCGAGCTGTCCTGCTGCAGGCCGTCCTTCCACAGATCCTTTTCGAGGCGGTGGTAGCCGGTGAACTTCATACCCTCCTCGATCACGTCCTCGCGGCCGTCGATCTTGGGGTCCAGGTCGCCGAAGGACTCCGCCACCGGCTCGATCCGCTCCCAGTAGCTGCGCGCGACCGGATAGAGCGCCTTGGCCTGCTCCACCTCGCCCGCCTTGACCAGCTTGACGAACTCGGTGGTGTTGGCGAGGAAGGCGTCGGCCTGGCTCGCCACATACCGCTGGTAACCCGTGGTGGCGGCCTTCAGGTCCTCGTCGTCGGTCTTAGGCGCCGGTGCCTCGCCGGTGACCGTGAACAGCGCACGGATGCCGTCGCCGACCATCCCCGGCTTGCAGGCGGTCTGGTAGGTGCCCGGTTCGGTGACCTCGACATGGAACTCGCGGCTCAGTCCGGGGGTGATGTTCTCCACCTCGCCGACGATCCGGTCGCCCTCGGCGTAGACGTAGAACTCATTGATCTTGCTGCCCTGGTTGGTCACCTTGAAGGTGATGGTCCCGGCGGCGGCGGTGGAGGCGGCCACTGTGCATTCGGTGTCGGTCGCGGTGACCGCGATCGGGCCACCGGCCGAAGACGCCGACCCGGATGCCGAGTTCGTGCTGCCATCGGAGTTACTACCGCAGGCGCCCAGGGCGAGCACGCCCGCGGCGGCGACGAGCAGGCGGGCAAGACGAACGGCAGACATGAGACGGGGCTCCTGGGCGTAGTGGCTAGAGGTTGTGGGCTAGGGGTTGTGGTGATCAGCGGGCCGCGGGGGCCGGGGCACCCACGCGCGCGGCGGGGCGGGCGGCCACCCGCACCGGACGCAAGAAGAGCGGCAGCACGATGCCCACATACGCGGTCCAGGCGATGGCCTGCAACCAGGTGGTGGCCGGGGTGAAGTTGAAGAAGCCCTTGAGCAGGGTGGCCAGCCAGCCGCCCGGCGCGATGACATTGCTGACATCGAAGGCGAGCGAGTTCAGGCCCGGAAGGAAGTTGGCTTCCTGCAGGTCGTGGATGCCATAGGCGAGGATGCCGGCCGCGACGAAGATGAGGAAGATCCCGGTGTAGCGGAAGAATTTACCCAGGTTGATGGTGATCGCGCCGCGGTACAGCAGCACGCCGAGGACAATGGCGCCGAGGATGCCCAGCACCCAGCCGAAGAGCGGGGCGCTGGTGCCGGAGCCGGCGGCCTGCGCGGTGGCGTAGAAGAAGATCGCCGTCTCCAGGCCCTCCCGGCCCACGCCGAGGAAGCTGACCAGGGCGACCCAGAATCCACCGGCCGAGAGCGCCTGATCCATCCGACCCTTGAGATCACCGGAGATGGTGCGCGCCGCGGTCCGCATCCAGAAGACCATGCCGGTCACGAAGGCCACGGCGAGGATCGAGGCGCTCCCGCCGATCAACTCCTGGGTTTCGAAGGAGAGGCTGCGGGTGCCGAAGGTGAGGAAGCCCGCGAGGCCGGCCGAGAGCAGCACCGCGGTGCCGACTCCTGCCCACACCCAGGGCAGCGCCCAGCGCCGGTCAGTCTTGACCAGGAAGGCAATGAGGATGACCACGACGAGGGAGGCTTCCAGCCCCTCACGCAGCCCGACCAGCGCATTGCTGACCAGCATGACCGACTCCCTTCACGCCCGGGCGGACACCCGGGGTATAGCAAAGGTAAGCCTTACCTAAGCGGGTCTGTCAATCCGGGGTCCGTTAATCCGGGCCTGGGATCCGGGGGTGGCGTCCCGGTCAGCGCGCGCAGTCCCGCGAGCCAGTCGGCGGCGGCGCGGAAGTCCGCGTCCGCATTGTGCGGGGCCACCACCGCGCGGGAGCGATCCGCGCGCGGATAGCTGCCCAGGAAGCGCAAGTCACCGCATACCCGCTTGAGCCCGGTCATCGCCT
>ERZ501047.98-NODE-98-length-31509-cov-16.082120_pt1 | contig 31509 bp, 25 predicted proteins | sample MGYA00510868_ERZ501047 | MGnify/ENA primary metagenome ERZ501047 (study PRJEB25958, sample SAMN03398593) | human skin metagenome | study: EMG produced TPA metagenomics assembly of the Human Skin Microbiome Metagenome (human skin metagenome) data set. | reverse complement strand
CGCTCCGGGCGGGAGGCCCTGGCCTCCTCCGCGGCAGCGGCGTTGGCGGCCTCCTGCTCCTCGGTCAGGACAGCGGCCAGCGAGAGCTTGCCGCGGGGGTCGATCTCCTTGAGCTCGACCTGGACCTTCTGGCCCACGCCGAGGACGTCCTCGACCGCATCGATGCGCTTGCCGCCGACGAGCTTGCGCACCTCGGAGATGTGCAGCAGGCCGTCCTTGCCGGGCAGCAGCGACACGAAGGCGCCGAAGGTCGTGGTCTTGACGACCGTCCCCAGGAAGCGCTCGCCGACCTCGGGCATCTGCGGGTTGGCGATGGCGTTGACGGCCGCGCGGGCCGCCTCGGCCGAGGGACCGTCGGTCGCGCCGATGTAGACGGTGCCGTCGTCCTCGATGGAGATGTCGGCGCCGGTCTCCTCCTGGATCTGGTTGATCATCTTGCCCTTGGGCCCGATGACCTCGCCGATCTTGTCGACCGGGACCTGGACGGCGATGACGCGCGGCGCGTGCGGGCTCATCTCGTCCGGCACGTCGATGGCCTCGGCCATGACGTCCAGGATGTGCAGGCGGGCGTCGCGAGCCTGGGTGAGGGCGCCACGGAGCACGGAGGCGGGGATGCCGTCGAGCTTGGTGTCGAGCTGGATCGCCGTGACGAACTCCTTGGTGCCGGCGACCTTGAAGTCCATGTCGCCGAAGGCGTCCTCGGCGCCGAGGATGTCGGTGAGCGCGGCGTACTGCGTCTCGCCGTCGATCTCGGCGGAGACCAGACCCATCGCGATGCCCGCGACCGCGGCGCGCAGCGGCACGCCGGCGTTGAGCAGCGAGAGGGTGGACGCGCAGACCGAGCCCATCGAGGTGGAGCCGTTGGAGCCCAGCGCCTCGGAGACCTGACGGATCGCGTAGGGGAACTCCTCGCGGGTCGGCAGGACCGGCATGAGAGCGCGCTCCGCGAGGGCGCCGTGACCGATCTCGCGCCGCTTGGGCGAGCCCACGCGGCCGGTCTCGCCGGTGGAGAACGGCGGGAAGTTGTAGTTGTGCATGTAGCGCTTGCGCGTCACCGGCGACAGCGAGTCGATCTGCTGCTCCATGCGGAGCATGTTGAGCGTGGTCACGCCCATGATCTGGGTCTCGCCGCGCTCGAAGATCGCGGAACCGTGCACGCGGGGCAGCACCTCGACCTCGGCGGACAGGGCCCGGATGTCAGCGAGCCCGCGGCCGTCGATGCGAACCTTGTCGCGCAGGATGCGCTCGCGGACGAGCTTCTTCTGCACGGCGCGGTAGGCCGCGGAGATCTCCTTGTCCCGCCCGTTCAGCGGCTGGTGCGCGGCGCCCAGCTCGGCCTTGAGACGCTCCTTGAGGGCGTCGAGCTTGTCCTCGCGCTCCTGCTTGCCGGCGATCGCGAGGAGGTCCTTGAGCTCGCCCTCGGCGGCCTGCGCGACGGCCTCGTAGGCGTCGTCCTCGTAGTCGAGGAAGATCGGGAACTCCTGGACCGGCTTGGCGGCCTGCGCGGCCAGCTCCTCCTGCGCGGTGCACAGGACGGCGATGAACTTCTTGGCGGCCTCGAGACCCTCGGCGACGACCTCCTCGGTCGGCGCCTGCTTGCCCTCGTTCTTGACCAGGTCCCAGGTGCTGTCGGTGGACTCGGCCTCGACCATCATGATGGCGACGTCGTCCTGGCCGTCCTTGGTGGTGACCTTGCGGCCGGCCACCACCATGTCGAAGACCGAGCGCTCGCTGTCGCTGAAGTTGGGGAAGGCGACCCACTGGCCGTCGATCAGGGAGACGCGGACGCCACCGATCGGCCCGGAGAAGGGCAGCCCGGAGATCTGCGTGGACGCGGACGCCGCGTTGATGGCGAGGACGTCGTACCGGTGGTCGGGGTGGATCGACAGGACGGTGATGACGACCTGGACCTCGTTGCGCAGCCCCTTCTTGAAGGTCGGGCGCAGCGGCCGGTCGATCAGGCGGCAGGTGAGGATCGCGTCGGTGCCGGGGCGACCCTCGCGGCGGAAGAACGAGCCGGGGATGCGGCCCGCGGCATACATGCGCTCCTCGACGTCCACGGTGAGGGGGAAGAAGTCGAACTGGTCCTTGGGGGACTTGCCCGCGACCGTGGTCGACAGCAGCGTGGTCTCGTCGTCGAGGTAGGCGGTCACGGACCCGGCGGCCTGCTTGGCGAGGCGGCCGGTCTCGAACCGGATCGTGCGGGTACCGAAGGGGCCGTTGTCGATCGTGGCCTCGGTGAACGTGATGTCTGGACCCTCCATGGGTCCTCCTTGTCTTCGCTTAGTCGCTGACCACATCGTCGTTGTGCGGCAGCGTGTCTCCATCTGTGCGTGAGCGGCGTCAGACGCCGCCACTCACACTACGGGCTATGAAGTTGTCAGCTCGCAGGTACGCCGGAGGGAGCGGTCCCCTGATCACTCAGGAGCCGCTCCCTCCGGTGCACGACGAGAGTTATCGACGCAGACCCAGACGCTTGATCAGCGCACGGTAGCGCTCGATGTCGGTGGCCTCGAGGTAGCGCAGCATGCGCTTGCGACGGCCGACGAGCAGCAGCAGACCACGACGGGAGTGGTGGTCGTGCTTGTGGGCCCGGGAGTGCTCGGTGAGGTCCTTGATGCGCTGCGTCAGCATCGCGATCTGCACCTCGGGAGAGCCGGTGTCGCCCTCGTGCGTGGCGTACTCGGTCATGATCTTCTTCTTGACGTCTGCCTCCAACGGCATGGCGCGACTCCTTCTCCTAGCAGCGCGGTGCCCCCGGGCTCATCCCGAGGGCGCTCTTGATCCGCGGCCGGTCCACGGCAAGGTCCAAGGCTATCAGCCGGGCACAGGAGGCCCTAATCGCGCCGATGTCGCCGGCACGGCCGTCCACGCCCTACACGGGCCCGTCCCCGTGCAGCGTGTAGCCCATCAAGTACGCTCAGTGATGTCTATAGTTACTTTCGACCCGCACGGGGATGAATCGGGAGGCGCCGGGAACACCCGGCACACGTCCCACCAGCCCCACCAGTCCGGCTCCGACCCGTATCGACAGGCCACCCATGAGCAGCGCGATCCCCGAGGTGACGCACGGCGCCGTCGGTGACCGCTCGGTGCCTGCGCCGCCGGAGGCCGGGCACTCGCCTCCGCCGCCATGGGCCAACACCCCGGCCTACCGCGTCTACGCCGTCCTGGCAGCCCTCGCGGGGGCCGCCTCGCTGGCGCTGACGGTGCGATTCCCCGGCCAGGTGCTCCCGACGTCCACGGTCTACGTGGCGGGGTGCGTGGTCGTCCTGGTGGTCGTGACCACGCTGATCCTGCGCGGCGTGCGCGTGCCGGGGACCCTCGTCGGGGACCTCCCCGAGGCCCTGCTCACCACTCCCCTGCTCGCGGTCGCCCCGCACTGGGGCTACGTCGTGGCCACCGTCGCCGTCACCCTGTGGACCTGCCTGCGCTGGCGCCTCACCCCCCTCGACACGACCTTCAACGTCGGCATCGCCGCGATCTCCAGCGCCGCCGCGACCGGCGCCTACCACCTCACCGGCGGCGCTGCGCCGCACCAGATGGCCTGGCCGGTGGTGGTCGCCGCGCTCGCCGGGGTCCTCACGCAGTACGCCCTCAGCGAGGTCGCCGTCTGGATCGGCTGCGTGCTGGACGGCAAGCGCGAGCACGCCCCGACCCTCACCAGCTCGGCCACCCGGGTCGTGCCGCAGCTCATGGCCATCGGGCTCGCGTCGTGCTCCGTCGCGCTGGGGGCCCAGGGCACCCCGCTGGGCGCCCTGCTCGGCCACGCCCTGCTCGCCATCGTGCTCGTGCACCTGTCCGTCCAGGGACGCTCGGCCAACCAGCGGTGGATCGCCGAGCAGCTCTACACCGCCAGCGAGCGCCTCCGCAGCCAGACCGAGGTGGACGACGTGCCGCACGTGCTCGCCGAGGAGCTCGCCACCCTGTGGCAGACCCACGACTGGGTCGTCACCGAGCAGCCCAGCCGCGGCCAGGAGGCCTACCGGATCGGCGAGGACCAGTACATCGCGCTCGCGCCGGGCCGCGCTGTGCTGCCCGGCCCCACCCGCCAGGCCTCCGCCGCCCTCGTCGACACCGCGGCCGAGGTCAGGCGCTCCCTGGAGTTCGAGCGCGAGCTGCGGTGGCGGGCCACCCGTGACGCGTTGACCGGGCTCGGCAACCGCCACCGCCTCTGGGACGCCCTCGACGAGCGCCTCCCGGCGGCCGGTCGCGGGGCGCCCCTCGTGCTCATGTCCCTCGACCTGGACACCTTCAAGGCCATCAACGACACCTACGGCCACACCGTCGGCGACCACCTCCTCGTCGCCGTCGCCCGTCGGCTGACCGAGCACTGCGCCCCCGAGGACGTCCTGGCCCGCATGGCCGGGGACGAGTTCGTCATCCTCTCGGACGCCGCCGAGCCGGGCGAGGCCGTCCGACGGGCTCAGGTGCTCCAGCACGCGATCTCCGAGCCGTTCACCCTCGACCAGAACGTCGTCAACGTGACCTGCTCCATCGGCGTGCACCACGTGTGTCAGCCGACCACCCGCGCCAACGCCCTGTCGGCGGCCGACGCGGCGCTGACGCGGGCCAAGAAGTCCGGCCGCGGCACCGTCACCATGGCCACGCAGGAGATCGTGCTCGAGGCGCGGCGCCTGCTGCGGCTCGACGCCGAGCTGCGCGCGGCCATGCATCACGGCGAGTTCACCCTCCACTACCAGCCGATCGTCGACGCAGCGAGCGGCGAGGCCTTCGCCGTTGAGGCCCTCCTGCGGTGGGAGCGCGAGGGGGTCGTGCAGATGAGCCCCGGCGAGTTCGTCCCCTACGCCGAGGAGTCCGGGCTCATCTCGACGATCGGCCTGTGGGTGATGCGCCGTGCCTGCCTGCAGGTCAACGCCTGGAACCGCGCCAACCGACCCGACCGCCCCCTCCGCGTGACCGTCAACATCTCGACCGTCCACATCGCCCAGCCGACCTTCGTCGACGACGTCCGGCAGATCCTCGAGGACATCGGCTTCCCGCCCGAGCTGCTCATCCTCGAGGTGACCGAGACCTTCGCCACCCTGGACCTCGCGGCCTCCGTGTGCATCGGCACCGCGCTGAGCGAGGTGGGCGTCTCGCTGTGGCTGGACGACTTCGGGACGGGCTACTCCTCCTTGGAGTACCTCCGCCAGCTGCCCGTCGAGGTGGTCAAGCTCGACCGATCCTTCCTCACCGACATCAGCACCGACCCCGGCGCCCGCCGCTTCATCGCCTCGATCGTCCAGCTGTGCCGCTCCATCGGACGTGAGCCCCTCGCCGAGGGCGTGGAGCAGGAGCAGCAGCGCCAGGTCCTGCTCGACCTCGGCTGCTCGGCGATGCAGGGCTACCTGTTCGCGCGTCCCGTCCCGGTCGAGCACCTCGTCGACGCCGTCCGGCCCCTCCCGCCGCAGGCCCGCGACGCCGACGGCGGACGCACCGCCTGAGCCGGGCCCCCTCACCTCGGTGAGCGTGGCGGGTCCCGTATGCCGGAAGGCGGGTGCCCGCGATGGGGCGACCCGCCTTTCGGCATACGGCATCCGGCCCGTGAGGGCGGACCGTCACAGGTTGATCATGTGTCCCGCGATGCCGTGCAGGGCCTCCTTGACCGCCTCGCCCAGGGTGGGGTGGGCAAAGACCACGCGGGAGACCTCGTCGGCGGTGAGGTCCCAGGTCTGCGCCGCGTTGAGGGCGGGGAGCAGCTCGGTCACGTCCGGGCCGATCATGTGGGCGCCGAGGATCTCGTTGTACTTGGCGTCCGCGACGATCTTGACGAAGCCGACGCCGTCGCCGAGGCCCATCGCCTTGCCGTTGGCCGAGAACGGGAACGACGCGGTCTTGACCTCGTGGCCGGCGTCCTTGGCCTGCTGCTCGGACAGCCCCATCGAGCCGATCTGCGGGTGGCAGTAGGTCGCCCGCGGGATGAAGCGGTAGTCGATCGGCATGGTCTCGGCGCCGGCGATGGTCTCGGCGGCCACGATGCCCTGCGCCTCGGCCACGTGCGCGAGCATCAGCTTGGCGGTGACGTCGCCGATGGCGTAGACGCCGTCGACGTTGGTGCGCATGTAGTCGTCGATCTCGATGGCACCGCGCTCGGTGAGCCTCACGCCGGCCGCCTCCAGGCCGTAGCCCTCGGTGCGGGGGGCGAAGCCGATCGCGGAGAGGAGCTTGTCGGCCTCCAGCACCTGCTGGTCGCCGCCCTTGGCGGGGCTGACCGTGACCTTGACGCCGGAGCCGGTGTCCTCGACGGACTCGACCTTGGTGCCCAGCATGACCTTCACGCCGAGCTTCTTGTAGTGCTTGAGCAGCTCCTTGGACACGTCCGCGTCCTCGGTCGGGACCATGCGGTCCAGGAACTCCACGATGGTCACGTCGACGCCGAAGTTCTTCATGACGTAGGCGAACTCGACGCCGATGGCGCCGGACCCGGCGATGATGATCGAGCCGGGGAGCCCGTCGTCGAGGATCTGCTCCTCGTAGGTCACGACGTTCTGGGAGACCTCGACGCCCGGGAGCATCCGGGTCACGGCACCGGCCGCGATGATCAGGTTGTCGAAGGTGATGCTCCTGGTCTCGCCGCCCTCGACCGCGACGTCCATGGACCTCGCGCCGGTGAGGGTGCCCCAGCCGTCGATCTCGGTGATCTTGTTCTTCTTCATCAGGAAGTGGACACCCTTGACGATGCCCGCGGAGACCTGGCGGCTGCGCGCGTGGGTCGGGCCGTAGGACATGGTGGCGTCGCCCTCGATGCCGTACTTCTTCTTGTCGTGGGTCAGGGTGTGCGCCAGCTCGGCGTTCTTCAGCAGCGCCTTGGAGGGGATGCACCCGACGTTGAGGCAGACTCCGCCCCAGTACTTCTTCTCGACGACCGCGACCTTCTTGCCGAGCTGGGAGGCTCGGATCGCCGCGACATACCCACCCGGGCCGGCGCCCAGGACCACCACATCGAAGTCAGCCATGGGGCCTACCCTACCCATTCCGTCGAAGGCGTCGTCCTGCCTCGCGGCGCATAACGATCCACCACCATTGGGCCCGGTGACCCGCATGGTCCTCCCTGCGCCCCGCACCGGGTCGCTAGCGTCACCATGGGGCGACCGCCGCCCACCCCCTCCCCCGACCTCCCTGCAGGGCAGCCGGAGCACATCGAGAAAGACAGGAGACCCGGATGACCGTCAACGACGACCGCGTCCGCGCCGTACGGAACGATCCTGACCTGCCCCCCGTGGCGGTCGAGGAACCATTCAGCCCGACGCCCGTCAAGAAGGGCGTCCTCGCCCTCATCGCCCTGGCCGCCGCCATCGGCTGGGTCATGCTGGCCGTGGTGCGCGGCGAGCACGTCAACGCCGTCTGGTTCGTGCTCGCGGCCGTGGGCAGCTATGTCATTGCGCTCACGTTCTACGCCCGCCTCATCGAGTACAAGGTGCTGCGGCCGCGCGACACCCGCGCCACGCCCGCCGAGGAGCTCAGCAACGGCAAGGACTTCATGCCGACCGACCGCCGCGTGCTGTTCGGCCACCACTTCGCGGCCATCGCCGGCGCCGGCCCCCTCGTCGGCCCCGTGCTCGCCTCCCAGATGGGCTACCTGCCCGGCACGCTGTGGATCATCCTCGGCGTCATCTTCGCCGGCGCGGTCCAGGACTACATGGTCCTGCACATCTCGATCCGCCGCCGGGGGCGCTCGCTCGGCCAGATGGCCCGCGACGAGCTCGGTCAGGTCGGCGGCTGGGCCGCCATCCTCGGCGTGCTCTCGATCATGATCATCCTCATCGCCGTGCTCGGCATCGTCGTCATCGGCGCGCTCGCCGAGTCGCCCTGGGGCGTCTTCTCCATCGCGATGACGATCCCGATCGCGCTGTTCATGGGCGTCTACCTGCGCTTCCTGCGCCCGGGCAAGGTCAACGAGGTCTCGATCCTCGGCGTCGCGCTGCTGCTGCTGGCCGTCGTCTCCGGGTCGTGGGTGGCCGAGTCGAGCTGGGGCGCCGAGCTGTTCACGCTGTCCCCACGGGCGCTGGCGCTGTGGCTGTGCGTCTACGGCTTTGCGGCGTCCGTGCTGCCGGTCTGGCTGCTGCTCGCACCGCGCGACTACCTGTCGACGTTCATGAAGGTCGGCACCATCGCCGTGCTCGCCCTCGGCATCGTCCTCACCGCCCCGCAGATCCAGATGCCAGCGGTGACGCAGTTCGCGCACACCGGGACCGGGCCCGCCTTCGCCGGCAACCTGTTCCCGTTCCTGTTCATCACCATTGCCTGCGGGTCCATCTCGGGCTTCCACGCGCTCATCAGCTCGGGCACGACGCCCAAGCTGATCGAGAAGGAGTCCCAGGCCCGGATCATCGGCTACGGCGGGATGCTGACCGAGTCCTTCGTCGCGATCATGGCGCTCATCACCGCCTGCATCCTCGACCAGCACCTCTACTTCGTCATGAACGCCCCCAAGGGCGTCACCGGCGGCACCCCCGAGACCGCGGCGACCTGGGTCAACTCCCTGCCGCTGCACTCCCCCGGCGGTGGGCCGCTCGAGCCCGCCACCGCCGACAAGATCGCGCAGGCGGCTGCCGACGTGCAGGAGAAGTCCATCGTCTCCCGCACCGGTGGCGCCCCGACCTTGGCATTCGGGATGTCGCAGGTCATGTCCTTCTTCGGCGGAGCCGGGATGAAGGCCTTCTGGTACCACTTCGCCGTGATGTTCGAGGCGTTGTTCATCCTCACCACCATCGACGCCGGCACCCGCGTCGCCCGGTTCATGTTCTCCGACGCGATCGGCAACATCCCCGGCCTCTCGAAGTTCAAGGACCCCTCCTGGCGCGTCGGCGCGTGGGTGTGCTCGGCGATCGTCGTGCTCGGCTGGGGCTCGATCCTCGTCATGGGCGTCACCGACCCGCTGGGCGGCATCAACACGCTGTTCCCGCTCTTCGGCATCGCCAACCAGCTGCTGGCCTGCATCGCCCTGTGCCTGGTCTTCACCGTCGTGATGAAGATGGGCCTCTTCCGCTGGGCGTGGATCCCGGGCCTGCCGCTCGTCTGGCTGCTCACGGTCACGCTCTCGGCGTCGTACCAGAAGATCTTCAGCAGCACCCCGGCCATCGGCTACTGGGCCAACCACGACAAGTACGTCAAGGCCCACGAGGCCGGCAAGGTCGTCGCCCCCGCCAAGTCGGCCGCCGACATGGAGGCCGTCATCCGCAACACCGTCGTCCAGGAGGTGCTGTCGGTCCTGTTCGCCGTCCTCGTGATCTTGGTCGTGCTCGCGACCATCTGGACGGTGATCAAGGCCGCGCGCGCTGGCGGGCTGCCCACCAGCGAGGAGCCGGACGTCCCGTCCCGGATCTTCGCCGCCAAGGGCTTCCTGCCGACGCCTGCGGAGAAGGCGGTCTACGCTGAGTGGAAGGCCGCCGGCCTCGACCCCTCGCCCCAGGGTGTCCACCACTGACGGAGGGCATCACGTGCAGACGCTCGGCAAGACCCTCAGCGCCGCCCGGTGGTACTGGCGCGGCGTGACCGGCGCGGACGCCTACGAGCGCTACGTCGACCACCTGCGTCGGACCCACCCCGGTGCGCCGATCCCCACGGAGCGGGACTTCTGGCGGCAGAAGTACGCCGACCAGGAGCGCCACCCCACCAGCCGCTGCTGCTGAGCAGCGGCCCCGGCTGACGGCCCGTCACCCACGAGGGTGGCGGGCCGTCCGGCATACTGGCCCGATCCCTGCAAGCGCACGAGAGTCCGCGTCCGGCAGCGCACCGGGATGCGCCGGCGCCGGGTCGCGGAGCAGTACACCGCGGACGTCGAGGCCTATGTCGCCGCCGGGGGCGACGACATGGTCCAGCGGGTCATCACGGCGGTCAACCGCCTCGCCAAGCAGCTGGACCGCTGGTATGACGCGCAGCTCGCCGTCGTCCATGACCCACCGCCTCGACAAGATGGTCGACAAGGGCTGGTGCCACGCGACCCCGACCCGGACAACCGCTCGCGCGTGCTGATCACGCTGTCACGCGGGCCCGGAGTCGTCGACCGGCTAGAGCGCGCTCAGGCGCCCTGGCCCCCGAACCAGATGCCGATCTCGCGCTCGGCGGACTCCGCGGAGTCCGAGCCGTGGACGATGTTCTTCTGCACGCCCGGGCCCCAGTCGCGGCCGAGGTCGCCGCGGATCGTGCCGGGCGCGGCCTTGGTCGGGTCGGTGGCGCCGGCCAGCGACCGGAAGCCCTCGATGCAGCGGTCGCCCTCGACGACAGCGGCGGTGACGGGGCCGGAGGACATGAACTCCAGCAGCGGCTCGTAGAACGGCTTGCCCTCGTGCTCGGCGTAGTGCTGCGCCAGGCGCTCGCGGTCGGGCGTGAGGATCTGCAGCTGGGCCAGCGTGTAGCCCTTGGTCTCGATGCGGCGGAGCACCTCGCCGGTGAGTCCGCGCTCGAACCCGTCCGGCTTGACGAGGACGAGGGTGCGCTCGGTGGTGGTCTCAGTCATGGCCACACCCTATCGACCGCCCGAGCCCCCTGGCGGCCGAGGCATCGACGCGCCACGAGTGCGGACGGGCTCAGGTGGCGGAGGGGCCGGGGCTGCTCTCGGCGTCGTGCCGGCGGCGCGCCTCGTCCGCGAGGTCGTCGATCTTGCGCCCCTGGACGAGGGCGACCACCCACAGGCCGCAGAAGATCACGAACACCCAGAACATCATCGGCACCACGAGCGCCGACACGAGCGTCGCCAGGTGCAGGAACCAGCCGAGGGTCACGCCCCACGGGCGGCGCAGCATCCCGGCGTCGACGACGCAGAGCACCGCGAGGATCGAGCCGAGGACCAGCCAGGTCGTGCCCGACCCGCCCTCGGTGCGGTCCAACGACATGGCGACCAGCGCGCCGAAGAAGACGACGACCGACTCGGACGCGATGACGGCCGCGAGCAGGCGTCGGGTGAGGGCGCGCGGGACGCCGTGGAGCATCAGACCTCTCACGCGCTGGTCACCCCGAGGAGCATGCGGGCCTCGGCGGCGGTGGTCACCGAGCCGGTGACGACGACCCCGGCTCCGGCCCCGCCGGCGATGGCGTCGGCCTCGGCGAGCGCCGCGGCCTGCTCGAGCGCGTCCGGCAGGGACTCGACGACCGTGACCCGGTCGTCGCCGAAGATCTCGCGGGCCAGGCGTCCGAGCGCCCTCGGCGAGAGGGCCCGCGGTGACGTCGAGCGCGTGACGACGACCTCGTCGAAGGCTGGTTCGAGCTCCTCGAGGATGCCCAGCACGTCCTTGTCCTCGAGGATTGCGAGGACCCCGACGAGACGGGTGAACGCGAACGAGTCGCTCAGCGCGAGGCGCAGCGACCGGGCCCCCTGGGGGTTGTGCGCGGCGTCCACGATGACGGTGGGGCTGCGACGCACGATCTCCAGACGTCCGGGTGAGCTGGCCCGGGCGAACGCCGCACGGACGACCTCGGGGTCCAACGCCTGCTCGCCCCCACCGATGAAGGCCTCGACCGCCGCCAGCGCCAGCGCGGCGTTGCCCGCCATGTGCTCGCCGTAGAGGGGCAGGAGGATGTCGGGGTACTCCCCCGCCAGCCCCTTGATCGTGAGGAGCTGGCCCCCGACCGCCTGGTCGCGGGCGACGACCTCGAGCTCCTGCCCGGCCCAGGCGATCTGGGCGCCGACCTGCTCGGCCCGCTCGACCAGGACCTCGACGACCTCGGGCTCCTGCTCGGCGCTGATGGTGATGGCGCCGGCCTTGATGATCCCGGACTTCTCGGAGGCGATGTCCTCGAGGGTGTCGCCGAGGAACTTCTGGTGGTCGATGCCGATCGGGGTGATGACGCTGACCTGACCGTCGGCGATGTTGGTGGCGTCCCAGCTGCCGCCGAGCCCCACCTCGACGACCGCGACGTCCACGGGTGCGTCGGCGAAGGCGGCATACGCGACGGCCACGATGACCTCGAAGTAGCCCATGGGCCGGCCGCCCTCGGCGACGCTGCGCCCGTCGACCATCTCGACGAACGGCAGGACGTCGTCGTAGGCCGCGACGAAGCGCTCCGGGCTGATCGGCTGACCGCCGATGGCGATCCGCTCCCGTATGTCGTGCAGGTGCGGCGACGTGAATCGCCCTGTCGTCAGGCCGTGCTCGGTCAGCAGCGTCTCGATCAGCCGGGTGGTGCTCGTCTTGCCGTTGGTGCCCGTCAGGTGGATCACCGGGAACGTCCGCTGCGGGTCGCCGAGCAGCTCCATGACCGCCTGGATGCGGTCGAGCGAGGGGGTGACGTCGTTCTCGGGGATGCGCCCGAGGATGTCCCGCTCGATCTCGCGCATCCGCTTGGCCGTCGCGAGCCGCTCGGCGGCGTCGCGCTGCGCCGCGTCGGGGCGACCGCTGCGGGCCACGGCACGCTCGCCCGGGCCCAGCGGGTCCAGACCCATCAGCTCGTTGAGGTCCTCGTTGCCCGAGAGGTCGACGGCGTCGTGGCCGTCGGTCTCCTCGGTGCCGTCGGTGCCCTCGTAGACGCCATAGCCGTCGCGGTCGTCGGGCAGGTCGTGCCGGTCGTTGCTCACGGGAGCCTCTTCACCAGGATGCGTGCGTGGTAGCCGTCGCCGACCTCGACCTCGGTGACGCCGTCACCGTCGATCGCGAGCAGGTTGGGCGCTGAGCCGAACTGGCTGGCCAGGGTCTCCTCGACGAGCAGGTCCTGGTGGTGGACCGTCGCGTCGTAGACCTCCTGGGCGCCGGTGACCGTCAACGAGATCCGGTCGGACACCTCGAAGCCGGCGTCGCGACGCGCCTGCTGGACGGCGCGGACGAGGTCGCGCGCCACGCCCTCGCGCGCGAGCTCGGGGGTGACCTCGGTGTCGAGGACCACGAAGCCGCCGCCGGGCAGCATGGCCGTCGCGTGGTGGTCCGGGCCGTCGCCCGCGCTCACCGTCTCGAGGGTGAACTCGCCCTCGTGCAGCTCGAGACCACCGGCGGTGACGACGCCGTCGGAGGCGACCGACCAGTCGCCGGACTTCGAGCCCTTGATGGCGCGCTGCACGTCCTTGCCGAGCCGGGGGCCGGCGGCGCGCGCGTTGACCGTGAGGCGCTGCGAGATGCCGAAGTCCTCCTCGCTGACCTCCCCCACGTCGCGCAGCGTGACCTCGCGGACGTTGACCTCGTCCCTGACGATGTCGGCGAAGGCGGCGAGACCGGCGGCGTCCTCGGTGACCACGGTGAGGTCGGCGAGGGGCAGGCGGACGCGGAGGTTCTGGGCCTTGCGCAGCGAGGACGCCACCGAGCAGATGTCGCGGGCGCGGTCCATGCGCGCGACCAGCTCGTGGTCGCTCGGCAGCTGCGTGGCGTCCGGCCAGTCGGTCAGGTGGACCGAGCGGCCGCCGGTGAGGCCGCGCCAGATCTCCTCGGTGACCAGCGGCAGCAGCGGCGCGCAGGTGCGGGTGACGACCTCGAGGCAGGTGTAGAGCGTGTCGAACGCCTGCGTGGTCGCCTCGCGGTCGGCACCACCGGTGTCCCAGAAGCGCTCCCGCGAGCGGCGGACGTACCAGTTGGTCAGCACGTCCAGGAAGCCGCGCATGGTCTCGCAGGCGGACGCGACGTCATACGCGTCCATCTGCTGCTGCATCGCCTCCACGAACTCCCGCAGCTTGGCCAGCAGGTAGCGGTCGAGCAGGTCCCTGGAGCCGGTCGACCAGTGCGCCTCGTAGCCGCGCCCGCCGTCGAAGGCGTTGGCGTAGAGCGTGAAGAAGTACCAGGTGTTCCACAGCGGGATGAGGACCTGACGGACCCCGTCGCGGATGCCCTTCTCGGTGACGATCAGGTTGCCGCCGCGCAGGATCGGGCTGGACATGAGGAACCAGCGCATCGCATCGGCGCCGTCCCGGTCGAAGACCTCGGACACGTCCGGGTAGTTGCGCAGCGACTTGCTCATCTTGGCGCCGTCCGAGCCGAGGACGATGCCGTGAGAGACGCAGCTGCTGAAGGCGGGTCGGTCGAACAGCGCCGTCGCGAGGATGTGCAGCGTGTAGAACCAGCCGCGCGTCTGCCCGATGTACTCGACGATGAAGTCGCCCGGGAAGTGGTGCTCGAACCACTCGGCGTTCTCGAAGGGGTAGTGCACCTGGGCGAAGCTCATCGACCCGGAGTCGAACCACACGTCCAGGACGTCCTCGACGCGGCGCATCGTGCTCTGGCCGGTCGGGTCGTCGGGGTTGGGCCGGGTCAGCTCGTCCACGAACGGACGGTGCAGATCAGGCTCGCCGTCGTGGTTGCGGGGCACCCGGCCGAAGTCGCGCTCGATCTCCTCGAAGGAGCCGTAGACGTCGATGCGTGGGTACGCGGGGTCATCGGATCGCCACACGGGGACCGGGCTGCCCCAGAAGCGGTTTCGCGTGATCGACCAGTCGCGGGCGTTCTCCAGCCACTTGCCGAACTGCCCGTGCTTGATGTGCTCGGGGGTCCAGGAGATCTGCTCGTTGAGCTCGAGCATGCGGTCCTTGAACGCCGTGACCTCGACGAACCAGCTCGACACGCCCTTGTAGATCAGCGGCTGACGGCAGCGCCAGCAGTGCGGGTAGGAGTGGTCGTAGGTCTCGCGGCGCACGAGGACGGTCCCCTCGGTCGCCGCCCCGGTCTCCCCCTCGCCGCGCGTGGCGGCCTTGAGGTGGTCCATGACGTGCGGGTTGGCGTCGAAGACGAGCATCCCGGCGTAGTCGACGACGGGGTGGGTGAACCGGCCGTCGGCGCCCACGGGCATGACGGGCTCGATGCCCTCACGGTCGGTCACGACCTTGTCGTCCTCGCCGAACGCGCCGGCCGTGTGCACGAGCCCCGAGCCGTCGGTGGTCGTGACGAACTCCGCCTCGACGATGCGGAAGGCGTTGTCGTGCCCCAGGTAGTAGGAGAAGGGCGGCTGGTAGTGGTGGCCCGCGAGCTCGGACCCCTTGAGCCGCTTGACGATCCGCGACCCGACGTCGCCCTTGGGGTCGCCGGTCAGCTCCCGGGCGTAGGACGCGAGCCGCGCCTCGGCGAAGACATAGCGCTCGGTGCTGCCCGTGGGGACGTCCGACTCGACCACGACGTAGTCGATGTCCCCGCCGACCATGATCGCGAGGTTGGACGGCAGGGTCCACGGCGTGGTGGTCCAGACGACGGCCAGCGCCCCGTCGAGGTCGTCGTCCGGGCCGTTGCCCTCGATCCGCAGGCCCACCGTGACGGCCGGGTCCTGGCGCACCTGGTAGACGTCGTCGTCCATGCGCAGCTCGTGGTTGGACAGGGGGGTCTGGTCGTTCCAGCAGTAGGGCAGGACGCGGAAGCCCTCGTAGATCAGGCCCTTGTCGTAGAGCGTCTTGAACGCCCAGAGGACGCTCTCCATGTAGTCCGGGTTGAGCGTCTTGTAGTCGTTGTCGAAGTCGACCCACCGCGCCTGGCGCGTGACGTAGTCCTGCCACTCGTCGGTGAACGTCAGGACGGACTCGCGGCACTTGGCGTTGAACGCGTCGATGCCGAGCTCGACGATCTCGTCCTTGGTCTTGATGCCGAGCTGGCGCATGGCCTCGAGCTCGGCGGGCAGGCCGTGCGTGTCCCAGCCGAAGCGCCGCTCGACATGCCGGCCGCGCATCGTCTGGTAGCGCGGCACGATGTCCTTGACGTAGCCCGTCAGCAGGTGGCCGTAGTGCGGCAGGCCGTTGGCGAAGGGCGGGCCGTCGTAGAAGACGAACTCGTTGGCGCCGTCCTCCCCCACGGGCCGGTTGGCCACCGACGCCTGGAAGGTCCCGTCCTCGTCCCAGTAGCGCAGGATGCGCTCCTCGATCTCCGGGAAGCGCGGGCTCGGGACCACGCCGGAGGGCGCGGCGGGCAGCTGCGGGTCGGTGGAGACCTTGGGGTAGGTCATGGGTGAGGCTCCCTGGGGACGAGTCGCGGTGATCCGGACGGTGCTGATCACGAGGACGATCGCGCCGTGCGGCGCTCCCGCGGTGCCACCTCGCTTGCCGGGCGCGGGATCTCGTCATACGGGGCTTGTATGACGACCGCGGCCGGCCGCTCTGGTCGAAGGCGGTGACGGGCCCACCCGTCCGGGTCTAGTAGGCGCTGCGCTGGTGGCGGAGCGCCGTTCTTCCGGAGACTCGCCGGTGATAGCGGCTCAGACGTCTGTGGGACCAGTCTATCGGAGACCGCAGGGACACCTCGAATCCCCACCTCTCGCTACTGTGTGCTAATCCGGTCACCTGCTTGCCGCTAGCCCAATCGCGAGGCCCGGCAATGGAATTGACCCGATGGCCAGGGTCGGCCTGGCAGCCGGGAGGTGGTGGCGGATGGACCTGGAGCAGCTCCTGGGCGCGCCTGACGTGACCGCCGCCGTCGAGGCCCTCCTCGTCGCCGTGGCCGACGCGTATGCCGCCGCGCAGGCCCGCTCCGGGTCGCCGGTCTCGCCGCGGACACCCCCTGAACGCGCGAGTCTCGCGCGCCTGGTCACCGCCGAGCGCGCGGTGGGGCTGCTCGCCGCCGAGGGCCTGGTCGCGCACGAGAGCCTCGTCGCGGCGATCGCCGACGAGGTCGAGGTCGAGCACTGCTCCCTCGGGCGCCCGTCCGCCCGGTCGCGGGTCCTGGACGACGCACGCGTCCTGGCGGGCGACGAGATCGTGGCCGCGACGGGGCTGGGGGTGCACGAGGTCCGGCGTCGCTCACGGGGGGTCACCGCTCCCCCGGTGGTGCGCGAGCGCCTGCTGAAGCGATGCGCACGGGGTCCGCGACGCTGCAGCGCGCGACCACGGTGGTCGACGAGGTGTGCTCGAGCAGCCTGCCCGCGCGAGGTCGACGCCCTCCCCGACGCGGCGGCGGCCCGGCGTGCCCGCCTCGGTCGCGCGTGACATCGCCCTGCGCCCGGGGACCGTCGGGCACCGCCTGGTCCACGACCCGGTCACGGGGGTCGCCATGGACCGGACCGCGAGCGGCTATCGCATCCCGCAGGGCCTGCGAGACGACGTGGTGGCCCGGGACGTGACCTGCCGGGCGCCCGGGTGCGCGCAGGGGTGACCCCGGTGAGCCGGCGATCCCCGCCCGCCGGACCTGTCTCCTGCGGAGGACCTGCTGGGCCGTCACGCGAGACGGCTCACGGCGCCCGACGTCCTGCGCCGGCTCGGGCTGCACGGCGCGGGCGATCAGGGCGCTCCCGGTCCCGGAGGGTGTGCGCCGACCTCGCTGCAGGCGGACCTGGCGTGGCCGGAGCGGGCGGGGCGCCTGGAGGTGACCACTCCGGCGCGCCCGTGGCCCCCGCCGGAGTCACCGCCGTACTGACGGCGCCGGCCCTGCCCGCCGGGGCGCACGGCATACGGCCTCAGGGGCGCCAGTCCGGGCGCAGGGGAAAGCTGCTGGCGCCGTCGGCGCCCACCTTGGTGGCGAGGACCTGGTGCAGCTGCAGCCAGTTGGCCTCGAAGGCCATCCGCGAGCCGGCCATGTAGAGGCCCCAGACGCGCGCCGTGGCCAACCCCGCGTCGGCGACGCAGAAGTCCCAGGAGTCCACGAGGTTCTGGCACCAGCGCTGCAGGGTGAGGGCGTAGTGCAGCCGGAGGTTCTCGTCGTGCTGCACCTCGAAGCCCGCGTCGTGGCAGGCGCTCATCACCAGTCCCGGCGGGGCGAGTTCGCCGTCGGGGAAGACATAGCGGTCGGTGAACGGCTCGGGACGGAACCCCGCCCGTCCGTCGGCGCGCGTGATGCAGTGGTTGAGCAGCCGACCGCCCTCGCGCAGCCGGCCGTGCAGGAAGCGGAAGTAGCCGTCGTAGCCACGCACCCCGACGTGCTCCGTCAGGCCGATCGAGCTGACGGCGTCGAAGTCCCCCTCGGTGACGTCGCGGTAGTCGGCGTGCCGGACCTCCACCTGCCCGGACAGCCCGGCGCGCCCCACCGCCTCCCTCCCCCACGAGGCCTGCTCGCGGGACAGGGTCACCGCCAGCACCGACACCCCGTGCTCGCGGGCGGCATGCATCGCCATCCCTCCCCAGCCGCAGCCGACGTCGAGCAGCCGCTGGCCGGGACGCAGCGCGAGCTTGTCCGCGACGAGGGCGAACTTGCGCTCCTGCGCCTGCTCGAGCGTCGCGTCGGGGCTGTCGAAGACGGCGCAGGTGTAGGCCATCGACGGGCCGAGGACCCGTTCGTAGAAGGCGTTCGACACGTCGTAGTGCGACGAGATCGACGCGGCGGCACGCTGTCTCGGGTCCAGCGAGCGCACGGCGCGGCGCCAGCGCGGCAGGGCCTCCATCGCCGGCGCCGGGGGCGGGACGACCACGCGCGGGCCGAATCCCCGCAGCAGCGCGGCCAGCTCGCTGGGGGCGGGTCGTCGGCTCCGGACCTCGCGCTTGATCCGCCGGAAGAGCTCGTAGGGGTCCCCCTCGTGCACACCGCGCAGGACGAGGTTGTCGGTGAGGTAGGCCCGCGCCATCCCGAGGTCCCCCGGGGCCGAGACGATGTAGCGCAGGCCCTCCTCGCTCGCGACGTGCACCGCGACGTCGCTGTCGCGGGGGCCGAGGTCGGTCCCGTCATACGCCGTCAGCCGCAGCGGCAGCGGCCCCTCGGTCACGGCCTCCACCAGGTCGCCCACGCGGGGCGTGCCCCCGGCCCTCGCCATCATCGACCACACACCTTGTCGTACATCGTCGGGAAGCGGCCGGACGGGTCGTACCGGTCGCGGACGGCGCGCCAGGCCGGCCCGCCGTAGAGGCGGTCGAAGGTGGCGCGGTCGTAGCAGGCGTCGGAGTAGAGGGACTTGTGGCCGTCCAGGGCACTGACCTGGTCCTCGATCATCCGGTTGACGTCGCCGTCGCGGCGGCCCGGCTCGATCGGCACCGTCCCCCAGAAGCCGACGTTGACGTAGGTGCGCCCCGGCTCGAGCGGGTAGAGCGGCCAGGACCTGGCGGCGCGGGCGCCCCCCGGCCCGTCGACCTCGCGAAGGCGCAACGGGCACAACCAGATCGGTCGCATGGGCACGTGCTCTAGGAACCACCCCACGAACTCCTCGAGCCGCTCCAGCGGCACCTCCACGTCCTGCACCACCCGCTCCCGCTCGGGCAGGCCGCGGCGCCGGTCGATGGCCGCCGCGACGCCGAAGCGGTTCTCCAGCCGCACGATCCGGTGGTAGACGTCGCTGCGCCGCCACCGGCGCGGCCACGCGCGCCGCACCAGCGGATGCTGCGCCCCGAACGCGCCCGAGCACCAGAACCAGTCGGTGTCCCAGCGCCACAGGTAGTCCACCCCGCTGAGCCGGTCCCGGTCGTAGCGCTGCAGCGAGCGGTAGTAGACGTCCTGGCCGGTGTAGTCGCTCGCTGGGCTGACGGTGTCGCTGTCGAAGGTCGCCAGCGTCAGCACCGCCTCGCCCGGCCCGAAGACCACCCCGTCCATCGCGTCGACGGGCTGCCGCTCGTAGCTGCGCTCCTCGCTCACCCGGGCCACGAGCCGCACCAGCTCGCCGAGGTCGCTCAGGTGCAGGTGCCGCAGCGCGACCTGCCGGCCCAGCGGCTGCAGCTCGATCCGCAGCCGGGTGGCGTAGCCGAGGCTGCCGTAGGAGTTGGGGAAGGCCGCGAACAGGTCGGCGTGCTCCCCGTCGGGCCGGGCGGTGACCACGTCGCCGGACCCGGTGAGGACGTCCAGCTCGAGCACCGACTCGTGCGGGAGGCCGTTGCGGTAGGACGTGGCCTCGATGCCCAGCCCGCTGACGGCGCCGCCCAGGGTGATCGTCCGCAGCTGCGGCACGACCAGCGGCATCAGCCCGTGGGCGGCGGTGGCCTCGACGAGGTGCTCGTAGGTGCACATCCCCTGGACCTCGGCGACCCGGGCGACCGGGTCGACATCCAGGACCCGGGTGAGCCCCGAGACGTCGAGCCCCCGCGGTGCGCGCCCGCGCGGGCGGAACAGGTTGGTCGTCGCCTTGGCCAGGCGCACCGGATCACCGGCGGGTATGGCGGCCAACGACTCCCGCAGCCGGGCCACCCCGGCCGCGTGGTCGACGAGCTGGCGGTGCGGCCCCATGCCCCGACGCTACGACTGCCCGGACCTCGCCGCCACCCCCCGACCACATGGTGAACGGGCGTTCACCATGTGGGGGTTCGCGGGTGCGCGTCAGGCCAGCCCGAGCCCCCGCGCGCCCTCCCACAGCGACTCGCGCACGTCCGGGTGGGCGGCGTTCTCGATGATGTTGCGGGCCTGGACCTTCTCCGGGTGGCCGAAGACCTCGGCGACGCCCTGCTCGGTGATGACCGCGGAGTGCTGGAAGGACGTCGTCGGCTCGGTGAGCATCGGCACGATCGTCGACACGTCGGCCTTGGGGTGCCAGGACCGCAGCGCCATCATGGCCTGACCACCCCTGGAGTGCAGCGCCCCGACGATGAAGTCCGTCTGCCCGCCGAAGCCGGAGTGGATGCGGGCGCCGATGCGCGAGGCGTTGGCCTGCGAGAGCAGGTCCACCTGCAGCGCCGTGTTGATGGAGGTCATCTGCGGCTGCTTGGCGATCTGGCCCGGGTCGTTGGTGATCTCGGTGCGGCGCATGATGATCCGGTTGTTGAGGTGGCACCACTGGTAGAGCGCCTCGCTGCCGAACGCGAACGACGCGACGATGGGTCGCATCTCGTCGAGGGCCCCCACGCGGTCGAGCAGCAGCACGCCGTCGGAGAACATCTCGGTCCAGATGCCGAGGTTGTGCCGGCGGGCGAGGCCGGGCAGCGTGGCGTCGGGGACCGCGCCGATGCCCAGCTGGAGCGTGGCGCCGTTGCCGACCCGTCCGGACACCAGCTCGCCGATGAGCGAGGTCGCGTCGTCGGGCTTGGCCTGGGACTGGACGGCGGCGATCGAGGCGTCGGTCTCGATGAAGGCGTCGAAGATGTCGACCGGGAACTCGCCGTCGCCGTAGGTGTAGGGCATGTGCTTGTTGATCTGCGCCACCAGGATCCCGCCGCGCTCCTTGACCGCCTCGATGGCGGCGACCATGACGTTGACCTCGACGCCGAGCGACACCTTGCCGCCGATGGGGGCGCTCACGTGGACGGCGACGACGTCCGGGGCGAGGGTGGTGCGAAAGAGCATGGGCACCAGGGACAGTCGGGTCGGCGTGTAGTGCAGCGTGGGGAGCTTGCGCATCCCCACCCCGACGAAGCAGGACTCGTGCTCGACGCCCTCGCGGGTGGAGATGCCGGCCGGCGCGTTGAGCATGTTGAGCCGATAGGTGGGCAGCGCCTCGTCGACGATCTCGAGCAGCGCCCAGGGGGGCACGTGGTTGCCCGTGGCCACGACGCGGGGGTTCTCGGGGGCGCGCTCGAGCAGGGACTTCATCTGGGCGGTGCTGATCACGTTCATGGTCCTAGCCTGCCGGACGGCCCTGGCGGGTCGGCAGGCACCCCCCCGGCATCACCGGGTCGTGGTGGAATGGCGCCATGAACCTCCCCGACGTCGATGCCTCGGCCGCCTGGCTCAGCCACGAGACTCTGGAGCAGGCCCGCGAGCGCCTGCCCATCCTGTACGTCGATGTCGTGCCCGTGCGCGTGGACGACCGGGGCGAGGTCACCCACCTCGGGACGCTTCTGCGCGTGTCCGGCAACGGCGAGATGGCTCGCGAGCTGGTGAGCGGGCGCGTGCTCTACCACGAGCGGCTGCGGGACGCGCTGCTCCGGCACATCGAGAAGGACCTCGGGCCCCTGGCGATGCCGCGGATTCCTGTCAGCCCTCAGCCGTTCACGGTCTCGGAGTACTTCCCCACCCCGGGCGTCACGCCCTTCCACGACCCGCGCCAGCACGCGGTGGCGCTGGGCTATGTCGTGCCCGTGGCCGGGGACTGCGCGCCCTCCCAGGACGCCCTGGACCTGGCCTGGCTCACCCCCCGCGAGGCGTGCAGCCGCGCCGTCGCCGAGGAGATGGGCCGTGGCCACGCGACGCTGCTGCGTCAGGCCCTCGCTCACCTCGGCTTCGCGGTCTGACCTACCCCCGGTAGTCCGATCAACCGGCCTTCGCACCCCAGGCCGATGGTCCTACCCCCGGCGGGTTCACGAGTAGTCGGCCCACACCCGCTGCTGCTCCCCGTCGACGGTCATGACGCCACCGTGCGGGAGGATCCACTGTGGCCGGGTGTGACCGAAGGGGATGCCCACGCACACCACGGCGTCCGGGTTGTACCGCGCGATCATCTCCACGGCCGCCTCCCGCTGGGCGGCCCGCAGCCGAGCCCGGTCCTCGACCCCCGGGCATACCTCGAAGCTCGACACCGCCGGGCGCGCCACCAGCACCGCGTCGACGGCGGCCAGCAGACCCCGTTCCCCCATCGACCGTAGGATGCGACCGACCTCGACGGCGGAGGGCAGCTCCTCGGAGGTCTCGACCAGCAGCACCCCGCCGTCGAGCACGCCCGGGTCGGCCGGGAAGCGCCCCGCCGTCAGGATCCACTGCAGCACCTCCAGGCAGCCACCCCAGGTCCGCCCGGTGACCGCGCGCCGCGGACCGTGCCACGTCCAGGGCTCCGTCGGCTCGCGCGGCCCGCCCTCGGTCAGCGCCCGCGGGTCGCCCCAGTCCAGGCCCAGGTCCTGCGACTCCCCCGGATCCGTGATCTCCAGCCGCTCCCCCGTCAGCAGCGCCGCCCGCAGCGACGCCGCATGCACCTCGTCCACGCCCGGCCCCGGGCCCAGGTGCACCTGCGACGAGCCGCCGTAGAAGCTCGCCACGCCCGCGCCCCACAGCCACGCGTGCAGGTTGGTGTTGTCGCTGGTGCCGAGGAAGGGCTTCGGGTCGCGGCGCACCACCTCGGGGTCGAGGTGCGGGACCACGGTGATCTGGTCGTCACCGCCCACGACGGCCAGCACGGCGCGGACCTGCGGGTCGGTGAAGGCCGCCATGAGATCCCGCGCCCGGTCCTGCGGCGAGGCCCCGAGCTCGCGCGTCGTGGGGTACTCCACCGGCACCAGCCCGGTCACCTCAGCGAGGCGACGCATCCCCTGCTCGTGCACCTGCGGATAGACGGCAGGCGCGGCGAAGGACGGGGAGACCACGGCGATGCGGTCCCCCGGTGACGCCTTGGGCGGGAGGGCGAGGGGGTGCGGCATACGGCCATCGAACCATCCCCGCGAGACCGCCGTCTGCACGATCAGCAGGGTGGCCCTGCCTGCCGTATGACGTCCACCGCCCGCCGCCGGGCGGGGGCGACTGCCCGAGGGAGGTCAGCCCTGGACGCCCTTGGTGCGCAGCCGCGCCTCCAGCACCGCCGCCTCCTCGGGAGTCGGCGCCGTGCCACCGAGACGCGCCGGCACCAGGTGACGCTCGGCCTCGGGCACGGGCGGGTAGACGTCCTGCAGCTCGTGCAGCATCCGCGTGATCGTGTCGCGCACGTGCGCGGTCACCTCGACGACGTCGTCCTCGGGCCGCACCCGGATCGGCTCGCCCACCGTGATGCCGATGGGCACGTTGGTGCGACCGAGCCGCTTGGGGTGGCCCTTGGTCCACACCCGCTGCGAGCCCCAGATCGCCACGGGGAGGATCGGCGCGCCCGTCGCCTGCGCCATCCGCACCCCGCCGCTCTTGAACGCCTTGGGCTCGAAGGACATCGAGATGGTCGCCTCCGGGAAGACGCCCACGATCTCTCCGGCTCTGAGGGCGTCCAGGGCGTGCCCGTAGGACGCCGCCCCGGCCGCCCGGTCCACCGAGATGTGCCGCATCCCCCGCAGCAGCGGGCCGCTCACCGGGTGACGAAAGACGCTCTCCTTGGCCATGAACCGCACGAGGCGACGCGACGGGAGAGCCGCCAGACCGGCATACGTGAAGTCGAAGTAGCCGGTGTGGTTGATCATCATCACCGCCGGCCCGGTCTCGGGCACGTGGTGCTCCCCGGTGATCCGGAAGCGCAGTCCCTGCAGCGCGAAGACCCCCTTGAACGCCTCGACCACGGGGGTGTAGACGGGATCACGTCGCAGCATCTGCCAGAAGCTCGCCATGGGGCAGACCCTACCGGCGGGTCACCCTGGTCGGGACGGGACCCGGGCGACGGCATACGGATTGGCCGTCCGCGCTCGCGCTCTGGGATGATCACGCCCATGACCACTGACACGCCGCGCACCCACGTCCCGGACAAGCCGTCGCTCGACGGCCTGGAGGACAAGTGGCTGCAGGTATGGCGTGACCAGGGCACCTACCGCTTCGACCGGGCGCGGGCGATGGACCTGCCCCGCGAGCAGATCTGGGCGATCGACACGCCCCCGCCCACCGCGTCGGGGTCGCTGCACATCGGGCACGTCTTCGGCTACACGCAGGCCGACTGCCTCGCGCGCTACAAGCGGATGACCGGGCACGAGGTGTTCTACCCGATCGGGTGGGACGACAACGGCCTGCCGACCGAGCGGCGCGTGCAGAACTACTACGGCGTGCGCGGCGACGCGACCCTGCCCTATGTCGAGGGCTTCACCCCGCCGCACGAGGGCGCCGACGGCAGGTCGGTCAAGGCCGCCGACCAGGTCGCGATCAGCCGGGCCAACTTCATCGAGCTGTGCGACATCCTGACCGTCAAGGACGAGGTGACCTTCGAGGACACCTTCCGCTACCTCGGGCTGTCCCTCGACTGGGACGTGCAGTACCGCACCATCGACGACCACTCCCGCGCAACCGCCCAGCAGGCCTTCCTGCGCAACCTCGCGCGCGGCGAGGCCTACCAGGCCGAGGCGCCGGGCCTGTGGGACGTGACCTTCCAGTCCGCGGTGGCGCAGGCCGAGCTGGAGGCGCGGGACTACCCGGGCGCCTACCACCGGGTGTCCTTCCACGCCGCCGACGGGGACACGGTCGCCATCGAGACCACCCGCCCCGAGCTGCTGCCCGCGTGCGTCGCGCTGATCGCGCACCCGGACGACGAGCGCTACCAGGGGCTGTTCGGTATGACGGTCCGGTCGCCCCTCTTCGGGGTCGAGGTGCCCGTGCTCGCCCACCCGGCCGCCGAGATGGACAAGGGCGCCGGCATCGCCATGTGCTGCACCTTCGGCGACCTGACCGACGTCCAGTGGTGGCGCGAGCTGCAGCTGCCGACCCGCTCGGTCATCACCCGCAACGGGCGCATCCAGGCGGAGACGCCGGACTGGATCACCTCCGAGACCGGCCGCAAGGTCTACGCCGAGATGGCGACCAAGACGACGCACTCCGCCCGCGAGGCGGTCGTCGCGGCGCTGCGCGAGTCCGGCGACCTGGACGGCGAGCCGAAGAAGACCCAGCGCAAGGCCAACTTCTTCGAGAAGGGCGACAAGCCCCTCGAGATCGTCACCTCGCGCCAGTGGTACATCCGCAACGGGGGCCGCGACGAGGACCTGCGCGAGGCGATGCGGGCCCGCGGCCGTGAGCTGGACTTCCACCCGTCCTACATGCGCTCGCGCTATGACAACTGGGTCGGCGGGCTCAACGGCGACTGGCTGATCTCGCGGCAGCGGTTCTTCGGCGTGCCGATCCCGGTGTGGTACCGCGTGGATGACCAGGGCGAGGTGCTGTGGGACGAGCGGATCGTCCCCACCGAGGAGCAGCTGCCCGTCGACCCGGCCTCGCAGCCGGCCCCGGGGTATGACGAGTCCCAGCGCGGTCAGGCGGGCGGTTTCGTCGGGGACGCCGACGTCATGGACACCTGGGCCACCTCGTCGTTGACCCCGCAGATCGCTGCGGGCTGGCGCGCGGGCGGGCAGGGCTCGGACCCCGAGCTCTTCGCCAAGATCTTCCCCTTCGACCAGCGGCCGCAGGGCCACGACATCATCCGCACCTGGCTCTTCGCCACCGTGGTGCGGGCCCACCTGGAGCACGGCTCGCTGCCCTGGACCAACGCCACGATCAACGGCTGGATCCTCGACCCCGACCGCAAGAAGATGTCCAAGTCCAAGGGCAACGCGACGACGCCCAAGGACATGCTGCAGCAGCACGGCACCGACGCGATCCGCTACTGGGCCGCCGCCGCCCGCCTCGGCACCGACACGGCGCTGGACGAGGCGCAGATGAAGGTCGGGCGCCGCCTGGCCATCAAGCTGCTCAACGCCAGCAAGTTCGCGCTCGGGTTCGGCGAGGTGTCCGGAGACCTCGAGGCCCAGGTGACCGAGCCGCTGGACCGGGCCATGCTCGCGTCCCTGGCCGAGGTCGTGGACGCGGCCGGCAAGGGCTACGAGGCGATGGACTACACCCGCGCCCTCGAGGCCACCGAGACCTTCTTCTGGACCTTCTGCGACGACTACATCGAGCTCGTCAAGGACCGGGCGCACGGCGGACGCGGTGACGCGGGCGCCGCCTCGGCCCGGGCGGCGCTGCGGATCGCGCTCGACGTCCTGCTGCGCCTCTTCGCCCCGGTGCTGGTCTACGCCACCGAGGAGGTGTGGAGCTGGTTCCGCGAGGGGACCGTCCACCGTCAGCCCTGGCCGACCATCGACGAGCTGAGCACCGTTGCAGCGCAGGGCGACTCGTCGCTGCTCGACACCGTGTCCGCCGCGCTGATCGGGGTGCGCAAGGCCAAGTCCGAGGCCAAGGTCGGCATGCGCAGCGAGATCACCGCGATGACCTTGACCGCCCCCGCGGCCCAGGTCGAGCAGCTGCGCCTCGCCGAGGCCGACCTGCGGGCCACCGGCACCATCACCGGCCTGGAGTATGCCGAGGGCGACACGCTCGCGGTGAGCGACGTCGAGCTGATCCCCGCCGAGAAGCGCGCCAAGGCCTGACCCCACGGATTCGTCCGGTCCCTACCCCCACCGCCCCTTCCCCACCGCCGAGTGGTCAGTTCCCGACGTCGACGACTGACCACTCGGCGGCGTCGGCGCGTGGACCCGGAGCACGTCCCACCACCAGCCACGGCCGGCTCCAGCCGGCCAGCGACAACCGCCCCGCCACGAACGCCGAGAGATCCAGCTCCAGCACCTCGCCGGCGGACGGCTCGAAGACGTCCACCCCCACGCCGTCGGCGGCGGGCACGAGCATCGTCACGTGGCGAGGCAGCCACCGGCTCCCGACATACAGCAGGACCGGTCCGTCCGAGGCGAGAGAGCTCTCCCAGCGGCGCAGCAGCTCGGCGCGCGCCGACCGGCCGGCCCAGCGGATGACCCGCCAGCGCACCCCGCGACGGCCCACCCCGAGCAGCCGGGCCAGCTCACGCGCGGCTCCCCACGGCGGGGTCCCCAAGGCGCGGGGCCAGGGCACCTGCCAGGAGGTCGGCGTCGCCAGGAGGCGGTTGGTGCGGTTGCGCACGGTCAGCTCCTCGGCGGCCAGGCCCCGGCGCCGCACCCGCTCGGCATAGGCAGTGTCGGTCAGCATGCGGGCCACCACCAGGCAGATCGAGCCGCAGGTCGTCGGCGTCGACTGCTGCGGGGCGGGCCTGCCACGGCGCAGGGCGAAGGCGGGAGCCATGGCACCACCTCACCACGTCGGCGCTCTCACGCCCACCCCCCAGCACATCCCGAGCCGGCGGACGTGGCAGGATCACGGGGCACGCAGCGATCGGGGGTGGAGCACGGTGAGCACGCGTAGGGGCTTGGGGCTGCTGGCCGTCGTGCTGGCGCTGGTGGGGATCGCCCTCGTGTGGGCCACCGTGCGGGGGCCGACGCTGATCACGTCGAGGTCGCTCACCACCGCCTCCCCCGAGCGCGATGCCCAGGACCCGCGGGCCGTGCCCGCCTCCGGGGTCGGCACCCCGACCGTGACCCCCGCCCAGGCGCACGGCGGGGACGGGTGGGAGGGGCTGCCCGGCTGGCTCCCCTGGCTGCTCCTGGCCGCGGCACTGGTGCTCGCCGTCGTCGTCGGCCGTCGGGTCCTCCGACGGGCGCGGGCGCTGCCGCGGGACGAGCGCGACGACGCCCCGCTGGCCCCGGACCTGGCGCCCGAGCCCGTGCTCGACGAGGAGGCCGCACGACAGCAGCGGGCCGCCCTGGCCGGCGGCACGCCCCGCAACGGCATCGTCGCCTGCTGGGTGGAGCTGGAGCGCCTCGCGGCGGCCGCGGGCAGCACCCGGCGCGCGGCCGAGACGTCCGCGGAGTTCACCCGCCGCGTCCTCGCGGAGCAGCACGTGCCCGAGGACGCGATCGCCGCCCTGGCCGAGGCCTATCGCGAGGCGAGGTTCTCCAGCCACGAGGTCGGCGAGGAGCTGCGAAGCGCAGCCGGTCTGGCGCTCGACCGCCTGCACGACGCGCTGCTCGGCCACGCCGCCCCCACCGGCCCCGCCGCCGCTCACCGCGGGGAGGGGCGACCATGAGCCGCACCCTCGTCCGCCGGACCCTGCTGGCGCTCGTCCTGTGCCTCGTGGTCCTGGGTGGCGCCGCCCTGCTCGGCCTGCGGCTCCACCCGGTCGTCGTGCCCGCCGCCCTGGCAGCGGTCCTCGCCACCTCGTGGCGGCTCGCGGACCGGGCGCGCGCCGAGCACCCCGGGTGGTCGGCGCCGTGGGCGCGGGACCGGGAGGTCCACGCCACCCCCACCCACGACCGGCGGCTCAGCGCGCTGGCCTGGGCGGTCCACGGCCTGCGCGACGGACGCACCTGGGAGCGCACCCTCTCGCCGCTGCTGGTGGACCTGGTCGACCACCGCCTGCTCACCCGCCACGGCGTGGACCGCGCCACCGACCCCGACCGCGCGAGGCAGCTGCTCGGCCCCGAGCTGACCCGCCTGGTCGATGACCCGCTGACCCCTCCGCGCTCGCAGGGAGCGCTCACGACCCTGATCGCGAGGATCGAACAGCTATGACCAGCAACGACTCCCGTCCCACCGACGTCACCGGCACGTGCGCCCGGGTCCTTGACGCGGTCGAGACCGCCGTCGTCGGCAAGCGGCCGGCTCTCGAGCTCGTCCTCGCCGGCATCCTCGCGGGCGGTCACGTGCTGCTCGAGGACTACCCCGGCCTGGGCAAGACGCTCGCCGCGAGGTCCTTCGCCCAGGCGCTCGGGCTGCGGTTCACCCGAGCCCAGTTCACCCCGGACCTGCTCCCCTCGGACCTGACCGGGTCGTTCCTCTACAACCAGGCCACCCACGAGTTCGAGTTCCGCGAGGGGCCGTTGTTCACCGGGCTGCTGCTGGCCGACGAGATCAACCGCACCCCGCCCAAGACCCAGGCCGCCCTGCTCGAGGCGATGCAGGAGCGCCAGATCACGGTGGAGGGCCGCACCTTCCGGCTGGCCGAGCCCTTCCACGTGCTCGCCACCGCCAACCCCGTCGAGCACGAGGGCACCTATCCCCTGCCCGAGGCCCAGCTCGACCGCTTCCTGCTGCGGGTCTCCTTCGGCTATCCGACGCCCGAGGAGGAGTCAGAGGTGGTGCTCCGTCGCCTCGGGCGCCGGTCCGAGGCGCAGCAGGTCGAGCAGGTCCTGGCGCCCGGCGAGCTGCTCGAGGCCCAGCGCGCGACCGAGCTGGTCGAGGTCGACCCCACCGTCGTCGACTACTGCGTGGACCTGGTCGCGGCCACCCGCCGGCACGGGTCGGTCCAGGTCGGCAGCTCTCCCCGCGGCTCGCTGGCTCTCGTGACGGTGGCCCGCGCGTATGCCGTGGTGCGGGGCCGGGACTACGTCACGCCGGAGGACGTCAAGCACGTCGCCGTCCCCGCCCTCGCGCACCGGCTCACCGTCAAGCCCGAGCTGTGGATGACCCAGGTGTCCGGCGCCACCATCGTGCGGTCCCTGCTCGACAGCGTGCCGACGCCCGCCGCCCTCACCGGTGGCCTCAGCCGATGACGGCACCCATCCGTGACGGGCGCGCCGGCGCGGCGACCCGGCAGGCGGGCTGGTCGGCGACGCCGCACCACCTCGGCGTCGTGGGGGTGGGCGTAGCCCTCGCGGTCGCTGCCGTGCTCGGTCACCGGATGGACCTGCTGGTGGTCGCCACACCGCTGCTCGTCGTCGCCGTCCTGGGCGCGCTGGGCCGCCCCGAGCGACCCAGCCGGCTGCGGACGGCGGTCCGGTCGGACCGGCTGCGCGAGGGGTCCACGACGACGGTCACGGTGGACGTGGAGCACGACCCCCGCGCGGAGGTGCTGGGTGTGGATCTGGCGCCGAGCGACCGGCTCCGTCCCGCAGTGCCGCACGGCGCCACCAGCACCCTCCTCGACGGCGCGCGGCACCACGGCGAGCATCTGGTGTCGCCGACGGTGTGGGGGCGGCACTCCGTCGTCCGCGGCGAGGTGCGGCTGTCGTCTGCCTGGGCGGCGCACAGCAGCAGGTTCCGGGCCGGCGAGGGCCACCGGCTGCTCGCGCTGCCCTCCCCCGAGCGGCTGCCGTTGCGCTCCGACCAGCTGCGCCCCGCGCAGCAGCTCGGGCGGCACCTGTCCCGGCGCGCGGGCGAGGGCTCGGAGTTCGCCGAGATCCGCCCCTTCCGCCCCGGCGACCGCGTCCGGCGCATCCACTGGCCGACCTCCGTCCGCACCGGCAGCCTGCACGTCCGGACGATGTCTGCCGAGCAGGACGCCCAGGTCATGCTGCTGGTGGACGTGCTGAGCGACATCCCGCACGCCGACCCGGGCGCGCCGAGCAGCGTCGAGGCCGCGGTGCAGGCAGCCGCGCACGTCGCCGGCCACTTCAGCGCCGCCGGGGACCGGGTCGGGCTGCGCGTGCTCGGGGACGCCACCATCCTCCCCGTCGCGGCCGGGACGGGCGGGCGGCACCTGCAGCGGCTGCTCGGCGCCCTCGCGACCGTGGACCCCGCCAGCGACCGGCAGCCGGACGTGCAGCAGCTCAGCCTGGGGCTGACACCCGGCTCCCTGCTGCTGGCTCTCACCCCGCTCACCTCGCGCGTGGTGGTCGACGCCGTCGTCGCCCTCTCGCGGCGCGGGCTCGACGTGGCGTGCATCGACGTCACCCCCACCGCGACGACGACGGACGAGGACGTCGAGGCGGTCGCGTGGCGCCTGCTCACTCTCGAACGCCTCCGCACGGCGGACCTGCTCGAGCGGGAGGGCATCCCGGTCGTCGCCTGGCAGGACGCCTCCTCCGTCGAGGAGCTGCTACGACGCCTCCAGGCCCGCCGCGAACGGGCCCGGGCATGAGTGCCGCGAGGAGCCCCTCGACGACCGAGCGGGCGCTCGTCCGCAAGCTGGCGGAGGCACGCTCCACCTCGCGCTCCCAGCTCGCCGTCCGCCTGCTCGGGATGCTGTGCGCCTGCGCGGTCCCGCTCGTCGCGCCGAGCGGGCACCAGCTGTCACCGGTGGCCGTCACGCTCGTCGTGCTCGGGGCGCTGCTCGCGGCCGCCCGACCGGAGCCCGCCGGTGGGCCTGTGGCCCTGGCGGCGCTGGGGGCCTACCTGCTCGTGGCGACGCAGGACCCCGGGTCGCCGAGGGTGCTGGTCGTGGCGGCGCTCGTGGTGGTGCACCTGGCCTGCGTGGCCGTGTCGACGACCGCGCCGGGGTCCGCGCGGCTGGACCCCCGTCTGCTGCGGCGCTATGTCGAGCGGTGCACCGCGCTCACGGCCCTCGGGGTCGTCGCGTGGGGCGCAGGGATGGTGGCGAGGGCATCCCTCTCGGCCGCGCCGGTCCCGGTCGTCATCGCCGCCCTGCTGGGGGTCGCTGCGGTGGGCTGGGCCGCCACGACCGAGCGGCCACGCTGACGGCATACCCCACCAA
>ERZ501047.95-NODE-95-length-31996-cov-18.098838_pt1 | contig 31996 bp, 25 predicted proteins | sample MGYA00510868_ERZ501047 | MGnify/ENA primary metagenome ERZ501047 (study PRJEB25958, sample SAMN03398593) | human skin metagenome | study: EMG produced TPA metagenomics assembly of the Human Skin Microbiome Metagenome (human skin metagenome) data set. | reverse complement strand
ACCCGGGAGAGCGCGACCGCCGCGGCGACGGGCGCCGCCGCGCGCCAGCCGGCACCGGCGAGCTCGGTGAGGGCAGCGGCCTGCAGCAGGAGCACGAGGACGAGCGCGACGACCCCCATCGGGCCGACGTCCCCGGACCGCAGGATCGTCAGGGCGCGCTCGCGGGTCCAGCCGCCGCCGAGCGCGTCGACGGTGTCGGCGAGCCCGTCGAGGTGGAGTGCCCGCGAGCCGACGGCGAGGACGACGAGGACGAGCACGGCGGCGATCGACGGCGGCACGCCGAGGGACGGGGTCGCGGTGGCCCCGCCCGCCGCGACGGCGAGCGGGAGCGTCGCGGCCGGGGCCAGGAGCATCGCCGCCCGCGCGCTCGCGGGGGAGACCTCGACCGGTCCGCTGGGGATCACCGTGAGCGTCCCGACCGCCAGCCGGAGGCCGTCGGACCAGCCGCCGCGCCCGGGAACGTCCGTCACGGCAGGTCGAGGGCGTCGACGACCGGGCCGATGACGGTGATCGCGGGCGGGCCGATCCGGGCAGCCGCGGCGGCCTCGGCGATCTGCTCGAGCGTCGCGGCGACGACCCGCTGCTGCGGGGAGGCACCGTCCATGATGCAGGCGGCAGGCGTGGCGGCCGGCAGCCCGGCCGTGACGAGGGTGTGCGCGATGGCGCCGAGGTGGGCGACCCCCATGAGGACGACGATCGTCAGCCCCGCGGCCGCCAGTGCCTCCCACGCCACGTCGCTGCGCGGGTCGTCCGGGGCGACGTGGCCGGAGACGACCGCGACGCCCTGGGTCAGCCCGCGGTGGGTCACGGGGATCCCGGCGAGCGCGGGGACGGAGGTCGCCGACGAGACGCCGGGGATGACCTCGACGGGGACGCCCGCGGCGCGGCACTCCTGCCACTCCTCACCGCCACGGCCGAAGACGAAGCCGTCCCCGCCCTTGAGCCGGACGACGACCTTCCCGGCCCGCGCGTGCTCGACGAGGATCTCGTTGATCCGCTCCTGCGGGGTGAACGGGCCACGCGGGATCTTGCCGACGTGGACGACCTCCGCGTGCGGGGCGTGCTCGGCGATCGCCGCGACCGGGCCCAGCCGGTCGGTGACGACGACGTCGGCCTCCGCGAGCGCGTCGCGCCCGGCGATCGTGAGGAGCCCGGGGTCCCCGGGGCCGCCGCCGACGAGGACGACGCGACCGGTCGCGGGGGTGGGGGTCATGCGCTCCTCCTGGGCAGGACGAGGGCCAGCTCGCGCAGCAGGCCGTCGATGGTGTGCGGGTCGCGGGCAGCGATTCTCACCCACGAGCCGTCGAGCCCGGGGAAGGTGTCGCACCGGCGGACGGCCCAGCCGGCGTCCCGCAAGGCTTCGCGCACCCCGGTACCGACCCGGGCGAGGACGAACGGGGCGCTGCCGTCGACCGCCTCGATCCCGAGCGAGCGGAGGCCGGAGACGAGGTGGGCGGTCCACGCGCGGCCCTCGGTCGCCGTCCGCTCCGCCTCGGCCCGGGCCCGCGGCGTCGCGGTCTCGATCATCGACCGGAGGGCGAGGGAGCCGACGGACCAGTGCGGCTGCTGCGCGGCGAGGGCGGCGACGAGCGCGGGGTCGCCGGCGACGAAACCCGCGCGCAGGCCGGCCATCGACCACGTCTTCGTCAGGGACCGTGCGACGAGGACCCCCGGGCCGGGGTCGACCAGGAGCGACTCCGGCTCGCCGGGGACCGCGTCCATGAACGCCTCGTCGACGAGGAGGACCCGGCCGGGGCGGGCCAGGGCGCGGAGGACGGCGGCCGGGTGGAGCACGCCGGTGGGGTTCGTCGGGTTGCCGACGACGACGAGATCGGCGTCCCCGATCTCCGCGACGGCGGCCGGGGTGAGGGCGAATCCGGTCTCCGGGCGGAGCAGGACGTGCCGGACCGGGTGGCCCGCGGCCCGCAGGGCCGCCTCGGGCTCGGTGAACTGGGGGTGCACGACGACCGCGTCCCGGGGGGTGAGCGCGCGGGCGACGATCGTGAACGCCTCGGCGCCCCCGGCGGTCGGGAGGACCTGCTCGCGGCGCAGCCCGTGGCGCGCGGCGAGCGCCTTCGTCGCCGGGTACGGGTCAGGGTAGGCCGCGACGGCGCCCAGCTCGTCGGCGAGGGCCTCGACGAGCCACCCCGGCGGGCGCTCGCCGCGGACGTTGACGGCGAGGTCGACCAGGCCGTCGGCGACCTCGACGTCCCCGTGGTGGCGGAGCGGATCGGTCGGCAGGTCGTCGACACCCGGCAGGCCGGCGGCAGCGTCGCGCCCGGCCGCCCGCAGGAGCGGCGCGGGGGCGAGCACGGTCGCGCTCGAGGCCGTCGCGGCGCGCTCGCGGTGCTGGGCCGCGGCGCGGGCGAAGGCGGCGGCGGAGCTCGGGTCACCGGCCCAGTGGGTGTGCAGGTACGAGGCGACGACGCTCGCGCGCCCGGTGCCGGCGGGGTCGAGCGCGAAGCCCTCGGGGACGCCGTCCTCGGCCCCGTGGGCGAGCAGCCAGGCCGCCGGCGCGCCCGCGCCCGGCGTCGTCACCGTCCGGTGGAACTCGTGGCCGGTGACGACGCGCCCGGCCGGGCCGAGGACGGACTCCGTCGCGGCCCGGGCCCGGCGGTAGCCGAGGGTGAGGCGGGGCCCCATCGCCGCGTCCGCGGGGACGGCACCGGTCATCGGGTGGTCCTCGAGCGTCCGGGCGAGGTAGAGCATCCCCGCGCACTCGGCAACCGTCGGCAGCCCGCCCGCGATGGCGTCGCGGATCTGCCCGACGAGCGAGCGGTTCGCCGTGAGCGTGCGGGCGTGGACCTCGGGGAAGCCGCCCCCGAGGTAGAGGCCCGCGGTGCCTGCGGGCAGCGCGACGTCACGGACGGGGTCGATCTCCACGACCTGGCAGCCGGCGGCCTCGAGCAGCTCGGTCGTCTCGGGGTAACGGAAGGTGAAGGCGCGGCCCCCGGCGACGGCGACGACCGGGCCGTCCGACGACGGTCCGGCGGGGTCGGGGTCCGGCAGGCCGAGGGCCGCGGCGGGGGACCAGGCCGTGCCCTGCAGCGGCGGGGCGGCGTGCGCGGCTGCGACGAGCGCGTCGAGGTCGATGTGCTCCTCGGCGCGGTCGGCCAGATGGGTCAGGGTCGCCGCCGCCTCGGGCCGCTCGGCCGCCGGCACGAGCCCCAGGTGGCGGGAGGGGACGTGCATCCGGGCGTCCCGCGGGATGACGCCCCACACCGGGACACCGACGGACTCGACCGCGCGCCGGGCCTCGTCGCCGTGCCGCGTCGTCCCGGCCTTGTTGAGGACCACGCCGGCGATCTGCAGGGCCGGGTCGATCGTCGCCAGGCCGTGGACCGTCGCCGCGACGGTCCGAGAGGTCGAGGAGATGTCGACGACGAGGGCGACCGGGGTGGCCGTGAGGCTCGCGACGTGGGCGCTGCTGGCGAAGCCGTCCTCGCCCAGCCGCCCGTCGAGCAGCCCCATGACGCCCTCGACGAGGCAGACGTCCGCGGGGGTGGGGTGGCTGGCGCCCCGGAGCAGGAGCGGGGCGACGCGCTCGGGCTCGACGAGCCACGGGTCGAGGTTGCGGCTGGGGCGCCCCGTCGCGAGCGCGTGGTAGCCCGGGTCGATGTAGTCGGGGCCGACCTTCGCCGGGGCGACCGAGAGGCCCCGGCGGGCGAGCGCGGCCATGATGCCCACCGCGACGGTCGTCTTGCCGTGCCCGGACGCGGGCGCGGCGAGCATCAGGCGGGACAGGCTCACCACTCGATGCCCCTCTGGCCCTTCTGTCCGCGGTCGAACGGGTGGGTGATCTTCGTCATCTCCGTGGCGAGGTCGGCGATCGCGAGCAGGTCCGGGTGCGGGTCGCGACCGGTGATGACGACGTGCTGGTACCCGGGTCGGCTCTGCAGCACCTCGACGACCTCGGAGACGTCGACCCAGCCCCACTTGAGGACGTAGGCGAACTCGTCGAGGACGTAGAGCTGGTGGGTCTCCGCCTCGATCCGTCGGCGGATCTCCCGCCAGCCCTCGAGCGCGGCCTGCGCGTGGTCCTCCTCGCTGCCCTGCTTGCGCGACCACGACCAGCCGGCGCCCATCTTGTGCCACTCGACCGGGCCGCCCTCGCCGGTCTGCTCGTGCAGCCGGCCGAGCGCGGTGAGCGCGTTCTCCTCGCCGACCCGCCACTTGGCGGACTTGACGAACTGGAAGACGCCGATCGACCAGCCCTGGTTCCAGCCGCGCAGCGCCAGGCCGAAGGCAGCCGTCGACTTGCCCTTGCCGGCGCCGGAGTGGACGACGACGAGCGGGGAGGTGCGGCGCTGCCGGGTCGTCTTCCCGTCGTCGGGGACGGTGGGGACGGTGCCACGGGCCATCAGGCTGCCCTCCGGTCGGTGACGACGTGGACGATCTCCTCGGCCGCGACCTGGCCGAGGGGGAGGTGCTCGGCGTGCAGCCGACGGGCCAGGTCGGCCGCCAGGCCCAGGCGGAAGCCGCCGCTCTCGCAGTCGATGACGACGGTGTGCGCGCGGTCGCCCCAGGCGTCGGCGGCCTCCTGCGCGCGGCGCAGGGCGTCGGGGCCGCTCGTCGCCCGCCCGTCGGTGACGAGGACGACGAGGGGGCGCTGGTGCCGGTCACGGATCCGCTCGAGCTCGAGCACCCGGGCCACCTCGGTCAGGCCCTCGGCGAGCGGGGTCCGCCCGCCGTGCCGCAGCTGCTCGAGCCGGGCGGCGGCCGCGTCGACCGAGGAGGTCGGGGGCAGGACGAGCTGCGCGCCGGCACCGCGGAAGGTGACGAGGCCGACCCGGTCGCGCCGCTGGTAGGCGTCGAGGAGGAGGGAGAGGACCGCCGTCTTCACCTCCTCCATCCGGCGCCGGGCCGCCATCGACCCCGAGGCGTCGACGGCGAGGAGGACGAGGTTCGCCTCCCGGCCGCGGGTGGTCGCGTGCCGCAGGTCGTCGGGGTCGACGTGGGGACGGTGGGCGTCGTGGCGTCCGCCGGACGTCGCGGGGGTGGCGACCGCCCCCCGGGCGGCACTGGCGCGGAGGGTGGCCAGGAGGTGGACCGGCGCCCCGGCGGGCTCACGACCGGGGGCGTGGACGCCGACGACCCGCCCGCGCGGGGTCATCGCCGGGCTGCGTCGGCCGCTCGCGCCGGCGCCGACGCCCCGGACCTCGAGGCGGCGCGTGCGGTACGGCTCGCGAGCCGCGGCGATCCCGACGGGGGTGGCGCCCCGGCCGTCGGCCGGGGTCGGGCGGGGATCGTCCTCGGCCCTGGCATCGCCCTCGGGGCCCTCCGTCGCGCCGTCCCGCGCGGGCTGCTCCGCCGGCGCCGGATGGTCGGGGGCGTGCGGACCGCCCGCGTCGTCGCCGGGGGTGGTCTCGGTCGCGGGGGCCTCGTCCTCCGGCCCGCCGTCCCTCCGGTCACCGCCCTCGGGTCCGTCGCTGCCGTCGTCCGGGTCCTGCGGCTCGTCCGGCTCGTCGTCGAGGAGGGCGTCGAGGAGGTCCTCGTCGATGCCGGGGGCGTCGAAGGGGGAGCGGCGGCGCCGGTGCGGCAGGGCCAGGAGCGCGGCGACGCGGACGTCCTCCCGGGTCAGGTGGTCCCGCCCGGACCACGCGGCGTGGGCGCAGGCCGTGCGGGCGGTGACGATGTCCGCGCGCATCCCGTCGACGTCGAAGCCCGCGCACACCCGGGCGATCCGCGCGAGGGAGCGGTCGTCGAGCCGCACGTGGGGGAGGGCGGCGCGGGCCTGCGCGATCCGCTCGGTGAGCGCGCTCTCGGTCTCGGCGTAGCGCGCGGCGAAGCCGGCGGGGTCGGCGTCGTAGGCGAGCCGGCGTCGCACGACCTCGGTGCGCTCGCGCGGGTCCCGGCTCGCTGCGACGTGCACGGTGAGCCCGAAGCGGTCGAGCAGCTGCGGGCGCAGCTCCCCCTCCTCGGGGTTCATGGTCCCGACGAGGGTGATGCGGGCCGGGTGCGCGATCGAGACGCCGTCCCGCTCGACGGTGTTGCGGCCCATCGCGGCGGCGTCGAGGAGCACGTCGACGAGGTGGTCGTGCAGGAGGTTCACCTCGTCCACGTAGAGGATCCCGCGGTGGGCCTCGGCGAGCAGGCCCGGCTGGTACACGGCCTCGCCGGCCCCGAGCGCCCGGCGCAGGTCGAGCGAGCCGACGACGCGATCCTCGGTCGCACCGACGGGCAGCTCGACGAGGCGGGCGGGGCGGGTCGTCGTCGCCGCGCCGTCGTGGGGGCCGTCGGGGCAGCCCTCCTCGCGGTCCGGGTCGCAGCCGAACCGGCACCCGGCGACGACGCGCTGCTGCGGGAGGACCTCGGCGAGCGCGCGGACCATCGTCGACTTCGCCGTGCCCTTCTCACCGCGGACGAGCACACCGCCGATCTCCGGCGAGATGGCGCTCAGCAGCAGGGCGGTGGCGAGGTCGTCGGCACCGACGATCGCCGTGAAGGGGAAGCGGGGTTCAGCCACGACAGCCTCCTGGCGAGTGTCCGCGCTCGCCGTCGACGGGGAACCACAGGTCCGTGGCCCGGTGCCGCGTCAGATGTCCTGGCTGGGCCGTCGAGGGCCGTCACAGTGGCGGGACCGCTCCGGACTCGCACCGGATTCCTCTGGCCCGCGGCGGGGGCCAGCATGCCACACCGGGACCTCGCGGCCGCCGTGCCGCGGGTATCGGTCGTCCCGCATAGAGTCCTTCCCCGTGATCGACGTCGTGGGCCTGGGCGACTCCGGGTGGGAGGGGCTGCCGGACGAGCTGCGGCGGACCGTCGCGGGTGCGGCGGTGCTCCTCGGCGGTCGCCGGCACCTCGAGCTCGTCCCCGAGCGGCCCCGGCAGGACCGCCGGACGTGGCCCTCGCCGCTGCGCGACGGCCTTCCCGCGGTGCTGGCCGAGGTCCAGGGGCGCGGCCCGGTCGTCGCCCTCGCCAGCGGCGACCCGCTCCGGTCGGGGATCGGCACGACCCTCGTCGAGCTCCTGGGGGCCGATGCCGTGCGGATCCACCCGGCCGTGTCCAGCGACACCCTCGCCCGGGCGCGGATGGGCTGGTCGGCGGAGGGCTCGGAGGTCGTCACGCTCGTCGGTCGCGACCTGCGCCGGATCGTGCCGCACCTGCTGCCCGGCGCCCGGCTCGTCGTGCTCTGCGCCGACGGCACCGGGCCGGCTCGGCTCGCCGAGCTGCTCGTCGACGCCGGCCTCGGCGCGAGCACCCTCACCGCCCGCTGGCACCTGGGCGGGCCACGAGAGGGTGCGCTGGCGGCGCGGGCCGACGAGTGGAACCTGGCCAGGACCCCCGACCTCGTCGTCGCCTGCCTCGAGGTCCGCGCCGCGCCCACCGCCGGGTTCCGGTTCGACGCGCTCGGTCCCGCGCCGGGTCGCCCCGAGGACGCGTTCGCCCACGACGGGCAGATCACCAAGCGCGACGTCCGTGCGAGCGCGCTGGCCCACCTGCGGCCCGCACCCGGCGCCCACCTGTGGGACCTCGGCGCCGGCAGCGGGGCCATCGGGCTCGAGTGGTGCCTCGCCGCGCCGGGTGCGCGCTGCACAGCCGTCGAGCGGGATCCCGGCCGGGCGGGGCGGGCCGGGGACAACTCGATCCGCCACGGAGTCGCCGAGCGGCACGCCGTCGTGGTCGGCGACAGCGCCGACCCGGCGGTCCTGACCACGCTCAGGTCGCCCGACGCCGTCTTCGTCGGCGGAGGCCTGAGCGCAGAGCTCCTCGACCGGGTCGTCGCCGCGCTGCCCCGCGGTGGCCGGCTCGTCGCCCACGCCGTCACCCTCGAGAGCGAGGGCCTGCTCGTCGCCGCCCACGCCCGCCTCGCCGAGGCCGGGTGGGACGTCGAGCTCACCCGGGTCGGGATCGAGCACGCCCGGCCGCTCGGCCGGTACCTCGGCTGGACGCCCGCGCGCCCGGTCGTGCAGCTCTCCGCCGTCGCGACAGGAGAACGATGACCGTCCACTTCATCGGCGCCGGACCCGGCGCCGCCGACCTGCTCACCCTCCGCGCCGTGGCGATGCTGCAGCGCAGCCCCGTGTGCCTGTACGCCGGGACCTACCTCGACGCGGAGGTCCTCGGTCACTGCCCTCCGGGCGCGCAGCTCGTCGACACCCAGCGGATGACGCTCGACGAGATCATCGAGGCCATCGTCGCCGCCGACCGGGCGGGCCACGACGTCGCCCGGCTGTGCTCGGGCGACCCGAGCGTGTACTCCGCCGTCGCGGAGCAGGCGCGGCGCCTCGACGCGGCCGGCGTCGCGTGGGACGTCACCCCCGGCGTCCCCGCGTACGCTGCGACGGCCGCGCTCGTCGGGCGCGAGCTCACGGTCCCCGAGGTGGCGCAGTCGGTCGTCCTCACGCGGGCCCAGAAGGACTCGACGAAGATGCCGCCGGGGGAGCAGCTGACGGCCTTCGCGGCCACGGGCGCCACCCTCGTCCTCCACCTCGCGATCCGGCACACCCGGCGTCTCGCCGACGAGCTCGCCGAGCACTACGGCGCCGACTGCCCCGTCGTCGTCGGCTCCCAGGTGAGCCAGCCGGAGGAGCTCGTCCTGCGCGGCACGCTCGCCGACATCGCCGACCAGGTCGAGGAGCACGGGCTGCGGCAGGCCGCCGTCATCCTCGTCGGACGGGCCCTCGCCGCCGAGGGCTTCGTGGAGTCCCACCTCTACTCCTGCACCCGCGACCGCTGAGCGCCTGCGCCGGTCGCGCGGTCGGCTAAGGTGACGACACGCCACCACCGTCCGAAGGGTCAACCCGGTGCAAGTCCGGGACGGTCGCGCCACTGTGAGCGGGTCCTCCGCGAGTCAGGAGCCCTCGGTGCTGGCACCTGGTCCCGGGACGCGTCATCCCGGAGAAAGCACTGACACATGCACATCGCCGAGGGATTCCTCCCCCCGCTCCACGCCGCCGGCTGGACGCTCGTCGCCGCCCCGTTCGTCGTCCACGGCGCCCGCGAGGTCGGTCGCGTCGTCCGCGAGCAGCCCCGCGCCCGGCTCCTGCTCGGGGCCGCCGGGGCCTTCACCTTCGTCCTGTCCGCGATCAAGCTGCCGTCGGTCACCGGCTCGAGCTCGCACCCGACCGGCACGGGCCTGGGCGCGATCCTCTTCCGCCCGCCCGTCATGGCCCTGCTGAGCACGATCGTCCTCCTCTTCCAGGCGCTCCTGCTCGCCCACGGCGGTCTGACGACGCTCGGGGCGAACGTCGTCGCCATGGGTGTCGTCGGCCCGTGGGTGGGGTACGGCGCCTACCGCTTGCTCTCCGGCACCCCGCTGGCGGTGCGGGTGTTCTGCGCCATGGCGCTGGCGGACCTGTCGACCTACGTCATGACGTCGACGCAGCTCGCGCTGGCCTTCCCCGGTGGGGACGTCCTCGGTGCCTGGCTGCGCTTCCTGTCCGTCTTCGCCGTCACGCAGATCCCGCTCGCCGTCGTCGAGGGCCTCGTCGGCGTCGTCGTCGTCAACGCCCTGGTCACGTGGGCGCGCCCGGAGCTGACCGACCTCGGGGTCGTCGCCGACGCCCCGGCCCTTCAGGAGGCCGCCCGTGCGTGACGAGCGAGCCACCGAGCCCACCCCGGTCGCCGACGCCCGGCCGCTGCCCGCCCCGGTGGTCTGGGCGGTCCTCGGGCTGATCGTCCTCGTGCTGGCCGTCGCGCTCGTCCTGGGCACCCGCGCCTCGGCCGGGGCGGACGAGCCCTTCGGCGGGACCGACGCCGCCGTGAGCGAGCAGATCGAGCAGGACGGCCACGAGCCGTGGTTCCAGCCCCTCCTGCCACCCGCGGGCGGGGAGATCGAGTCCGGGCTCTTCGCGCTGCAGGCCGGGCTGGGCGGCGTCGTCCTGGGCTACACCTTCGGGGTCCTGCGGGAGCGGCGCCGGTCCCGGGGGAGCGGCTGACGTGCGGCTCGACGACGCGGCGTGGACGAGCCGATGGCGTCGCCGGTCGGTCGCCGAGAAGTCCGTGCTCTGCCTCGGGCTGCTCCTCGTCGCCGCGACGACGGGCTCGCCGCTCGTCGCCGCCCTCGTCGGGGCCGTCGTCACCACGCTCGCGCTCGGTGTCGCCCGGGTGCCGGCCCGGGCGTGGGGGGCCGCGCTCCTGGGGCCGCTGGCGTTCGTCCTCGTCGGGGCGCTGACCATCGCCGTCACCGTCGGCGGGCCGACCGCCGACGACCTCTGGCGGGCGGGGCCGGTCGGGATCACCCGCGCCGCGGCGGGATCGGCCCTCCTCGTGGCGCTGCGGGCCACGGCCGCGACGAGCGCGCTGCTGCTGCTCGCGGCGACGACCCCGGTCGTCGAGGTGATCGCCGGCCTGCGGCGGGCGGGAGTCCCCGACGCCGTCGTCGACGTCGCGGCCGTCACCTATCGGATGATCTTCGGACTGCTCGACGCCGCCCGCGCCATCGGCGAGTCGCAGCGCGGCCGCCTCGGCTACGCGACGGGTCGGGCCGCCCGGCGCTCGATCGGCGGGCTCGTCGCGGCCGTCCTCGTCCGCGCGTGGGTGCGAGCCGGTCGGCTCGAGGACGGCCTCGCCGGGCGTGGCGGGGTCGCGTCGGTCCCGCTCGTGCCCGCCCGTCCGGTCTCGATCCCCTTCGTCCTCGCCGCGGCCGCGCTCGTCACCGGGCTCGGCGTGGCCTCGGCCGCGGAGGCCCTGCGATGACGCACCGGCTCGGCTCGTGGTCGCCGCCCGACGCCGCCGCCACCGCCCTCGCCGCCCGCGGTGTCCACGCCGGCCACCCCGGCGTGCCTGACGTCCTCGACTGCGTCAGCGCGAGCATCGGCACCGGGGTGCGGACGGCGGTCCTCGGTGCGAACGGCTCGGGCAAGACGACGTTGCTGCGCGTGCTCTCCGGGGCGCACCGGCCGCGCGAGGGGCACGTCGTCACCGGCGGCGAGGTGCTGCGCCACGACCGGGCGGGCCTGCGCGCCCACCGACAGCGGGTCCAGCTCGTCGCGCAGGACCCGGACGACCAGCTCTTCAGCGCCGACGTCCGCGCCGACGTCTCCTACGGCCCGACGAACCTCGGCCTGCCGGCCGACGAGATCGGCCGGAGGGTCGACGAGGCGCTCGCCCTGCTCGCCGTCACCGACCTCGCGGAGCGCCCGGTCCACCACCTGTCGTTCGGGCAGCGCAAGCGCGTCGCGATCGCCGGCGCGCTCGCGATGCGACCGGCCGTCCTGCTCCTCGACGAGCCGACGGCGGGCCTGGACCCGGCCGGGGTCGACGAGATGCTCGCCGCGCTGGCCACGCTCGAGGCGCACGGGACGACGGTCGTGCTGTCGACGCACGACGTCGATCTCGCGTGGGCCTGGGCGGACGAGGTGCTGCTCGTCGCCGACCACGTCGTCCACCAGGGCAGCCTCGTCGACGCGCTCACCGACGAGCCGCTGCTGGCCGCCGCCCGCCTGCACCTGCCCTGGCCCGTGGCGCTGCTGCGGCGGCTCGGGATCGCGCTCGACCCCCTCGACCCGCCGCGGACGGTCGAGCAGGTTGCGGCGCGGCTCGCCGGATCGGCGTCGCCGGTCGCGGCCCCCGACCCGGGAGCGCGCCCGATCAGGGCCTGATCGACCGCGGGGTCCACACCCGTCCGTCGGGGGTGACCCTCGTCGTCGACGCGCCGACGACGACGAGGCAGCCCATGTCGACCGCCTCGACGTCGAGCTCGCCGAGCGTCGTCACCGTGACCGACTCCTGCTCGCGCCCGACGTGGCGGGCGACGACGACGACCCGCTGCGGGCCGACCACCTCGACGAGGAGGTCACGGGCGCGTCCGAGGGTGTCGGGGCGGGAGCGGGAACGCGGGTTGTACAGCGCGACGGCGACGTCCCGGGTGACGAGCGCGGCGAGCCGGTCGGCGAGGACGTCCCACGGCTTGAGGTTGTCGCTGAGGTTGACCAGGGCGTGGTCGCCGCCGAGCACGGCCCCGACGAGCGCGGACGCGGCGTGCGCGGCGGTGACGCCGGGGTGGACGACGACCGGCACGTCGAGGTGCCCCGGGTCCTCGGCGGCGGCCTCGCGGGCCTCGAAGACCGCGGTGGCCATGCCGAAGACCCCGGCGTCGCCACCACTGACGACGGCCACCGACGCACCCGACCGGGCCAGGTCGAGGGCGAGGCGAGCCCGGTCGAGCTCGACGGTGTTGCCGCTGGCGTGGCGCTGCAGGCCCTCGCGCTGCGGCACCCGCGCGACGTAGGGGGCGTAGCCGACGACGTGCTCGACCTGCGCCAGCACCGCGCTCGCCTCGGGGGTGAGCCACCGCTGCGGCCCCGGGCCGAGCCCGACGACGTGGACGGTCCCCGGCGTCCCGGCGGGGACCTTCGCGGCCGCCGGCACGGTGCCAGCCACCGTGGCCGCGACCGCCGACCGGCCCGCGGCGTCGGCCCGCAGGTCCCCGCCGGGGACGACGACGATGGACATGTACGGGACGCTGTCGGCGTCGACCTCGGCGACCGGCAGGACCCGCTGGCCCTCGCGGCTCGCGCCCTCGACGTACACCGCCCGCTCGAGCGCCCCCGCCTGCCGCAGCGCCTCGCGCACCGCCGCGAAGGTCCGGCCGAGCTTCATGATGACGGCCGCGTCGGTGTCGGCCAGCCGTCGGGCGAGCTCGGCCACCGGCAGGGTCCCGGGCAGGACGGTGAGGGTGTCCTCGTGGCGGCACAGCCCCGTGCCGACGGCGGCGCTCGCGGCGGCCATCGCCGTGATGCCGGGCACGACCTCGGTCGGGAAGTCCTCCCGCAGCGCGTCGTGGACGTACATGAAGGAGCCGTAGAAGAGCGGGTCCCCCTCGGCGATGACGACGACGCTCCGGCCCGCCGCCAGATGCGCGCGCAGGCGCTCGGCGCACTCGGCGTAGAAGTCGGCGAGCGCGCCGTAGTAGCCGCCGGGGTGGTCGGTCGTCCCGGTCGTCACCGGGTACACGAGCTCCTCCTCGACGACCCCGCCCCGCACGTGCGCGGCCGCGATGGCGCGAGCGGTCGAGGACCGGTGGGCGGCCCGGTGGTAGGCGAGGACGTCGGCGCTCTCGATGAGACCCGCGGCGCGGAGGGTGATCAGGCCCGGGTCGCCCGGGCCGACCCCGACGCCGTAGAGGTGGCCCGGGAGGGCGCGCTCGGTCCCGCTCATGCGAGCTCGTCCGGGTGCGCGAGGGCGTTGAGGGCGGCGGCCGCCATCGCCGAGCCGCCGCGTCGGCCGTGGACGACGACCCACGGCACGGTGCCGCCGGGCAGGGTGTGCTCGGCGAGCGCGACCTTGCTCTCGGCCGAGCCGATGAAGCCGACGGGCATCCCGACGATCGCTGCGGGCCGGGGGGCGCCGTCGTGGAGCATCTCGAGCAGGTGGAACAGGGCGGTCGGGGCGTTGCCGATGGCGACGACCGCGCCCTCGAGCCGGTCGCCCCAGAGCGAGACGGCCGCCGCGGCGCGCGTCGTGCCCCAGGCGCGGGCGAGCCCGGGCACCTGCAGGTCGCGCAGGGTGCACACGACGTCGTTGTCGGCCGGCAGCCGCCGGCGGGTGACGCCCGAGGCGAGCATGTGGCTGTCGGTGAGGATCGGTGCGCCGTCGGCGAGGGCGGTACGGGCGGACCGCACGAGGTCCTCGCTCGCGGCGAGGTCGGGGAGGATGCCGGTGTCCCCGGCGGCGTGCGCGACCCGGGTGGCCACGCCGTGGAGGTCGGTGGGCACGGACGAGAGGTCGAGCTCCGCGCGGATCGTGGCGAAGCTGCGCCGGTAGATCTCCTGGCCGTCGCGGACGTAGTCGTACCGCGGGGTGGGCGGCTGGAGCAGGGTCATCGGGTCCTCGTGGGCGTGGCGGATCGTTGGGCGGCGGTGACCTGCGCCGCGCTCGCGGGGCGCAGGACCTGCACGTAGGGGCGGGAGGGGTGGCCGCACGCGCGCTCGCACCCGATGACGTGGACGGGCGGACCGTCCGGGTCGAGCCCTGGCTCCGAGGCACGAGCGATGTCCTGGGTCGGGACGTCGGTGCGGGCGCAGCCGGGGGCGCCGGTGCACGCGCTCACGACGGTCCACGGGGAGGTGGGGTCGAGGACGAGACCGACCTCGGCGAGCCGGGCGGCCGCGTGCTCGGCGGCGGTCGGGACGACGATGCTGCGCCACGGGGTCACCTGGACCTCCGGCGCGACGTCGGCGAGGGCCGCGACGTGCGCGGGTTCCAGGAGGCCGAGCGGGACGTGGGCGACGAGCGCGTCCCCGTGCCGACCCGGCGCGGGCGGGGCGCCGACCTCGGCCACACCTGAGCGGGGAAGGCACGCCTCGGGCAGGACGGCGGCGCGCGCCTGCTCGTCGAGGTCGGCGATGTTCCACGTCCGCTCGTCGGGGCGCAGCCGGAGGAAGCGGGTCAGCGCCTCGGTGAGGACGACGACCGCCTCCTCGAGCGGACCGGTCCACGCGCGACCGGCGGTGACGACGTGGGCCGTGCGCTCCCCGGGATCGACGACGAGGGCGACGTCGTGCGGCGTGCCGAGCGCCGGGCCCCCAGGCCGCGCGACCGCGAGGAGGAAGCGCCCCGGCAGCGCGGCGAGCTCGGGCCGGGCCAGGAGCGCGGCGTCGAGCCGGTCGACGACCGGGCGCAGGTCGGGTTCGAGCGGGTCGGCGACGATGTTGCGCGCCCGCTCGTGCGAGTCCGAGGGGATGGTCCCGGTCGCGGCCAGGCCCGCGACGAGCTCGGCCGGCTGCGGGTCGGGCAGGCCGCGCACCTGCACGCTGCCGCGGGAGGTGAGGGTGATCCGCGGGTCCCCCCAGCGCGCGGCGAGCTCGCTGACGCGCCGCAGCACGGCGGTGGCGACCCAGCCGCCGGGCAGGCGCAGCCGGACGATCGCGCCGTCGGCGGAGACGAAGGGGGACAGCGCCCCCGGGCACCGGTCGCCCCCGGAACGGGTGGCGGCACGGCCCGGTGGCGTCGAGGTCACGGCGGTGGAGCATACGCGTCGACGCTCCGGCGACCGGGCGCCCGGGAGACGGCCGCAGGGGTCCGCCTGCTCTAGGGTGCTGCCTGGCCGCCGCGGCGGAACCCGGTGCGAGTCCGGGACGGTCCCGCCACTGTGAACGAGACGTTCTCGTGAGTCAGACACGCCGGGGTGGCTGGCCCACGACCCCGTGGTGCCCCGCCGACCGCGGGCCGAGGCAGCCCGCTCCAGGAGACCCCGTGCCGAAGCTCGCCCTGCTGTCCACGTCCGACACCGACCTGCTGAGCGCGCGCGCCGCGGCGGACCGGGGCGCCGACTGGGTCGTCGCCAACCCGTCGCGACCGGGTCACACGGACATGGGCGAGATCCTCGACTCCGCCGACGTCATCGTCGCCCGGATCCTCGGCACCCCCGACGACCTGTGCAGCGGGTTCCGGCGGCTCGCGGCGCAGGGCGCCCGGCTCGTCGTCGTCGGCGGCACGCTGGAGCCGGACGCCGCCCTCATGGAGCTGTCGACGGTGCCGGCCGGCGTCGTCGCCGAGGCCCACCGCTACCTCGCCGAGGGCGGGCCGGCCAACCTCGCCCAGCTGCACGCCTTCCTCGGCGACACGCTGCTGCTCACCGGCGAGGCCTTCGAGCCGCCGACGGCGCTCCCGCAGTGGGGCGTCCTCGAGCGCGAGGAGCCGGCGCCCCCGGCCGACAGCCGCGCCCGGCCGAAGGTCGGCGTCCTCATCTACCGCGCGCAGTACGCCGCGGGCAACACCGCGTACGCGCACGCCCTCGCCGACGCGATCGACGCTGCCGGCGGCCACGGCGAGGTCATCCACGCGGCCTCCTTGCGCGACGCCCCGCAGGACCTCCTCGACCATCTGGGGACCCTCGACGCGCTCGTGACGACCGTCCTCGCCGCGGGCGGCACCCGACCGGCGACCGCCGGCGCGGGGGAGGACGACGAGGCGTGGGAGGTCGAGAAGCTCGCCGCGCTCGACATCCCGATCCTCCAGGGGCTGTGCCTCACGTGGAGCCGCGCCGACTGGCAGGCCTCCGACGACGGGATGAGCCCGCTCGACGTCGCGACGCAGGTCGCGGTCCCCGAGTTCGACGGGCGGCTCATCACCGTCGCCTTCTCCTTCAAGGAGATGGACGAGCAGGGTCTGCCGCGATACGTCGCCGACCCCGAGCGGGCCGAGCGGGTGGCGCGGATCGCCGTCAACCACGCCCGGCTCCGGTCGACCCCGCCGCAGGAGCGGAGGATCGCCGTCGTCCTCTCGGCGTACCCGACGAAGCACTCGCGGCTGGGCAACGCGGTCGGCCTCGACACGCCCGTGTCGACCATCCGCCTGCTGCGGGCGCTGCGCGAGGCGGGCTACGACCTCGGGGACGGCTTCCCCGGGATGGATCCGCTGCCGGAGGTCGAGGGCGAGGCGCCCGACACGACAGCCGGCAACGCGCTCATGCATGCGCTCATCGCCGCCGGCGGGCAGGACGAGGAGTGGCTCACCCAGGAGCAGGTCGAGGGCGCCCAGGTGCGGATCCCTGCCGCGACCTACCAGCCGTGGTTCGACGCGCTGCCCCAGGAGCTGCGCGAGGGGATGACCGAGCACTGGGGGCCGGCGCCCGGTCGGGTGTTCGTCGACGACACGCGGGACCCGGCGGGGGAGATCGTCACCGCCGCCCTCGTCCGCGGCAACGTCGTCCTCCTCGTCCAGCCGCCGCGCGGCTTCGGGGAGAACCCCATCGCGATCTACCACGACCCGGACCTGCCGCCCACCCACCACTACCTCGCGACGTACCGGTGGATCGAGGAGGAGTTCGGCGCGCACGCCGTCGTCCACGTCGGCAAGCACGGCAACCTCGAGTGGCTGCCGGGCAAGAACCTCGCGATGTCGCCCGCGTGCGGGACGGACGCCGCGCTGGGGAACCTCCCGCTGATCTACCCCTTCCTCGTGAACGACCCCGGCGAGGGGACCCAGGCCAAGCGCCGCGCGCACGCGACCGTCGTCGACCACCTCGTCCCGCCGATGGCCCGCGCCGAGTCCTACGGGGACATCGCCCGGCTCGAGCAGCTGCTCGACGAGTACGGCAACGTCACGGCGATGGACCCGGCGAAGGCCCCGGCGCTGCGCGGCGAGATCTGGCAGCTGCTGCACGCCGCGCAGATGCACGTGGACCTCGGCCTCGAGGACGTCGACCTCGACGACGCCGACGGCTTCGACGAGCTCGTCATGCACGTCGACGGGTGGCTGTGCGAGATCAAGGACGTGCAGATCCGCGACGGGCTCCACGTCCTGGGCCAGGCCCCGGAGGGGGACGAGCTCGTCAACCTCGTCCTCGCCGTCCTGCGGGCCTCGCAGATCTTTGCGGGGCAGGTCGGAGCCGTGCCGGGCCTGCGGGCGGCGCTCGGCCTCGTCGAGGACGCCTCGAGCCGCGAGACCGACGACGTCGAGGCCCGGGCGCGACGCCTCGTCGAGGGGCTCGCGGCGGCGGGCTGGCAGGCGGAGGCCGCGGCGGACGTCGTCGCCGAGGCAGAGCCGGACCTCGCTGCAGCGCCGGCCGCCGAGGTGGCCCGGGTGCTCGCCTTCGCCGCGACGGAGGTCGTGCCGCGGCTCGCCGGCACGGCGCGCGAGATCGCCGTCGTCCTCCACGCGCTCGACGGCGGCTACGTCCCGGCGGGGCCGAGCGGGTCCCCGCTGCGCGGGCTGGTCAACGTCCTGCCGACGGGCCGCAACTTCTACTCCGTCGACCCGAAGGCGATCCCGTCGCGGCTGGCGTACCAGACCGGCACGGCCATGGCCGACTCCCTCCTGGCGCGGTACCGCGAGGAGACCGGCGAGCTGCCGCGCTCGGTCGGACTGTCGATGTGGGGGACGTCCGCGATGCGTACGTCCGGCGACGACATCGGCGAGGTCCTGGCGCTGCTCGGCGTCACGCCCGTCTGGGACGAGCAGTCCCGCCGGGTGACCGGTCTCGAACCGATCCCGCTGGCCGAGCTCGGCCGACCGCGGATCGACGTCACCGTCCGGATCTCCGGTTTCTTCCGGGACGCCTTCCCCCACGTCATCGCGCTCCTCGACGACGCCGTCGCGCTCGTCGCCGGGCTGGAGGAGGACGACGCCGACAACTTCGTCCGGGCGCACGCCCGGGCCGACGAGGCGGAGCACGGTGACGCCCGCCGGGCCCGCACCCGGATCTTCGGCTCGAAGCCCGGCAGCTACGGCGCCGGTGTCCTTCAGGTCGTCGAGTCCGGGAACTGGCGCTCGGACGACGACCTCGCGCAGGTGTACACCGCGTGGGGCGGGTACGCCTACGGTCGGGACCTCGACGGCGCACCCGCCGCCGAGGACATGGAGCGCACCTACCGGCGCATCCAGGTGGCGGCGAAGAACGTCGACAACCGCGAGTCGGACATCCTCGACTCCGACGACTACTTCCAGTACCACGGCGGGATGGTCGCCACCGTGCGGGCGCTGACGGGCCAGGAGCCGAAGGCGTACGTCGGCGACTCGACCTCCCCCGACCAGGTCCGCACCCGCACGCTGCAGGAGGAGACGAACCGCGTCTTCCGCTCGCGTGTGGTCAACCCGCGCTGGGTCGCGGCGATGCAGCGCCACGGGTACAAGGGCGCCTTCGAGCTCGCCGCGACCGTCGACTACCTCTTCGGCTTCGACGCGACTGCGGGCGTCGTCCACGACTGGATGTACGACCGGATCGCCCGCGACTACGTCCTCGACCCGGTCAACCAGGAGTTCATGCGCCGGGCGAACCCGTGGGCGCTGCGCGGGGTCGTCGAGCGGCTGTCCGAGGCCGCCGACCGCGGGCTGTGGGAGGAGCCGGACCCCGAGGTCGTCGCGCAGATGCAGCAGGTCTACCTCGAGATCGAGGGCGACCTCGAGGACGACGGGGACGGGGCGTGACCGAGGAGGGCTCGCGCTACCCCCGCCCCGTGCCGTCGGTCGGGGACGACTCGAGTGCCGCGCAGCGCGCCGCCGACCCCGCCGGCTGGGCGATGGGCGAGGACGTCGTCGAGGCGCTGCGCCGGGTCGTCGGGGCGCGGCGGGACATCCGCCGCTACCGGCCCGACCCCGTTCCCGAGCACCTGCTGCGCGCCGTCCTCGAGGCCGGGCACGCGGCGCCGAGCGTCGGGCACTCCCAGCCGTGGCGCTTCGTCGTCGTCACCGACCCCGGGACCCGCGCGCAGGCCGCGCACCTGGCCGACCGGGCGCGGCTGCAGCAGGCGGCGGGCCTGCTGCCCGACCGGGCCGCGCGGATGCTCGACCTCAAGCTCGAGGGGCTGCGCGAGGCCCCGGTCGGGGTCGTCGTCGCGTGCGACCGCCGCACCCCTGCCTCGGGCGTCCTCGGGCGGGCCACCTTCCCCGACGCCGACCTCTGGTCGTGCGCGACGGCCATCGAGAACATGTGGCTCACGGCCCGCGCCCACGGGCTCGGCATGGGGTGGGTCACCCTCTTCGAGCCCGACGAGCTCGCGGCGCTGCTGCACCAGCCCGAGGGCGTCGAGACGCTCGGCTGGCTGTGCCTGGGCTGGCCCGACGAGCGCCCACCGGAGCCCGGGCTGCAGCGCGCGGCGTGGAGCCGAAAGCTCCCGCTGGACGACGTCATCGTCCGCGAGCGCTGGGACGCGGCGGACGCCCCGGTGCCGGCCGCGTCGCACCTGGCCCCCGGCCCGAGCGCCGACCGGCTCGTCGCGGCGACCGACGAGGCCGACGCCCTGCTGTCCCCGCCGGAGTCGCTCGGCGTCCTCGACCGGGCGGCCAACCGCGTCGTCGCGCTCGGTGGGGCCGACCTCACCTCCGGCACGCTCGTCCTCGTCGGCGCCGACCACCCCGTGACCGCCCACGGCGTGAGCGCCTACCCGGCGAGCACGACCCGCGACGTCCTCACCGCGAGCGTCGAAGGGACCTCGCTCGGGGTGGCGACCGCCCGCGGCGCGGGACTGGCGACGCTCGTCGTCGACGCCGGCGTCAGCGGCGACCCGCTCGCCGGCGCCCGGGTGCACCGTGGGGTCGGGGAGCGGGGCGACCTCCTCGAACGGGATGCGATGACCGGGACCGACACGCGCGCGCTCGTCGCCGCCGGCGAGGGGATCGGCGCCGAGACCGCGGCGCGCGGGCTCGTGTGCCTCGGCGAGGTCGGCATCGGCAACACGACCGTCGCCGCCGCTCTCGCGTGCGCACTGCTGGGGCTGCAGCCGGAGGACGTCGTCGGTCTCGGCGCCGGCTCCGACGCGGGGATGGTCGAGCGGAAGCGCGCCGTCGTCGAGGGTGCCCTCGCGCGGCTGTCGGGGGAGAGCGACCCGCTGCGCCTGCTCGCGGCGCTCGGTGGCCCGGAGATCGCCGTGCTCACGGGCGTCGTCCTCGGCGCCGCGCGTGCCGGTGGCGTCGTCGTCCTCGACGGGCTCGCGGCCTCCCTGCCCGCGGTGGTCGCCAGCCGCCTCGAGCCGGGGGTCCAGGGGCACCTCATCGCCGGTCAGGTGAGCCGGGAGAAGGCGCACGCCCTCGTGCTGCGCGAGCTCGGCCTCGAGCCGCTGCTGTCGTTGCGCCTGCGGTCGGGAGAGGGCGTCGGTGCGTGCCTGGCCGCCTCCCTCGTCCTGCAGACGCTCGCGATGCGTCGGGTCGTCGCGCGGACCCGCTGAGGCGCGTGCTCAGCCGGTGCGGGTGGGCAGCAGGGCGTAGACGTCCATGACCCAGCCGTGCCGCTCGCGCAGCCGGGCGCGGAGGGTGACGATCTCGTCGATGACGTCGGCGAGGCGACCGCGGCGCAGCTCCTGCTGGGGCATGCCCACGTAGGCGCCCCAGACGATCTCGGCGTCGGGGTCCTCGGCGACGAGCTCCCGGCACGCGAGGTGGCCGTCGAGCATGACGACGACCGTGCCGAGGTCGATCCCGGCCTTCGCCGCCCGGCGCCACTGCTCGACGAGCCGGCGCCCGGTCGTCACGTGGACCGGCTCGCCGATCCGGTGCAGCACCACCCCGTGGGCGGCCGCGAGCGCCTGGAACGCCGAGATCCCCGGGACGACGGTGACCTCCGTGGCCATCCGCTCCCCGATCGCGTCGACGACGCGGATCGTGCTGTCGTAGAACGCCGGGTCGCCCCAGACGAGGAAGCCGACGACCGCGCCGTCGGGCAGGGACGCGATCTCCTGCGCGTAGCGGTCGGCCCGGGCGGCGTGCCAGTTGCGGACCCCGGCGGTGTAGGCCGCGCCGCGGCGGGGGGCGTCGGCGCCGCGCTGCGGGTCGGGCACGGCGCGGATCTCGTACTCGCGGCCCTCGGGGACGAAGCGCTCGCAGATCGACCGCCGGAGCGCGACGAGCTCGTCGGTGCTCTCGCCCTTGTCGGCGACCAGGAAGACGTCGACCTGCGCGATGGCCGCGGCGGCCTGGGCGGTGACGTGCTCCGGCGAGCCGGCGCCGATCCCGATGACGTGGATGCGGCGCGTCGTGCTCATGCGCGTCCCTTCGTGGTGAGGTCGAGGATGCCGTCGACGTCGACGTGGGCCTCGAGGGCGTCGGCGAGGGCGTCGATCATCCCCTCCCGCCGGCGGGCGAACGGGGGAGCGTCGCGGCAGGGGGTCCACGACGAGCCGGTGCTCGCGGCGACCTCGGTGAGCAGTGCCCGGCGGAAGTCGTCGCACTCGAGCGTGCCGTGCCAGATGGTGCCCGTGGTCGACCCGACCCGGTGCCCGCCGGGGACCTGTTCGCCGCCGGCCGGGGAGACGACGCCGTGGTGGATCTCATACCCCTCGACGGGGTGCCCGCGCCACGTCCCGCGCGGTCGGGCGAGGACCTTCTCGGGGCCGAAGACGACACGTCCGGGCAGGAGGTCGAGCCCGGCCACGGGTCCGCTCGCGCCGCCGTCCTGCTCGACGTCGTCGACGATCTCGGACAGGAGCATCTGGTAGCCGCCGCAGATGCCCAGGACGGGGGCGCCGCGGCGGTGGCGGTCGGTGACGGCGGCGGCGAGGCCGGTCGAGCGCAGCCACTGAAGGTCGGAGACGGTGGCCCGCGAGCCCGGCAGGACGACGAGGTCGGCCTCGCGCACGAGCGCGGAATCACGGGTGACCCGCACGTCGACCCCGGGCTCGGCGGCGAGGGCGTCGACGTCGGTGGCGTTCGAGGTGCGCGGCAGCCGGACGACGGCGACGAGGAGCCGCGAGCTCTCATCGCTCCCGTCGTCGGTGCCGCTGCCCGTGCCCGCCGAACCCCAGGCCCCGACGGAGAGGGCGTCCTCGGAGTCGAGCCACACGTCCGTCAGCCACGGCAGGACCCCGAACGAGGGCATCCCGGTCCGGGCGGTGATCTCGGCGAGCCCCGGCGCGAGGATGTCGGCATCGCCGCGGAACTTGTTGATGACGTAGCCGCGCAGCATCGCGCGGTCGGCGTCGTCGACGAGCGCCCACGTCCCGTAGAGGGCGGCGAGGACCCCACCGCGGTCGATGTCGCCGACGAGGATCGTCGGGAGGTCGAAGCGGCGCGCGAGCCCGAGGTTGACGTAGTCACCGGCGCGCAGGTTGATCTCGGCGGGGGAGCCGGCGCCCTCGCAGACGACGAGGTCGACCTGCGACTCGAGCTCGGCGTACGCCGCGAACGCGGCCTCCGCGAGGTGCGTGCGGCCCGTGGCGTACTCGCCGGCGCGCAGCTCGCCCGCCGGACGACCGCGCAGGACGACATGGGCGCGCCGGTCGCTGCCCGGCTTGAGGAGGACGGGGTTCATCGCCGAGGTCGCCTCGAGCCCCGCGGCCTGCGCCTGGAGGTACTGCGCCCGCCCGATCTCCGTGCCGTCGCGGCACACCATCGAGTGGTTCGACATGTTCTGGGCCTTGAACGGCGCGACGCGCACCCCTCGGCGGGCGAGGGCGCGGCACAGCCCGGTGACGACGAGGGACTTGCCCGCGTCGGAGCTCGTCCCGGTCACCAGCAGCCCACTCACAGCCGGGGAGTCTAGGCACGGGCCGATCGGCGGCTACGGTGCCGCCGTGCCCCGCCCCCTCGTCCTCCACCTCGTCCGTCACGGCGAGACGACGTGGCACCGGGCCGGTCGCGTGCAGGGCCAGTGGTCCGGGCCGGGCGAGCCGGTGCTCACCCCGGCCGGGCTGGAGCAGGCCCGGGCGGCGGGGCGGGAGCTGCGTGAACGGGTGGACGCCGGTGCCGTGCGCATCGTCTCGAGCGACCAGACCCGGGCCGTGCAGACCGCGGAGGTGCTCGCGCGCGAGCTGGGCGAGGTGACCGACCCGGTGCGGCTCGACCCGGCGTGGCGCGAGCAGCGCCTGGGGTCGCTCGAGGGGCGGGTCGCGGCCGAGCTCGTGGCCGAGCCGGTGCCCGACGGGCTCGACGTGAGCGAGGTCGCGTGGGGCGGCGGGGAGTCGATGCGGGCGGTCCACGAGCGGGTCGCGGTGTGGCTGCGGACCCGCGTCGCCGGGCTCGGGCCGGGCGACCTCGTCGTCGTCAGCCACGAGCACACGATCCGGGCGGCGCTCGCCGTCCTCGCCGATCGCGGGTGGCGGGACATCGACTGGGACGCCCCGGTCCCGCCGGGGTCGGTGCGCTCCGTGCCGCTGCGCCACTGACCCCAGCGGCTCCGACGTCCCCGCAGCCCGCGTCCCCGGCGGGCGTGGGGCGCCGGGCTAGAGTGACCTGCCGATCCGGCCCCGGACCGTCCACGGAAGGCCCCCATGAGCCCGCAGCCCCTCGTCGCCGCCGCCGACGGATCCGCCATCGGCAACCCGGGACCGGCCGGCTGGGCCTGGTTCGTCGACGACGAGCACTGGGCGTGCGGCGGCTGGGACCACGGCACGAACAACATGGGCGAGCTGTGGGCCGTCCTCGACCTGCTCCGCCAGACCGCGCACCTCGACGTCGAGCTGAAGATCCTCTGCGACTCCCAGTACGTCATCAACTCGATCACGAGGTGGATGCCGGGCTGGAAGGCGAAGGGCTGGCGGAAGAAGGACGGCAAGCCGGTCCTCAACGTCGAGATCATCCGGGCGATCGACGAGGCGATGACCGGACGCCGGGTGTCCTTCGAGTGGGTCAAGGGCCACGCGGGGCACGCGCTCAACGAGGAGGCCGACCGGCTGGCCAACGGCGCCGCCCGCGCCCATCAGGCCGGACGCACCCCCGAGCCGGGTCCGGGCTTCGCCGGCGCGCCCATGGCGGTGGCCGCGCCGACGGCACCACCGGGGTCGCCCGTCGCCGGCTCGGGCGCGAGCGACGTCCAGCCCGCGCTGTGGGACGAGGACGTCGAGCCGGACGACGTCGAACGGGTCGTCGCGCTCGAGCGGGAGCTGCTGCGCGACGAGATCCGCGCGGATGCCACCGAGCTCGCCCGGCTGCTCCACCCGCGCTGGGCCGAGATCGGCGCGAGCGGCCGCCTCCTCGACCGGGACGAGGTCGTCGCCGGCCTGCCGCCGACGGGTGCCGAGCTCGAGGTCGTCCGCGCCGAGCGGATCGGCGACGACACGATCCTCCTGCTGTGGCGGGCGGTCGGCGCCCGGGGCGCCAGCCTGCGCTCGTCCCTGTGGATCCGCGAGTCCGGCCGGTGGCGCCAGCTCTTCCACCAGGGCACCGTCGAGGACCAGGGCGCGGTCGACGCGTGAGACCGGGACCGGACGCCGGTGCCTGACCTCCTCTGGCTCGTCCTCGCGGCCTTCGTCGCGGGCTGGATCGACGCGGTCGTCGGCGGTGGGGGGCTCGTCCAGCTGCCCGCGCTCGTCCTCGGGCTGCCGGGCGCGACCCCCGCCCAGCTCCTCGCGACGAACAAGATGTCCTCGATCCTCGGGACGACGACGAGCGCGGTGACCTTTCTCCGTCGCGTCCGCACCGACCTGCGGACCGCGCTGCCGATGGCCGCCGCGGCGTACCTCGGCGCCGTCGGCGGCGCGCTCATCGGCCTGCACATCCCCAAGGACGCCTTCACCCCGATCGTCCTGCTGCTCCTCGTCGTCGTCGGCGCCCACACGCTCCTGCGCCCGTCGCTCGGGGGCGAGACGAGCCTGCGGTTCGAGGGGGCACGGCACACGACCGCCGCCGTCCTCGTCGGGCTCGGCATCGGGGTGTATGACGGCGCCCTGGGGCCCGGGACGGGCTCGTTCCTCGTCTTCGCGCTCGTCGGCCTCGTCGGGTACGCGTTCCTCGAGGCCTCGGCCAAGGCGAAGATCGCCAACGTCGCGACGAACCTCGGGGCGCTCACCGTCTTCGTCCCCGGTGGGCACGTCCTGTGGACGGTCGGCCTGGCCATGGGCGCGGCGAACGTCATCGGCGGGTACGTCGGCGCGCGCACGGCGATCGCGCGGGGCAGCGGGTTCGTCCGGGCCGTGTTCCTGCTCGTCGTCGGCGGTTTCGTCGTGCGCCTCGGGGGAGGACTGCTCGGCTGGTGGTGACCGCGGGTGGGGTCAGTCGCAGCCGTCCGGGCCGCACGACGGCCCGGGTTCGAGGTCGAGCCCCGTCAGCGGCGACGCCAGCAGGGGCGGGGCGGCGTCCTCGTGCGCGCCGACGCAGGCCGCGGCTCCGTCGCCCGTCATCCGCTGCGCGACGGTGAGGGCCCAGCCGGCGAACCGCGGAGCGCGGCGGACGGTCCCGGCCATCTGGTCGAGCGCGGCGCGCGCCTCGTCGCTCCGGCCGAGACCGGCCAGGGCGCCCGCGATCGCGCTGATCCCGCACGGCTCGGCGTTGTCGGTGTCCGCACGGGGGCGGAGGAACAGGCGCTCGCCGTCGTGCGGGGTGTCGAACCACGTGCCGTCCCCGTCGCGGAAGCCCTCGACCGCGAGGTCGACGATCCGAGCGGCCGCCGCACGCCACCGCGGCGCGTCCTGCGGGTCGGCCGTGGCGAGCGTGAGGAGCCCCTCGGCGAGGTTCCCGTGGTCCTCCAGCAGCCCGGGCGCCTCCGAGACGACCCCGCCCAGGGACGTCCGCCGCAGCCGCCCGTCGACGAGGTGGAGGTCGAGCACCGTCACCGCCGCGGTCCTGGCGGCCTCGACGAGCTCGGGTCGCTCGAGCAGTCGCCCGGCGTCGGCCAGACCCGCGATCGCCAACCCGTTCCACGCGGTGACGACCTTGTCGTCCCGGGCGGGCTGCGGCCGCTGCGCCCGGGCGGCGCGGAGGCGGTCGCGGACGTCCGCCCACCACGCGGGGTCGTCGGGGTCCTCGCGGAGCTGGAGGGTCGAGGTCCCGTGCTCGAACGTCCCTCCTTCGGTGACGGACAGCAGCCGGGCGGCCCGCGCGCCGTCGTCGGGCCCGAGCACTTCGACGAGCTGCGCCGGGGTCCACACGTACGTCGCGCCCTCGACACCGTGGGTCCCGCCGCGCCCGTCGGGCACCGTCGTGTCCGCGTCGAGCGAGCTGGCGTACGCGCCCTCGTCGGTGAGCAGGCGGGTCTGGAGGAAGTCGGCGCACATCAGCGCCGTCGAGACGAAGAAGGCCGAGCCCGTGGTCGCCGCTGCGACGGCGTAGACCCGCAGGAGGAGGGCGTTGTCGTAGAGCATCTTCTCGAAGTGCGGCACGACCCAGTCGGCGTCGACGGAGTAGCGGGCGAAGCCGCCCTCGAGCTGGTCGTGGAGCCCGCCCCGGGCCATCGCGTCGAGGGTGCCGGTCGACAGGCGCCCGGCCTCGTCGTCGTCGCTGGCGGACCGCTCGAGGAGCCACGCCAGGCACATCGACGGCGGGAACTTCGGGGCGCCGCCGAAGCCGCCCGCCCGCTCGTCGTAGCCGCGGGCCAGGAGGGGCACCGCGTCGTCGAGATCACCGGGGGTCAGGGCCGGGAAGCTCGACGGCCGCGCGGCCTGCGCGAGCTGGTCGGCGATGGACCGCGCCGAGGAGGTCACCCGCTCGCGGTCCTCCTGCCACGCCGTCGAGGCGGCGTCGAGGAGGCGGAGGAAGCCCTCGCGCGGCAGGTAGGTCCCCGCGAAGAAGGGATCCCCGTCCGGGGTGGCGAGCACGGTCATCGGCCAGCCGCCGGACCCGGTGAGCGCCGTCGTCGCCTGCATGTACGCCGCGTCGACGTCGGGCCGTTCCTCCCGGTCCACCTTCGCGGCGACGAAGCCCGCCCGCAGCCGCTCGGCGACCTCGCCGTCCTCGAAGGACTCGTGCGCCATGACGTGGCACCAGTGGCAGGCGGCGTAGCCGATCGACACGAGCACCGGGACGCCCCGCTCCCGCGCCTGCGCGAACGCCTCGGGTCCCCACTCCCACCAATCCACGGGATTACCTGCATGTTGTTGGAGATAGGGGCTGGTCGCATTGGCGAGCCGGTTGGCCATTCCTGTGACTCCTGACGAGTGGCACGTGCATCACCTTTCTCTGAGTGATGCACGAAACCAGCGTACGATGATTCAATCGATACGCCTGCGCAGGGTTGAGGTCGTCACCCGCGGCTTCGAGGATCCGCCCGGCCACCCTGATCGTCGGTGACTTCACCCGCGTTCGTGCGCCGACAGCGTCGCTTGCGACGTACCGGATCTGGCGGCGAGCTCGGCCTGCGCCAGGCCGCTGGCTCGTCGTGCGACTTCGAGCAGATGCGCCCGATCCGTCTCTCGACGATATCCCAATGCCGGAGACGACGCGTACCCGCGCCACGTCTTCCTCGACGCCCACGACGTGATGGCGCGCTACGGCTGGGGGAAGACGAAGGGCTACCAGAACCTCAACGACCGAGAGCTCGTGCCGCCGCCGGCGACGACACACCCGGACCGGTGGCGGCTCGATCTGCTGCTGGCGTGGCAGGAAAAGCGGATGACGCTCGCCGAGTCGGCGCTGGAGACGCTCGTTGCGCCAGGGCGGGAGGAGGTGAATCTCATCGACCTGCTCCCCCAGCCCAAGCGACGCCGCCGGACGGCTCGAGGGGACGAAGCCAGCGCGGCAACAAAGCCGCCCTGAGCTATGCCGGATCCGACGGCGACCGTTCAAGTGCCGACAGACAGAAGTCATCGTTCAGCTTGATGACGAGCGCCACAATCAGCCTGAGCACCGTGATGTAGGCATGGAAGTGGGCGTCTTCGCCTTCCCCGTCGGCCTGCGACCCGTGGAGGTACTTGTTCCGCAACTCGGGTCCATTGCTGAACTCGACCTTGTTGAGGTAGTAGTTGAAGTACTTCCCCTCCGCTTCCGTGAGCAGGGAAGACCGACGCACTGCCCACCCTCGCTCCACCATGGCGTCGACCTCCGCTCGCCCGCGCTCGGACAAGTGGAAGTAGCTGCATCCTTCGGTCGCAAAGAGTGACCGAAGGATGAGGAACTGCTCTGCGCGGGCGATCCTGATGCGCTTGCCCGTGTCCTCGAGGATGCCGGATGCGACCAGCTGGTCAATCGCGGGCTTCTGGTACTCGTGAAAGTCGTCGTATGCGACCTCGTGCTTCAGCAGCAGCTCAGCAGCGTCGTGCCCTCTGAGGTCCTCACTGATGTAGGTCAATGAGGACTGATCCGAGAACAACGCGTGCAGGACGCCGACAATCTCCGAACTCTCCGTCGCATACACGTACTTTCCGGGGAGCAAACTCGGCAGCTGCTTGTAGCGAACCGGATCAGACGTGATCGCCAGGAGGTCTCGATCGACCTCCCCGTTCTCCACCCACAGGCTGAACTGGATCGTGACGCTCTCCATCTCGGCGAACAAGTGGCGAACGCGCTCCAGGTAAGTGGCTCCGCGGCTTGACCGCCGAAACGAGAAGTTCGTGGCGCCGAACTCCTCCACGATGTACTCCTCGAAGAACCAAGAGATGACTTCCTCGAGATCTCTGTCCATACGCTCCAGATAGTGCTGGTATAGCCGTGTCTGAAGGAGGCTGCTCATGTCTACGGCACGGAACCCGGCTCCGACCCGATAGTGGGTCTTGCCCTCCGTTCCCATGAATCTTTCGAAGACCCCCAGCTGTGCCGAGTACGACGGGAGTGTCAGCAACCCGTTTTGATCGGCGAACTCGAACAGGTGCTGGAAGTTGTTGAGAATGCTGGGGTTGTCTTGCGTCTCGTCCAGCCAGCGGCTGCTGTATGTGAACCTCGCAATCATTCCATCGGAGTCGTCCATCTCGAACTTGACCGGCGCGTCCTGCTCGTCCGAGAGTCGTACCTCGGTGCCGGTCCTGAAGCCCTCATTGTTCTCGAAGAGCTTCTCGGTCATCTCGGCGCTGCGTCTCTTCGCCCGCAACTTCAGCTTGGCGTCCACCCCGGTCTCCGCGCTGACGGGTGCAGACTCGATCAGGCCCACATAGGCGGGGTTTGCGTCTGGGCTGTCGATGTAGCGCTCGAGGAGGTCTCGCCCGTCCGCCTGGCTGAGACTGCGCGGAAGGTGCACGGCCTCACGAACGTCCCTCTGCAGGTGCTTCCGGACGAGGTGCTCTGCGTTCGACGGCGAGGCCAACAGGTGATCGCGAACATCCGCGTCGTACGCGGCCACGAGCCCCTTGCACGCAAGCAATTCGCTCATGTGAACGCCTGCCTGCTCGAGCACTCGCAGCATCGTGGTTGCACTGCAGCGCTCATATGCCTTGTGGCGGCCGAGTAGTTCGAGAAGATCGGCGTGGTGCTCGTGGTCGACGCCGCTGATGAGCGAAGCACAGTTGGCATCGTCGATTGCAGAGAAGAATCTCGCGACGAGACTGCGGATCTGGCCGATTCGCGACCTTGCGGTCACGCGTTCCGCCTCGGTGTACTTCACAGGGAAAAAGCCGTGCTCGAGATACTGCTGGACGTTGTGAAGCTCGATGACGTCCATCGCATCCAAGGAAGCATTCGTTGGATCGAACTGCTCTACGAGCTCAGCGACGCGCGGGACGTACCAGCTCGCGGCAAGATCGTGGACGCCGAAGAAGCGGACTCGTCGCGCGACGTCGTCCTCGCTGCTCACCTGCTCTCCTCCATCCTCCAGTCCCAGTGACATCGTGGCGCACGGGTCCGACACCCTGGGACGTCCGATTCAGCTCATACGGCGAGCGCGTTCCGCCAAGTAGCGAAGGCGCGGTCGATCTCGGCGGGGTCGACGAACGTGTCGAACGCCAGCTTTGCTCGTTCGACGCTTACCGGGTCGCGAAATACCGCCGCCGCCCACTCGATGCTCTGGCGAACATGGACGCCGACCTCGGGATGATCTGCGAACTCCGCGATGACTCGCAGCATCTCGGCAGGGTCGCCGACCGCCATCAGGCGCCAGAGGTCGCCGAGGTCTTTGTCGCGAACGGGACCCTTGCGGGGCTCTTGGAGCCGCTCGCCGATCTTCGAACCCTTGGCGAGGATCAGCGCCGGGATCTCGGCCACATGGATCTCCGTGGTCAGACGTGGGTCGGCAAAGTCCGTGATCACGACCAGCGATCGGTTGAACGCGGCGAGTTCGAGGCCCAGAGCGTTCCCGACCGCGTGTTTCCCGTGCGCGGACTGCAGGGACGGGACGCCGCGCTTGGTACGGCTGGCGGTGCCGGAGAGGCCATGCGGCGCCAACAGGTCGATCTTCTCGCGGAAGGATCGCGTGCCGCCAGGCTCTTCGCACGGCGTCCGGCCCCACAATCCCGGACGGGCTGTTGTGCGGTGCTCATACCCGGCATCCGCCAGCAATGCCTCGATGCTCGGCAGGTCGCCAACCAAGCCGGGTGTCACCCCGAGGTCGCCGTCTCCCGTCGGCATTTGTGGCACGTCGAGGTGCATCGTGCGCAGGAGGACGGCGTGCGCGCCGACCAAGGTCAGAGACTCGGCGTGGGCGGCAAGGACGTCCACGACGTTGATGATCGCGCGACGGCTCCATTCGATTTCGGTGCGCGGCTCCTTGAACTCCGTCACGCCACGCGCCTCCCCATGAGGATGTCGGCCTGCTCGATCATGCGGTCGATGCCGCCGTAGGCATCGATGACGACCTGGTCGCGAGCCACGACGTTGAGGCCACCGATGTCGACCCGAGCGAGCTCACTCACGCCATCAAACGGAATCAGGGTCACCCGCATCCCGAACGAGCCCGGCTCCTTGCGCACAAGGCTGGCGGCTTCGGCAGCGCGAGTGACGTCCTCGACGTAAAGCACGGGCCACGCTTCCCCCGCACTGGAGCGATAGAGGTTCGCTCCCGCATCCCCGGTCAGCGCGTACTCGACGCCAGCCGCACGAAGTGCGTCGCCAATGTCGTACGCACTTGGTCCGGCCTTGAAGTCGACAGCACCAGCCCGGCGCGTGAGCCGAGCAGCCCGGCCGGCACGGAAGAGCAGGTCCGCCTCCTTGCCCGGCACAGGCTGCCCGTCTTCATCGAGGAGGCCGATCCGCGCCCACCGCTGTCGCCATGCGTCGACCGCCGGCGTCACCGGGACGGTGAGCGAAGTGTCGAACGCCGAACGTGCCGCTGCGATCGCCGCAACATCGGCCACGCCCGTGAAGCCGATCGGCTCCCCCAGTACCGCCAGGATCTCCTGCGCCAGGTCGAACGACGGGCTCACCGCACCGGACTCGATGCGCGTGACCGTCGTCGGAGCAACGTCGACCAGCGCCGCGAGCTGACGGGCACTCAGCCCGTTCACTCGGCGCAGCGTCGAGATCCGCTCGGCCAGGTCCATGGTGACCAGTCTAGGCTGGTGTTGCAGATATGCAACGCTATGGGCGTGTGCGCGGGCTCCAGCGAAGTTGTTGTGTTGCAGTTCTTCCAAAGCCAAGAACCTCGTGGCACCAATGGCAGGCGGCGTAGCCGATCGACACGAGCACCGGGACGCCCCGCTCCCGCGCCACACCCGCCCGGGCGGGCTCGAGGAGCCCGATCAGCCGGTCGCGAGCCCCGGCAGGGCGGACGGGCGTCCCCCGAACCTCACCCGCGCCGCCTCGAGCGTCGCGAGCCAGGCGGCGACCTCCTCGCGGTGGCGACCGGCCCGGGCGGGCTCGATCGAGACGAGCAGCCGACCGTGCGTGGACAGGGCTCGCTCCAGCGCGGTCCGGGTCGCCGTCCGCGCGGTCTCTGGGCCGTCGATCTCCGTCGCCGGGCGACCGCCGAGCGGTTCCGGGTCGGCGTCACCCGGCAGTGCGGCCTCCTCGCGTGCAGCGAGGGCGGCGAGCTCGTCCCGCAGCGCCAGGTACGGTCGGCGGGCCGGGGCGTCGGCGGCCCTCCCACCGGTGGGGATCGGCCCGG
>ERZ501047.94-NODE-94-length-32055-cov-3.519813_pt1 | contig 32055 bp, 17 predicted proteins | sample MGYA00510868_ERZ501047 | MGnify/ENA primary metagenome ERZ501047 (study PRJEB25958, sample SAMN03398593) | human skin metagenome | study: EMG produced TPA metagenomics assembly of the Human Skin Microbiome Metagenome (human skin metagenome) data set. | reverse complement strand
ACATCAGGCGCTCGACGCTCGTGGAACGCGATGCCTCCTGCGCCAGCTCGGCGAGATGCGCGCGCTCGTCGTCTGTCACGGCGCGCACGTCGTCGTAGAAGTGCGGCAGCGCTACACGCCCGTCCGCATCCACGAGCGAGGCCAGCAGTTTGATCATGTCCATCATCGGCTCCCGCTCCGCGCCGCCATCGACACCGGAGTGCTGATCGGCGCCGCCCAGCCCACTGATGCGCACGAGCGCACGCAGCACGCCCCGCAGCCCGATGGTGAGGCACGGCTGATGCTCGCCGAGCCAGTACGAATTGCACACCAGCACCGTATCGATCGGACCTAGGAGGTGCTTGTTTTGTTGCAGGCACGCCTGGAAGGGCGACGAGCCGGCCTCCTGCTCGCCCTCGACCAGCATGACGACGTCCATGTCGAGTTGGTGTGTGTGCAAGAGCTCGCTCGCCGCGTGCGCGACGGCCAGCACGGGCCCCTTGTTGTCGCTCACGCCGCGGCCGTACACGTAGCCGTCGCGGCCATGCAAAGTCCATGGATCCGAGTCCCAGCCGTCGCCGGCCGGCACACAGTCGTAGTGGCCGTAAAACAGGCACCGGCGGCGCGGGCGCTCGGCGCGGAACGTGCCGAGCACCATGGGGTTCGTGCGCCGCCCCGTCGGCAGCAGCTGCACATCACTCGCGCCCAGCTCCATCAGGGTCGTGCGCAGAAAGTGCGCTGCCTGACGCGAGTCTTCCCCGTTTTCGTCGTCGGCGTGCATCGTCGGGCCGTGCGATACGGATTTGTAGCGCACAAACTGCGCGAGCCGCTGCAAGAGAGACGACGCATACGGCCTCGGCATCGGCGGCGCGGTGCCGAAGCGGGCGTAGTGCCACAGGCGTACGTGGCCGTCCGAGGCGCCCGTCAGGAGCAGCGGCGCATGAGCGAGCCACGAGTACGCCCGCGTCGGCGGCGCCGCATGCAGTGCGAGGCACTGCACGTCCTTGGTATGCGCCGAAAAGCGGCCGCAGCATCGGAAGTAGCGGTCGAAGCGGCACACCTCACCGTCCGCGCCGCCGGACCAAAACACGTACGCATCGCCTTCGGCCAGCGGCTGGAGGCACAGCACGTCTTTGGTGTGCGCTGGCAGAACGCGGACGGGTGTGAAGCTTTCCATGTCCCACACATCGATCGTCCCTCCCTGCTTGCCGGCGAGCAGCGTGCCTTTCCACGCCGCCAAAGAAAGAACGGCATCGCCCGCCGGGTGCGGCAGGACCAGCGTGCGGAACAGGGTCGGGAAAGCACCACACAGGCGCCATAGCCGCACGGCCTCGTCGCCCGCCCCACTCGCGAGCATCGTCTCGCCATGCACTTCCGCCCACGTCATGCAATACACGTAGCTGTGGTGGGCCGAATGCACGACGTGCGCAGGATCGACACGCAACACCGCCATGGGGCTGTCGGCACAGGTTCGTCCGTCCGACCAGCGGACATGCGTGCGCCGCAACAGGTCCGAGGCCGTCGCGGAGCGCGCGGACATCTCCCGCTCCGTGGTCCGATGCCACAGCGAGCGCGGGCGCGAGTCGAAAAACTTGTCGTACGACGTGGCAGTGGGCCATAGAGGCTCAGAAGCAGCCTCGTGCAGACGTGCCCGCGTGATCGAGATCCATTCGATCGACGTGTCCTGGCACCCCATGTACAGGACCTGCGCCTTGGCGTCCCAGGCGAGCGAATAGATATCACCGGTGTTCGTGCTCGCAGGAAACACACACGCGCACGGCTGCAGGGTCTCCGCATCCCAGACGCGCACAGTGCTGTCAGAGGACGCACTGAACACATAGTCGTCCGAGAGCACGAGCGACAAGACGCTGCTGCGGTGTCCCACGAGGTCCGCCTGCACCTCAAACGTAGGCAAATGCCACACACGGATATCGCCCTGCTGCGTGCCGACGAGCATGCGTCCACGCACATCATCCACCGCCAGAGCTAGAACCGCCGAGTCACACGTCACCGTATGGTGCAGCACATCCTCGCTCTCACGGGACCACGGCAGGGCCGACGTCGATGCGCTGCCATCGACCCACGCCATGAGAGCTTACGTCAAATGGAGGTTCGCAGCTTTTTTTCGTCCTCCTCATGCCACCGAAAGCAGCGGCCCCCGAGGCCCAGGGCCTGTCGCCACTAGAAAAGCAGATTCACGGCGCAGCCCTCGCAGCGCCAGAGCACACACTCACAGGTGATGAGCTGTCCGTGCAGTTTTCGAACGCGCCCATTGAGGAACAGCTTCTTGCGATCAACGGCCTCCTGAAAAAGAACCTGTTCACGGCGCAAAAGGGACCCCGCGGGATCCAATACGTCGCCGTCTCGCGAGGCGAGGCGAGCCTGCTGGGCAGCATGGATGCCAACGAGCTCATTATCTACAACCACATCAAGGAAGCCAAAAATGAAGGCATATGGACCAAGCTGATCAAGGCGCGCACGAATCTGCATCAGACCGTCATGACGCGCTGTCTCCGCCTGCTGGAGCAGAAGCAGCTCGTCAAGTCCGTCAAGTCCGTCAAGTTCCCTACGCGCAAAATCTACATGCTCTATGATCTCACACCGTCCATCGAATTGTCCGGCGGACCTTGGTACACCGACAATGAATTAGATACCGGTTTCATTCACGAACTGTCCATGGCCTGTCTACGCTTCATCCAGTCCAAAACATGGCCCAAGGACGGCCGCTCTTCTGCCTTGTACCCTGCCTCACATACCCACCAGTTCCCCACCGCCCAGCAGGTGCACCGCTACCTTCGGCAGGCCCGCCTCACCGATACGGAACTCGAGCAGGAGCACGTCGTAGCTCTCCTTGATCTGCTCATCTACGACCAGCACATCGAAAAGATTCCCATCTTGCCCATGGCTTTTGCTAGCACGGAAGCATCCGATGACGACGATCACGATAACAACAACGACGACGACGACGACGACGAGCCCCCAAGACCACGTAAAGTCCGGATTCAAGACATCGACTCGTCCGACTCAAGTAACGAAGAAGACAACACTCGCACACGTCGGCGGAGCAAGTCGACCACCAGACGCCGCCGTTCAGAGGAAGACGATGACTCAAGTGCGTCCGACGACGACCGCCGGCATCGACGACCTGCCGCTCAGCCACCATCGGTGGATAGTGAAAGCACCATCGTTCCCTATGTATACCGTGCTATCAAGCCATTGCTGGAGCCCCACAGCAGTCTCATTTGCACCACTTTTGTGCCCCCGGCCACACCGACGTCCCAGTGCGATCAGTGCTTATCGCTCGATTTCGATGATGGCGTCATGTACGCTGATCCATTCACGTCCCTCAACGAAGAGGACGCGGACCAAAAAAACGCAGTAGACGAGACCCCGCAGCTTGGTTGGCTAGAATCCAATTTGAGTTGAATGTGCATCCACCCTGAGAGATTTCAAAGCCGCGGCATGTGTAGAGCCAAGAATGGAGCCGACGAAAAAAGTGTGACAAGAGTGGGATTCGAACCCACGCCCGAAGACAACGGAAGCTAGTGCTTATGAATTAAGGAAACCTTAACGTTGCGCCTTAGACCACTCGGCCATCTTGCCTCTGGTACTGGGATCTCGGGCGCGACAGGACAGTTATTTACTTTCCGCTTACTTTGACCCGGCCTCCTCCCACCTTCATTGGTTTGCTCTGAGTGTCTGCACCGTGCCTTGCTTATTTACGTTCTGCACTACCCAATTTGCGCATTTTGTTGCGTGCGTCCTTCACAAAAGTCCAGTCAGCTGAAAGAGGCGCACCATGATCATCGAAGGAGGCCCATTTAAACTTCTTTTGAAGTGCCATGGGGAAAAATTGGCCAATGTTCATCTGCTTCAAGTCCAACTCCATCTTCTCGCTGGAAGCGGGGTCAGGTGCAGCAGATGGCGCTTCTTCCCTCTTGCTTTTGTTGTTGGTATCCGAAGCTTTTTTAGCAGGCTTGCGTGGCGCTATTTTTTCGAGTTTGGCGTCCCATTTTTTTAGCCAGGCGACGGTAATGCGTGGGTCGATGTAGTTCATTTTTGAGGTACCAAGCGACACGTCACTCGTATTGTTTTTGTTCAGTAGCTCTGCTTCCTGCTTCTTGATCGCCTCGTACTTGGCAAGAATACGACGGGCTGTCGATGGCACATTGCAAGAATGGGCCTCGCTCTTGTTCGATGTCCGCTCGCGTTCCAGTACCTTGAGGTGTGCGTCCAGCTTCTTGAGTTCGGCTTCCAAATCAGCGCGAGAAGCGATTTTGGATATTTTTACATCGGTTTCCTCTTCTTTCTTAACCTTGCGCTGCTCTTCCTGGTACTTGCGCTCAGACTCTTGGCGCTCAAATGCCGTGACCATTCGAGCCTTTTTGGCTTCGATCAAATGTTCTTCATGCTCCTTGATGTGGTTCAAGTCCAGATCAAGTTTCTGAAGAATCAGATTCCAGTGCTTAGCAAAATCATAGTCTTTGGGCGCATAGTCTCTCTTGAGGTCTGCAACGTTGTGAAATGTAAGCAGTTTTTGTTGCTCTTTGTATATGTCGTATCGAATGCCAAAGATCTTGTCTTTCGTACGGTCAAGGGACTTGTTGAGCACGGCATGATTCACTGTTTTCTGATGATTGCATAGAATCGCTACCTGTCGATTCGCTTCGTTGTAGGCGATCCGAAGGTTGGCCGGTGTAATTTCACGCTCCTGTTTCGTAGGCCGAGCTGCAAGCCATGATTCCGTTTCGTCCAGCAGCCCCTGGAATGTGGCCGATGCATTGTACGTACGGAACACCTTGGCGCTCAGGCCCTTCATGTAGCGGCCAAGAAATTGATTCACGACATCAGGTGGCAATGGTGTCATAGCGTCGCCTCGTGCTTTTGGAGCGGCAAAAATGGGGTCGTCCGGCCCCTTCCGTTGATGACCATCCGATTTCAGGAACGCTGCAATGTTCTTATAAACATCTGCATTGGATAAGGTAAGGGTTTCGTCGAATTTCATGGAGTCTTTCCCCAAAAAAGAGAGATTGAGTTGGTTGGGTGGCAGGAGTGTCGCATGTCCGCATCGCAACGAACAAACACCATATGTCTCTGCCTCGTCTTCGCCTTTCTCATTGCCGGCACGAAGTGAGAAGTTGTCGATGAGCCACACAATGGTTGCGATCATTTTGGTGAGCACATCTTTTGATTTTAGATTTTTCAGCACATCAGTTCTGACCTGCTTGACACAGGTATCAAGACGACGAGCTTTCTCAAATTTTTCACGATCCGATTCGGTCTTGAACGTACTCGAGGCATCCAAAAATACGTACTTGAAGCCACCATTGATGTTCTCGCGCCACAGTGCAAGCCATGTTACGTCTTTGCGCTCTACCACCTCACCCCATGAGTGACCCTTGGGTGGTTTGGGCGGAGGATGATCTGCACTGTGGTTAATGGTAATTTGCTCAGGGATTATGCGCGTCTTGACACGGCCCGCCTTGGGGTGCGCGCCGCGACCCAAAAACAAGCCAGGCGGCTCGACAGTGACATTCCCTGCTTTTTGCTCTAAGCCATCGACTAAACACAGCTTGTACTCGTTATCAATGGCTTTGCGTTCTGCCAATTCCGCCTTGCGCATGGATGGGGCCATGCTCTTTTTGCGTTCCGCTTCGGCATTCTTGAGCGACATCCAGTAGTTATACATATCCCGGAAATCGAGCTTTTCAAATTTTTGAATTTTGGTGCCGTCTTTAGGTGGATACTTTTTCAGGTACCCACAGAAGTCCTCGAAAAAGTTTCGATTAAAAATAGGATTTGAAGCATGCTGTGACTCGAGTTTGACAGCGTAAAACATGGCTACTTCCTCGGATTCGGGTGGCAGCGGTACGGGTTTCCCGTCGTACTTCAGCATTACATCTCTGGGAAGAGGGGTATACGGTTCAGGGAACTTGGGTCCCTTGTGAATGAGGGTCGTCCAGCGCTGTTCTCCACCGCCTTCGATGTCGGAAGAAAGTTGGCGCGTCCGCTTGCGCTTGCTACCCGCTAACGGCGCGTCTTCCTCGTCTTCTTCGTCCTCGTCGTCTTCACCATTCACTTCCATCGCTTGCTGACTCGACATAGGCACATCAGAGTCAGAGTCGCTATCGGGTGCCTGTGACATGCTCAGAGGCATATCTTCATCGGATGTGTCCTCTTCCTTCACCTGCACCCGCGGTGTTTTTCGGGGCGCCGCGCCGCCGACAGGCATCACCGACAGAACTGATGACTGTCCAAGCTACACGCGCAGCGAACGACCCAGCCCCAATGGATCACGTGATGTCGGGTGGACCCACAGCCATCGTCCCAGCACGCCGTTTGCTCTGTACAGCGTTTGTTCCTTACGAAGCGTACGTGCGTCGTAGCTCAGACCCAGAATTTATCATGTCGGAACTCTTTCACGACCGTTGGGCAAAGCGCGAAGCGTGGCGCAAGCACCCTATTTTCTCGATGCGTTACTATGTGACACACATGTTCCCTGGTCTAACACTCGGTGTCACGGCCTTTGTGGCTTACTGCGCATGGGAGAAGTTTAGCAAGAAACCTGTGGCGCATGGATCTCACTGAAGACCGTGTGCGCTCCCGTCATGAAATGCGTGCACTTTCTCGTGCGTGTCGAAAGTGTAGAATGCATTTGCCCCAGCTGCGTCACACGCGTTGCCCTATGAACCGAGCCGTGTCGGCACGTATGGTGATGTGTGGATGCTGACTATGATATCTCGATTGCGATAGATAACCCATATCTACATGACTCAACATTTCACTAGATGAAAGAGGCCCAAGCAGGGCTGTGTAGGATGTCTTGTTGCGTATTGTCGTGCATGGCAGTGGGCCTATGAGGGGCGCGTACAGGTTCGATGAGAACACAGTCCAATAGTCTCGCTTCTACCCTTAGGATGAGGGGAAAGCGGCACTCGAGCCAAGAATTGAAAGGACTCTCCCTGCCTTGCAAAGTAATCAAGTGCTAAAAAATTCCACCCTGGCTCGTTGGCTCCACCCAAACAGCATCCACGCATATTAATAGCGCCGCCATCCCTGCATGTGCTGAGATGGGAGACAATACGGAGGTAGCGGTCGGAACAGCGGCAGGCCAAACTATCTTTTCTCCTTCGCCTGACAAATCGTATGCGCAGATGCGGGTAGAGCAGGCTGCTGCTCCAAAAACGCAGGCGGAGCGTCCGGCGCGACGCAAAAAGGCCAGCAGAGCCTGTTATCACTGCCAGAAAGCACATCTGACATGCGATGACTCGCGTCCGTGTCAGAGATGTGTCAGAAAAGGACTTGCACACCAGTGTGTGGATGGATATCGAAAAAAAGCCAAGTACCTCTTAGAAGAAGATGAAATTCCATCAACTGCATCGGCCGTGACACCGACAGAGTCCATGCATCATCATACCACAACACCTCGACGAGATTCAAGCATATTATTGAACAATGATCCCGATAGGCTCTCCGTTTCACACCCCGGCGCCCATTTTACGAACCCCTCCTTATTTGGGAACACTACTTCACATGGCTTCTTGCGCCCGAATGATCAGCATGCAGCTCAGAACTCATCTCGCTTCATGCGACCTGATGTGGGGCGCTCTGCGGCTACCGATAGAGGATCTATATGGAGCAACGAACCCGTCTCTCTCGAAAGCTCGATCCTTTCGTCCATGATCCATGACATGGACTACTCGAAACAGAGCTCCGATTCGCCCGATGGGCCTTCTATACCCGCGATGGACTTGATGGAAAGTTATACTCATATCGGCAATATGCCCATGGGTGAAGATGAGCTGAACCCGAATGGTGTGCCCCAACCATCGTCAACATTGCAGTCCGGCAGCATGCTCGGTCAATCCACCCAAAATACATTTTCGCCGCTTTCGTTTGTTCATGGACCAAACATGCCAAATACAACTGTACTCGGAAAGGCGCCAGACATGACGCAATTCGACACTGAAACTAGCTTGCGGAGTAATACAGAGGCAGACCTGTCTCATCATGCAGCGATACAGCAGCGTCCTGGTATGCCATATAAACCCGAAAGTGAAATTCACATGGATCAGATATGGCGTCAGCGCGTGGCTAAAGTGTATCGTGACAATACCAGGCCGTTCCCTTACACCGAAGGCTACCATATTCTACTAAAGTATGCAACGCAAAAGTACGAGAAAGCAGATGTTCTACGGATCGTGCGTGCATTGGCTATATACCGTCCGTCACTCATTGCATTGCAAATGCCGCTCAGTGAAGAAGACGAGATTTTTGTGGAACGTGCGTTCCAACGGACCATTCTTGAATTTGAGAAGCTCATCTCCTTTTCAGGTACACCTACCGTCGTCTGGCGCAGGACGTGTGAAATTGCGGTCGTGGGCGCAGAGTTCTGCATGTTGACACAGTGGAGTAAGGACGATCTGATGGGAAAGTACATTTATCAATTCATGGACAAGGAATCAGTCATTCATTACTGGGAAACATTTGCGAGTCACGCGTTTGAAAACACGACACAGTCGGTCATGACCAAATGTACGCTGATCTCGCCTACGGGCAAGCATATTCCCTGTACGTGGTGTTTTACCATCAAACGCGATCCCTTCGATCTCCCAGGATACGTCGTGGGAAACTTTCTGCCTATCTTGTCATAGTCTTGCCGTTACCCTCCCAAGGCCAAAATGGCCAAAATTGCTGAACGCAGATATTCTACACGTGATGCACACTCGACATGGCACGTCGCGGTACCATGCTTCGCTACTCTACTTAGGAATCTCATGCTCAGCCAGGAGCATGTTAGGAATACCGCTGCGAATCGGGTAGATATGTGCACAATTGGGGCAAACCATTTCTCCTTCCGATACGTGAATCTTTCAGTGAGCCCATGAACAACGTACCTCCAGAAGGACATGGTGCAATGCACGAAGAAACTCTTCGCTTGGCGGAGTCGAGAGGAAATCAGGTGGATTTTCAGGTATCGTTTCATCACCCAACTGCCTGTGAATACCCAAAGTACGTACCTGACGCGCCGTCGTGAACAATGCAGGCCATGCAAGTTTGGGAAGAAATCCTCTCAAAAAAACATCATTGTATTCCGCCTCAATTAGCTCAAGCTGAACATTTTGCAGCTGCAAAGGAAAGTTGTTGGATGACGACCCGCATCCTTTGGCATGGCACGCGAGCAGGTTGTGCGTCAGCAACCGCATGGTGTTCTTAAATTTTTTCTCGGATGCGATCGAGATTGTCTCGCGCGCAATACGTTTCTTCACCTGACCCTCATTCGTCAGAAAAATTACTTCCTAGATAAGCTGACCTCCGCCAATAATTAGGTACAATTACTTCATCCGGAGACCGTGCGTAAATTGTCCCCAAAGGGCCATTCATCGTGAGGTCTGTGCGTATGGGGAGAGACACCCCGATTTCACCCGAACCAATAAGAGACAACATCGATAGGATTCTTGCATATGGCGTGGTTTCTCCATACATACCATTCGTTCATTCGCCCAATTACATCGGGGACAAAGCATGTCTCCTACACACTAACGCCGGCGCGCATTGTACAAGCCCCTATATAAGCTCATGTTACGGCAGAGCGGGGTTACCCCATCAACTCTTATCAATAATCATGACGTCTCCAGGAAACCACCACGATGAGCTCCCCAACCAGGCTGCATCTCACAGTCCTCTTCTTGACGTTGACATCTCAATGTTCTCCAACGCAGGTTTCGACATGAGCCGCGTGGCTATCAAGCGCAACTTGCCTGTCGCCCAGCTCTACGAGGAAGCCATTCGCAAAGAAGGCGCTGTGATTGCTTCGAGTGGTGCCCTGATCAACTTCTCTGGCAAGAAGACGGGTCGTAGCCCCAAGGACAAGCGTATTGTTTACGAAGAGACCTCCAAGGATGATGTATGGTGGGGACCTGTCAACATTAAGCTTGATGAGCACACGTTCGAGATCAACCGTGAGCGTGCGATTGACTATCTAAACACGCGTGATGACATTTACGTGTTTGATGGCTTCGCCGGCTGGCATCCAAAGTACCGCATCAAGGTGCGTATCATTGCCGCCCGTGCCTATCATGCCCTTTTCATGCACAATATGCTTATTCGTCCAACGCGCGAAGAGCTCGAAAACTTCGGCGAACCCGACTTCACGGTCTACAATGCTGGACATTTCCCTGCCAATCGATTCACCACTGGTATGACCTCGACGACCTCGGTTGAAATCAACTTTAAGCGCCGTGAAATGGTCATCCTCGGCACTGAGTATGCTGGTGAAATGAAGAAAGGTATCTTCTCAGTTATGCACTACCTTCAGCCTATCAAGTACGGACAGCTGTCGCTTCACTCCTCGGTCAACCAAGGAAAAGCTGGTGACGTATCTATTTTCTTTGGTCTGTCGGGCACCGGTAAGACGACGCTCTCGGCTGACGTTCATCGCGACCTGATTGGTGACGATGAACACGTCTGGTCTGATGAGGGTGTGTTCAACATTGAAGGTGGTTGCTACGCTAAATGCATAGGTCTGAAGCATGAGAAGGAGCCGGAAATTTTCGAAGCCATTCGCTTCGGTTCGATCTTGGAAAACGTGACGTTCGATCCGGAGACGCGCGATGCCATGTTTGAGGACTCCCACATCACGGAGAACACTCGCTGCGCGTACCCTATTGACTTCATCCCGAATGCCGTGATTCCATGTATGACTTCGAAGCAGCCCTCGAATGTGATCATGCTTACTTGCGATGCATTCGGCGTACTGCCACTTGTGTCGAAACTGACGTCAGAGCAAGCTCAGTACCACTTTATCGCTGGTTACACGTCCAAGACTCCTGGCACAGAGGATGGTGTGACGGAACCCTCGCCTACGTTCTCGTCGTGTTACGGTCAGCCATTCATTGTGCTCCCTCCTCAGCGGTATGCGTCAATGCTTGCTGAGCGCATGAGCCATGTTAAGTGCAATGCCTGGCTTGTGAACACTGGCTGGACTGGCGGCAAGTTCGGCGTGGGTCGCCGTTGCCCTCTCAAGTACACACGGGCTATTCTGGACGCCATCCACGATGGTTCGCTCGCTAATGCAGAGTATGAATCGTTCGGACTTGGTCTCTTTGACTTCCAGATCCCGAAGGCGGTCAACAACGTGCCATCCGAGTTGCTCAACCCCGCTACGACATGGTCTGACCGCTCGGCCTTTGAAGACCAACTCAAGAAGCTTGCGGGCATGTTTGCTGAGGCCTTTGTCCAGCATGAGAACGAAGTCAAGCCTGAAGTGCTCAAGGCTGGTCCTCACAAGTAAGCACATAGGGATGGGAATTACCGTTGGTCCATAGTATGTGATGGTTGCCTAGTGAAATCATAAAGAAGCAATGAGGTGTGTGGGAAACCTGATTGGGATTTATGACGAGGACTGGCTGCATCTTCCGTCACTTGGGCTTGTGCCACAAATTTTCCCTCAGCGCCCTACCATGTCGAGTTCCTTCGTAGCTTGGCTGCGCTCGCCTGCCGCTAGAGAGTACTTTTTTGTATGTATCACAACACTTACATCCAGTCAACGCATTTTTGGGGTCCTGTGGCCAATTGGGGTCTGCCACTTGCTGCGATTGCAGACCTGAAGAAAGATGAGACGATGATCTCCTGGAGCATGACACCGACGCTTTTCATGTACTCATGTGTGTTTATGCGTTTTGCGCTGCGCGTCCAGCCGAGAAATATGCTACTTTTTGCCTGTCACCTCACAAATGCTACGGCACAGGGCGTTCAGGTTTTGCGTCTACTGGTACGTTGTTGCGCATTTGCTAATCTCTCAGCGGTATCAATACAACTTGCGAAATACAAACAAGGCCCAGGCCTAAGACATGGTAGACATACATATATACAAGGCATTCACTATATCTTGGGTGAAAGGAGATCTTCCTGTTCCTGTTCTTCCTCTGCCGCAGCCTGTTCAGCGTTCAGGGGGGTCGACTTGGACAATGAGCGTATGCCTGGCACGGTAAAGTGTCGCGGGCTTGTAGATGCAGGTGAACGTTTGCGTGACTTGAAGAGATCGAAACTAATATGTTCGCGTGAGCTCGCAGCGCGCTGCGTTGCGCGTTTTGTGGTCGATCGTCGTCCTGATCCGACAGAATGCGGAGTTGTATTTTCGTAGTAGTGCTCGACAATGCCAGTAGGTGAGGCGAGGAGTTTCTCATTTGCGTCTTTCTCGAGGTCTTGGTCCATATCCATAAACATGCCAAAGCTGGATGGGTCATACGACGGCGCAGCATGCAAATGCGCGGCACTTTGATCTCCTACGTCGCCATCCACATCCAGAGGCGGTAAAGACAAGCTGGAATGACGGTGGTGGGATGCAGCTCCATTTTCGAGAATAGGCACGAGATGTTGGGACGATGAATTATGCGGCTTGGCGTCAAGCATGTCAGTCTGGGGGTTTTCTATCCAGCCGTGGTGTCCATGTTCCTGCTCGGCGCCCGGTACGAACCGCACGTGTTGATCTTCTGAATCGGCCGGTTCTAGCGAGGTTGGCTGCATGGGCCTGTCGTACAATTGGTATCTTGGCGCATTAGCATGACAGCGGATGTGCTGCGCCGACAAAGGCTCCATACTTGTGTCTTGCGATGAGCGCTGCCAACGACGGGATGCCTTGCGCGTGCTATTGGCGCGAATAATACTGCCGACGATGCCCATGCCACCACGAATCGAGTCCACACCGGGATCTTCGAGTTCCGTCACACTGTGGTGCTCTTTTTCGAGCTCATGACCCATTTCCATGACGCTCATAAGCATGGATGACTTTCTGTCGAGACGCTTTTGGCGCTGCAGCTCTTCAGGATCCATCTTGCTGAGCTGCAGAAGTGCGATGCCTGCGCAAATAGTGAAGAAGCCAAAGACAATAGTGACAATGGAGATAGCGCCGGTATGCATACCCTGTGACAGGATCACGGACGTAATTATGGTGGACGCCGTGAAAAGGACATAATACGTAGGCGTCACAGCGGCGGTGTTAAACAGCTCCAGAGCCTTGTTGAGGTAGTTGATTTCGATCAGCAACGTCACAATTACGAAGACGAGCAGAAAATAGGTGAACCAATATGTAAATTGATTGGACCCGCGAATCGACAAAATGATGGCGGAGCCCAGGCCAGATGTGACACTGACACTGAGTCCACCAATCACACTGCAGACCGTTATATAGACAAGCATATTTTTTTTGCCATATTTGGGTGCCACGATGAACATGAGAATGAGTGACGCAACCACACATATACCGAGCCACGTAAGGAAGCCGGGCGCAATAAATAAGTGCTCGTACTTGCGAATGTTGCCGCTTACGTTTTGTTCAGGTGCATTGATGGCAATAATGACTGAGCCAACCACACACAGGAAGCATCCCACTTTGCCAAACAGAGTGAGATGCTCGTGCAGGAAGATAGCTGACAAGATAGCACACACCACCACAGACAAGGCCCCCATGGGTGTAACCAGCACAGCATCGGCAAACATGTACGCCACAAAATTCAGCACTTCTCCAAGTATCATAATGATCATGCCTGTCCACCACATTGCGCTCTTCAGATATGCATGCGATTCACCGGGTGTTGTGTTGTACTTGCGCTGCGCAGCCAACAACCCTTTTTTTTTAAAGACAAACGACGACCCAATAAACAGCCCACTCCCCACTGCCAGTCCTAGGCCAATATACTTGAATCCAGGTGGATTCGCATCGTCACCGCCTGCACTCATGCGCACGCAGCCTCTGTAGGTTGTTGTGGCCCGACTGCGAACCCAGACGCGGCCCTACCAGCAACCTCGATGCCCTCCACTCGTCAGTCAGGGTCCCCTCCACCCAGGGCTGCTTCTTGGTGCTCCTCTGCGACGACATGGACCCCGAGCCGGATGTGCGCATGCCGGGGGGTATCATTGAGCACAAAGTAGAGCAAGTAAAGCGAGAGGATGGCCAAATATACGATACCATTTCACCTTGGCTACGTGAAGATGCCAAAGCGCTTCTGCCATCGACGCCATGGCCTTTGAAGGCGTCTGAGCCGCTGGCCGAGGCGCATGAGCCGAGTCACGGCTTGAGCCTACGATCCCTCAATCCCTTCACTCTTATACGTCAAGGAATACATGCGAGAAAAGGGCATTCAACAGACAAGCGCTCCTTCCGGAGAGACAAGCATCACAAGCGTCTTGCATCTTCCCAGAGCCCCTCGCGGCTTCCTGTCGAGTCAGAGGCACAACCGTCGCGCGCATCTATGCTGTTCGAGCCGCTGCACTACGTGTCTTCAAATGAGTCAGCTATATCGGCGGGAAAAACACACGGTGTCACGCTCGATACAAATCTTGATAAGATGGACGACATCATTGCTCGTCCTCGAACGAGTGAGGACATGCTTCGTGCCTCGCCATCCACTCCTAGGAGGAGTGTGACCAGAATGACACCTATCATACCTCATCATGAATCTCGGCGAAGCGAGTCGGTCTCTCCGCGATCTGAGGCAGTCCACTCTCCCAGCATGTCACCTCACGGCGCCTTGTTTCCTGGCGATCTGAGAGCCGCGCCGAGTATTCGCAGTGCTAGTCCCATGTTTTTGCCTGAAGCGGGGCCTATCTCGACATGGAAGCCGCCTGAAAGCTGGGCAGTTCTCTCACATGCCGGCGAACACCACATGAAAGATGTGGTAGGCGAATATGTGGATGAGAACGAGGTGGCTCCATCGCCAACGTCGCACCGTCTCACGGATAGCGACTCATCCCAAATTGTGATTTATGAACCTGTGATGGAGGCCTGCTCTCCTGCCGCGACGATGCACATGAATCCTTTTGACGAGATGTCCGAGCCGAGAAAGCCCCGCTTTTTCCGGCGTGCCGCCCCCAAGGAAGAAGACACGGAGGATGCCTGCATGCCGCATGTGCCATCGAAAAAGTCAGCACTCATGTCCGTGGGGCATGCAGCATTTGGGCGACGCCACCGCTCGGCTACTGCCTCCCACTTTCCTTTTTTGCGGCCGCGACGCACTGAAGCCACACCGCCGCTGGATACCCCGATGTTGCCTCAGGTGCCGGATCCGCCCGCCCCGCTCGTGTTCCGTTCGATGGACGTCGATATATCTACAGGCAAGACATTCGTGCGTGTGTATATGCAGAACGATACTTATGTGATTCTGTCCTGTGCCGTCGAGACCGCCGCGTCGGAACTCGCCTATGCTCTGGGACGACATGCGGCGATTCCGGACCCCCAAGGTCACCGCCTGTTTCTATATGAGCGCGGCACGGACCGGCCACTTGCGCCTACCGAACGTCCTGCGCGTATACTTCGACGCCGACTCATCCAGGCCGGCTACACGGAAGCGGATGGGCTGGATGAGCTGGGCCGGCAAGATCTGAGTTTCTTGCTTCGCTTCGTCTATCGTGCTGACCGTGCTTCTACTGTGAGAATCACGCCGCACGAGCACCAGGATCAGACGTACAAGCACATGAATCTGCAGGGCATGCACCTTACCATGATTCCTGTGCCTGTATACAGCTGTGCTGAGTGGGTGGTGAGCCTGGATCTGTCTATGAATCCACTGACGGACGTGCCGATCGACTTTGTGCAATTGTGCAAAAACCTGCGCATGCTCCGCATCGCATCTCTGGCACTGAAGCGCGTGCCTGAGAGTGTCACGGCCATCCAGCAACTCACGCATCTCGACGTGAGCTCCAATCGACTGCTGGATCTGGACCATATTCCCCTCCACACACTGCCAGCCCTCAAAGTGATCCGTGCGAACAACAATCGGCTGTCCAGTGTGCCGGCGTATATGCCGGACATGTCCGCGCTGCAGTACCTGAATCTGTCGAACAACCGCCTAGACACGTTTCCACTGCGTATCTGTGCGATCCCGAACCTAAGGGACCTGGACTTGTCGTTCAACGCCATCAGCATCATCCCCCCTGATATACATCGTCTCGTGCATCTCGAGCGGCTCTTTCTCGTGGGCAACAACATCAACCGTCTACCTGCTGAAATGCAGAACTTGCATGCATTGCGCGTGCTCGATGTGCGACACACGAGTCTGCATGCGCTGGGCGACCTGCTATCGCTCCCCCACCTGGAGCGCCTCTTGGCCTCGCACAATTACCTGACGCACATGGAGGGGGATGTCGGGCACAAGCTGCAAATGCTAGAGCTCTTACACAACCCACTTACACGCGTTCATCTGGCAGCCTCTGTCACGACGTCGCTAACGCACCTCAACCTGTCGCACGCGAACCTCGTGACCATCAATGAAAGCCTGTTTCAGTCCGTCCCACAGCTCCACTCCCTGGTGCTGGACCACAACCAATTCGCGTCGCTGCCTCCCCTCGGAGCCTTGGGCCAGCTCGAGTATCTAAGCTGTGCCACGAATGCGCTGGCGCACCTCCCCGAGTCCATCGGCTCGCTGTCGGCACTGGCGCACCTTGATGTGCGTGACAACAATTTGCGCACGTTGCCTCAGAGTCTATGGCACTGCCACAGCCTGCAGACCCTCAATGCCAGCTCCAATGTACTCAGTGCGCTGCCCATACCCGAGTCGACCGATATGCCGCTGGCGCGCTCTCTGGTGTGCATGAGCATCGCGGATAACCGATTTTCGGACGATGTGTTTGCTGTGCTCATGCACTTTCATGAGCTCGAAATCCTGAATGTCTCGATGAATGAGCTGTACGAGGTGCCGTCCGGTGCGCTCGTCGCGATGCCCCAGCTGCAGGAACTGTACGTGTCGTCGAACAGTCTGAGCGCCCTGCCTGCCGAGGATCTCGAGCATCTACAGCAGCTACGCGTTCTCTTTATTAACGGCAACAAACTCCAGTCGCTGCCGACCGAGCTGGGCCGGCTCAAGGAGCTGCGCGCCATCGACGCAGGGAACAATGCTCTCAAGTACAACATCGCCAACTGGCACTATGACTGGAACTGGAATGCGAACCCTGAGCTGCGGTACCTGAACTTGTCCGGCAACAAGCGCTTCGAGATCAAGCCCAAGATGGCTGATGTCCACGGCCGTGAAAAGAATTTGGCCGACTTCAATCGCCTGCGCCATCTGCGCCTGCTGGGCCTGATGGAAGTGACCATGACGCACCAGCCGCTTCCCGATGACTCCGATCACCGCCGTGTGCGTACTACGCTAGCGCATCTCAACGCGATGCCGTATGGCATTGCTGACTCGATTGGCTTCCATGACGCGTTTAGTGTGTTTGATCTTGTGGTGCCCAATTTCCGTGGCGAAGAGAACGAGAGTCTGTTTGGTCTGATTGATGGCCGCTCGCACTCGTCGCTCGCTGGCACACGTATCGCGCGGTACATTACGGACCGCGCCGCTCATGTCCTTGACGAGGAGTTGAGGCGACTGCCGTCGCCGCCCGCCATCAACGACCCGGTGCCGATGGCGATCCGGCGTGCATTTCTGCGACTCAACCAAATGTATGCCGAGTACGTCCTCCGCGTGCATGCAGAGCACACAGAGCCTCCGCATACAGGCGAGATGCATGGATCTCAGGAGGTCTTTTGGGGCTGGGGCTCCGTGACATCGCCGGATATGCACCTGTGGCAGAGTGGCGCCATGGCACTGTTGGCGTACCAGCGGCAGCACACGCTGTACGTCGCCAATATCGGGCAAACGGTGGCCGTGCTCTCGCGCGCTGGCGGCTTGGTGCGTGTGCTTGGCAAGCAGCACGATCCACTCCATCGCGACGAAACGGAACGCATTCGAGCCGCCGAGGGATGGGTATCGCTGCGCAACTATGTCAACGACAAGACTCCGGTGGCCCGGGCCTTTGGTCATTTTCACCTGACACCGGTCATTACAGCGTGTCCCTCTGTCCACTCGATCGAGCTGACTGATGCAGACGAGTTTGTGATTGTGGCCAACACAGAGCTGTGGAAGTACCTCTCTTACCAAATGGCCGTGGATATCGCGCGCATGGACCACAACAAACCGCGCATTGCATCTCAGAAGCTCCGCGATATGGCTATTGCGTACGGCGCCAAGGAGCCTATCGCGGTGATGGTTGTGACGGTCGCTGGCCTCTTCCACGAGCACCTCAATGTTCACGCGACGCAGCGTGCCACCGTGGACAAAACCCTCATGCGCCGCGGCCGCAATGATATGGACAGCACCCTCGCCCGCCTCGAGCGTGAGGTGATGCCACCCATCGGACAGGTGGCGCTCGTGTTCACCGATATCAAGAATTCGACGCTGCTATGGGAGACGAATCCGAGTATGCAGTCAGCGATTCGGCTCCATAACCTGCTGCTTCGGCGCCAGATGCGGAGTATCGGCGGATACGAAGTCAAGACAGAAGGCGACGCGTTCATGGTATCGTTCCCGTCGGTCTGTGCGGCCTTGCTGTGGTGCTTTAGTGTCCAGATGCGTCTGCTCACCATCGACTGGCCTCAGGAAATTCTCGACTCGCCCACGACCCAAACGGTCTATGCCGACGACGGCACACTCCTGTACCGCGGACTCAGCGTGCGCATTGGTGTGCACTGGGGCTGCCCTGTATGTGAGATCGATCCCGTCAACAACCGCATGGACTACTTTGGGCCGATGGTCAATCGAGCGGCCCGAATCAGCGCTGCCGCGGACGGCGGTCAAATTTTGGTCAGCCGCGATGTGATCCAGGAGTTGGAGCGCGTATTTGAAAAGTACAAGGACGACGAACATTTGCCGCACTCGGCAGGCAGCGAGGCGGTGTCCCACAGCGGCACACCACGCGACGTGGTATTTCTTCGTCGGCTGGGTCTAGGTATCATTTCCATGGGCCAGCGCCGCCTGAAGGGCATTGAGGCGCCCGAGCATCTCTCGATTGTATACCCCAAGATGCTCGCAGGACGGTACACGCACCTCGCTGGCGCGCGACGTAGCAGCGGCCTGTTCCAAATGTACGAACCCACCAAGGAACTGCTGGCACTCACGCAGGTCAAGCAACTGGGCTATGTGTGTCTGCGTCTCGAGTCACTTTCGAATGCGCGGTGTTTCCCAGGGATCGATCCTCGAGATCCGTGGTCAGATGCTGTGTATGAAGGCCGTCACAGGCCCAGCCAGCCCGTTCCCAGCGCGCAGCGCAGCGCGTTGGTTCAATCGTGCGTCGAGCGCGCACCTGAGATGCTGATTATCGCTTCGCGCGAGGATGCTACAGACGCCGAACTATTTCCTATCTTGCGCCAGCTTGTCACGCGCATTCGGAACAGCATCCACACGATCACGCTCCAGTACGCGAAACGCGCTCCCGACACGTCCCAGGTGCTGGAGCTCCTCTTCCGCGGACTGGAAGAGTAGGCGCCAGAGCCACGATATAGAGCTTTGCTGACGAAACATGTACACGGGTATAGGTGCAGGTATGTCATAGGATAGGGTGCCAAATTCTGGCCCTATCAGATCCCCTATCTGCGCAACACGTGCATATGCATGTCTGCCACGACCGGGATGGGTCGCTAAGGAAGTCGGGCGTAACGGTTTTCTTTCATCTGACCACCGCTTTCTCGTATATCCGACATGTCGTACATCCAGAACTTCATGGGCGCTTCGTACCCTATTCACTCCGCCGCTGAGATCAAGGATGCCGTCACGCCCGCCAAGCCCCCGACGGGTGTGGACCTGTACGCTCGTTTCGCCCTGGCTGGTGCTATTTGCTGTGGTGTGACGCACGGTGCCATGACGCCTATTGATGTCGTCAAGACCCGTATCCAGCTCGAGCCTGCCGTGTACAACAAGGGCATGTTCGGCAGCTTCAGCCAGATCGTGCGTGCTGAGGGTGCTGGTGCTCTGCTCACCGGTTTCGGCCCTACCTGCTTGGGTTACTTCCTGCAGGGTGGTCTTAAGTTCGGTGGTTACGAGCTGTTCAAGAAGGTGATTGTCGAGAACATTGGTATGAAGACGGCCCAGGAGAACCGCATGAGCGTCTACCTCGCCGCCTCGGCCCTTGCCGAGTTTGTGGCTGACATTGCTCTCTGCCCTCTGGAGGCCACGCGTATTCGTCTCGTGTCGCAGCCCACGTTCGCTAGCGGTCTCGCTGGTGGTTTCGCTCGTATTGCCCGTGAGGAGGGTGTTATGGGCTTCTACGCCGGTTTCGGTCCTATCCTGTTCAAGCAGGTGCCTTACAACATGGCCAAGTTTGCTACGATGGAGATTGTGCTGGAGCAGGCCCTCAGGCTCTACGGCAAGAGCAAGCCAGAGCTCACTTCTACGGAGGCTCCTGTGTTCAACCTTGGCTCGGGTCTGATTGCCGGTTTCGCCGCTGCCACGATCTCGCAGCCTGCTGACACGCTGCTCTCGAAGGTAAACAAGACCAAGGCCGCGCCCGGTGAGACGACGGGTGGCCGTCTCTTCAAGCTGTCGAAGGAACTCGGTGTGCGTGGTCTCTTCACGGGTCTCAAGACGCGTCTTGTCATGGTCGGTACCCTCACGGCTCTGCAGTTCAGTATCTACGGTGAGATCAAGAAGGCTCTCGGTGCCACCAACTCGGTCGAGATCTCCAAGGCCTAATCGTACTCTTTCCCGTAGAGCCAAAGACGTAACTCGGCGCAAAAAGTCCGGCGTGCCTGAGCCAAGGCGCTTGTTGGTCCGTGGTCTGTCACGTGTTGTGGAGTAGGCCGACTGCGGAACGTCCGATGGCGCAATCGACCGAGGCGCCGAGAAAGTCGTGGCATGGCATGCCCATGGTAGACTTTATCTTCTCATCATGGTCAATCCTCCGCACGGTGGTGTTCTTAAGGATCTCTTGGCGCGCGATGCGTCTATCGCGGCGTCGCTGCTGGAAGAGGCAGAAACGCTGCCTGACATTGTCCTCAACGAGCGCCAACTGTGTGACTTGGAGCTCATCATCACCGGTGGCTTCTCGCCGCTCGAAGGCTTCATGAACAAGGCGGATTATGAGGGATGCCTTACCAACATGCGTCTCGCTGACGGCTCTCTGTTCCCGATGCCCATCACGCTCGATGTGTCCAAGGAGCAAGTGCAGTCGCTGCGTCTGGAGGAAGGTCGCCGTGTGACGCTCCGTGACCCGCGCGACGATGCCGTCATTGCGATTCTGACCGTGTCGGACCTGTTTGATGTCGATCGCTCGCGCGAAGCCAAGCTTGTTATGGGTGCGGATGACCAGGCCCACCCTGCCGTCGCCTTTCTGTACAACAACGTCAAGGACGTGTACGTCGGCGGTGCTGTGCAGGCCATCAACAAGCCACAATACTTTGACTACGTCGAGCTGCGCTTCACGCCAGCTGAGTTGCGCCACCATTTCAACAAGGTGGCGTGGCGCCGCGTCGTGGCTTTCCAGACTCGTAACCCGATGCACCGCGCGCACCGTGAACTGACCGTCCGTGCGGCTCGTAAGCTGCAGGCCAATGTCCTCATCCATCCCGTTGTTGGCCTGACCAAGCCGGGTGATGTCGACCACTACACGCGCGTGCGTGTCTACCAGAGCCTGATGCCCCGCTACCCGAAGGGTATGGCCACACTTGCGCTCCTGCCACTTGCCATGCGTATGGCTGGACCTCGTGAGGCATTGTGGCACGCGATTATTCGCAAGAACTTTGGTGTATCGCACTTTATTGTTGGTCGTGATCACGCTGGCCCTGGCAAGAACAGCCAAGGCGAAGACTTTTACGGCCCGTACGATGCGCAAGATCTCGTCAAAAAGTACACGGAGGAGCTTGGCATCGAGATGGTGCCGTTCCAGATGATGACGTATCTGCCTGACACAGACGAGTACCAGCCTGTGGACGAGGTGCCGGCGGGTGCTGCGACGCTCAACATTAGCGGTACGGAGCTCCGTAAGCGTCTGCGCACTGGTGCGCCTATCCCCGAGTGGTTCAGCTACGAGAGTGTCGTCAAGACGCTCCGTGAAAGCTACCCACCCAAGACGAGCCAAGGCTTTACGATCCTGCTCACAGGTTTGCTGAATTCGGGCAAGGACCAAATTGCTCGTGCGCTCCAGGTCAAGCTCCACGAGCAGGGTGGTCGCAGTGTCTCGCTTCTGCTCGGTGATACCGTGCGTCATGAGCTGTCATCGGAGCTTGGTTTCTCGCCGGAAGACCGCCACAAGAACCTGCAGCGTATCGCTTTTGTGGCTTGTGAGCTTACGCGCGCAGGTGCTGCTGTGATTGCGTCGCCCATCGCTCCGTATGAGCATTCGCGCCGCCTTGCGCGCGAGACGATCCTCAAGGGGGGTGGTTCCAACAACTTCTTCCTCGTGCACGTCGCGACGCCGATCGAGTACTGTGAGAAGCACGACCGCCGCGGCAACTATGCCAAGGCTCGTCGCGGTGAAATCCAGGGCTTCACGGGTGTTGACGACGTTTACGAGGCCCCTAATGATGCAGATCTCGTCGTGGATGTATCGCAGCAAAGCATTGCTGAGATTACGCATTCGATTGTGCTGCTCCTGGAAGCCAACGGGCTCATTTAAGTAGGGCGGCGGTATGTAGATGCCTCAAGCTTATAGAAACAGACTGCAAGGGCAACGCTGATCGCATGGCAACTTGCCAGAGAGGTTAATGGGTGAGACTTGAACTTGGTTCATTCGATATCTCATGGGCTCCGCCCGCACAGGTTCGAACCCTGTAGTTGTCGCTTTTTTTCCTACCTCAACCTGCTACACCACGTGGCCAGCCAACTCCTCCTGCTGTGACGCGTCGTGGCCGGCCTCGTCCATGGACACGTCGTTCGCGTCCGAGGCCTGCGGCGTCGCTGGCGCCTCGAAGGGTGTTTCGTCTTTGTCTTGTTCCTTGTCTTGCTGTGGCGCATCAGATGGCTCGGCGGTCGGTGGATCGCGCTCTTCACGCAGCTTCAAGGCCATCGACAAGGGCATCGTCATGGGGACAATGTCTCGTAAAAAGTCCATGTATTCATTTTGCGTCACGGCTTTGGCTGAATATAAGTCATGCACACGTACCCATATCATCGTAGCGGACCATTTTGCGCTTCTCCAACCGCGCATTGGTACATCCTTCCTCAGCAAACTTGCGTACGAACAGCTCCTGCACAGGTCAGTATGGCCTACACACCGTAGCTGCACTTATAAGAAACGTAGCTTCTTTACTGCAAATGTCCACAGCACTATCCGCCTTGATGATTTTCGATACACGCGCCAGCGGAAAAACCGTCGTGCCTTTCTGAGGCGGCAGGGACGGGCGCGGTGCGCGTCGTGAAGAAGTACTAGGCGCCACAGCTTCTTTGGTCGACTCGCTCGCCTCTGGTGCAGTTACATCCACAGGCGCTTCAGGCTGCTCTGGCAGCAGAGGCACGGCCTGCTCCACGGGGGCCGTCGTGTCCATATGGGAGCGTCGGCCACGCGCGTGTCTGACGCGTGCCACCCGAGTTCTGAACCTCCACTTACGCAGGGGACCTGCGTTGTTCATGGACGCCACGGAGCCGGCGGCGTCCGCGCTGCCTTGGGAGGGCTACTTTCACCGCGATGCGGTCCTCTTTGTTATCGATGCTGGCATGCACATGCATGAAGAGGTGGAACATGAGACCGCATTTATCATGGCATTGCGCGCGGCTCTGCGCTTCATGCATATCAAGCTCGTCAGCTCGCCCAAAGATTATGTCGGTATTATGCTATGGAATACTGATGCGTCGCGGATGATCACGCCGAGCAAGAACCCTTATTATCCGCATACGATCGAGTATGCACGGCTTAAGCAGGTTGATGTGCCGACGACCTTTGAGCTGCAACAGCTTTTGACCGCGATGCAAGCCGATCCGCCAGCGGCGCGCACGCGTTTCCCACCTGCTAGCTCGACCATGAATGTGGACCACGTCTTGGCGAATGCCTTGCATGTGATCACCGCCAGCGTCCGGGCCGGCACACGTCGTGTGTTTTTCCTCACCAACCAGGACGAGCCACATGCTCCTCCTCACAAGAAGTATATCCAGAAAGCGTGCATTGATCGAATTCGCGACTATTACCGACGTGGTATTGAGGTGGAGCCTTTCTTCCTCGGAAGCTCGTTTCGTATGCACGCATTCTATGCCGACATATTGGGCGTGTATGACGACGGTTTGCTGCAGGATACCCTACGCCCGTGGCGTTTGCGGCAGTTGCAGGACCAAAATGGGCCAAAGCACAGTGCATGGGACTCGACGTCCAAATTTGCGGAGCTGGAGGAGCAGATCAGCAGTCGCGAGATGCCCAAGCGTGTCGTCCTAGATCTGCTGATGGACCTCGGGCCACTGTCCAAGACGTCCCATGCCACACGATGGCGCATTCACGTCAAGGGCTACAACCTCATTTCGGAGGCCACGCGCGACTTGCCAGTCAAGGTGACATCTTATGGCCACGAGGATCCATATGATTTGTACGAGGTCGTGAACATCACACGCCCTGTCCGCGCTGCCAATGGCGAGCCTGTGCAGCCGGAACAGATCACGAATGCGTACGAGCTACGTGCAGCGTCGTCCCATGACTATGTTACGTTTAGTGATGAAGAAATGCAGGGCCTTCGACAGTGTGGCAGTATTCCGGGTCTCGTGCTACTAGGCTTCAAGGACCGCTCCACGCTGCACTTTTACGAGAATATCAAGCACGCCTACTTTTTGTACCCCTCGGACCTCGAGCATCCGGGGAGCAAGTGTGCCTTCGCGGCCCTCCTCCAATCCATGCTGACGAAAGACAAGCTGGCTCTGACGCTGTTTACGCCGCGTGAAAATACCACACCGAGTATCGCCGTGCTTCTACCCCAGGCAGAAGAGCTAGATGAGGATGGACAGCAGTGCCAGCCCCCAGGAATGCATTTGATCGTAATGCCGTTCGCCGACGACATCCGCACGCCTCCCCCGATCAAGACACTCTCGGCCAAGCCCGAGCAAGTCGGCGCAGCCAGCAAAATCATCGAGAGCTATACCCGCAAAAGCCCCTTTAATCCCGACGTCTTTGTGAACCCGGCCCTACAGTTTCATTACGACCTGCTCGTGGCCCAGGCTTTTCATACCCCTATGCCGACGTATCGTGACACTATCTTGCCTGACTATGACATGATCGAGCGGCGCTCTCGGTCGTTCATTCAAGCATGGCACGAAACTTTGCAACAGGACGCGCGCGTTCAAACGGACAAGGCCGTCGAAAGCTCATCGGCTGTGCCAGACGACTTGGTCCGCCGGCTGCATCGACAAGGCACCTTGGGCCAGCTCACGGTGCACGACCTCAAGCAGGCGTGCGACATGTATGGCTTGCGAAAGCACAGCCGGAAAGCCGAGCTCGTGGATACGTTATCTCAATACCTATCTTCTCACTAGAGACGCAGACCCGGAAACAGATCCTTGAAGGAGCGTGGGTCGAGCATGCTGTCGGGGTATGGCAGCCAGGCACTGCGGAAGTGCATGTGGCCACCATCCACCACAATCACCTGGCCTGTGATCCAGTTGGCCGCGTCGCTGAACAGGAAAACGGCTGCATTAGCAATGTCTGTGCGTTCACCGACTCGCTGACATGGGATCAGCGAGCGAGCCAGCTCTTCTGAGCCCTGTGGCAAGAGACGACTCGCGCCTTCCGTACCGGCAATCAGACCAGGGGCAATGCAATTACTACGCACGCCAAAAGGCCCGAGCTCCACTGCCACCACATTCGAGAGAGCATCTACACCTGCTTTGGCCGACGACGCCGCACCCTGCCATGGCAAACCAGAGTAGTGCAGCGTAGCTGAAATGTGCAAGTATGAGCCGTGAGTGCGCTTTATTTCGTCCATCGTGGCGCGAACCGTGTTGAATGTACCGAGCAAATCAATCTCCAGAATGGCGCGGAAAGCATTCGATGACAGGCCCTGCAGAGGCGACATGAAATTGCCAGCCGCTCCGCAAATCACAAAGTCGATATGGCCGAACTGGTCGATGGTCTTCTTGACGATCTGCTGCATCGCCACGTACTGGCGCACGTCGCCAGGCAGAGATATCGCCTGCGAGCCGGTATCGCGCGACAGCTGCTGTGCTGCCTCCTGCAACCGGTCCGCCTTCCGGCCCACGATCGCTGCCTTACAGCCGAAGCGCATGAGCGTCTCGGTGATCTTGTAGCAAATACCAGAGCCCCCTCCTGTAACAAGCACCACCTTTCCACGGAAAATGTCTGGCTTGAACACATCGGTGGCCGGCACAGGTTGGTGCGCATAATGGGAGGTCATGGTGATACCCAGTCTGGTCGCCCCAGTGGCGCGGAGATACGCCCAAGACGGGCCCGTGCGAGCATGGAGCTGAGCCGGCGCCCGGGTTCTGGATGATGTGGAGATACACGATACTGCATAGGGTATAGTTTTACACGTGACCTCTTTACGCTAGTGGGTCCTCCTACGACACCTCGGTGTTTCTCCTACCCAACGTCCAGCAGAACTATCATGGTATGTGACCGTGTAGCACGCCGGACTAACGCCACCAGCCTTCGCACAAGACGTTCCGTACCAAGGTCAAGCTGGCCAAGGCTGCCCGCCAGAACCGGTATGTATCTGCCATGCTGCCTAACACCTCAGCTCGATCCCCAACTGGTTCCGCATGAAGACGGACAACAAGATCCAGTACAACAAGAACCGCCGTCACTGGCGTCACACGAAGCTCTCGCTCTAAGCTTTGTGTCTCTTTTCCCGACATGTTGATCCATATACTGACCATGTCTTTTACTCTGTGATACCGGCATTGCCCAGGGACGAGGGACGTGGTCGATACAGGTCTGCGTGCCGCCGAAAGTGTGATTCTTAGTGCACGTACTTGCCAAAATACACTACCATTACGTTGGTGCAAACTTAGGGCGTGGGCACACGCAAGGGCGTGTGCAGGAGTGCTACGAGCTTGGTATAGTCCGGCTCCTTCTCCGGCGTGAGCCAACCATGCCGTATGAAAAAGTCCAAAAGGACTGGTGTCAGAGCGTCAGTGCACGTACCTAGAGTACAGTTGGGCTTGAAGGCGCCTGCTACTATGAGCTGCCAAATGGTGTCCCTGTCCATCAGCTCGAACGACTGCGCCTCTTGGTCGTTGGGCTGGAGGCGCACGTCGTTCGAGGGCAGGCACAAGTCGTAGAGGAACCTGTGGTCAGTCGTGCGGCGAACGTACTGCATCTCTGGCTGGCGGTAGCCGTGTGTCGGTGTCTTGTAAAAGTAGGAAATGACGCCGACAGCGCGGATGTGCGCGGTGACGAGCTCCGGATCGAGACTCGCTTCCTCCTCGCATTCGCGCACGATGGTATCGAGCACGTTTTCGCCGGCGGTGATGCCGCCCGCGACCGAGTTGTCGTACATACCGGGCCATGTCGCTTTGGTCGCCGAGCGCTTCGGGACCCAGATGCGTCCATCGGGTGTGTATGCGGTGAGATGCACGCCAAACGTCGCAAAGCCGAAAAGGGCGCAGGCAGCGCGCTCGAGTGTAAAAGCCATGTAGGTGCGTTGCGACTTGTCACGTCCATACACGGCGTACTGCTCATGGCGCCAGCCACCCAGCGCCTCGGGAAACTCGCCGTGATCACGTAGCTGCACGGCCAGGGCATTGATGGCGTCTGTACGTGCGTCCACGGATGTGCATGCGGGGCCAAATGTCATGCGCCGCTCGTCCATCACAAAGGCGTGCGCATAGCGCTGCAGCACCGCCCAGACATGTGGCTGGATGAATCCAATCTGCACGTCATCGCACAGAAACGCATACAGCGTCGGATCCTCCCATGGATCGTCGTTCTGCGTGGCGGTGGCGACGTCCCACCACGAGGCAAAGCGCCGTGTCATGGACGTGGGGGGCCGTGGGTGAGAAAAGTGGCACGTGGCGCGCACAGTCCATATGGTTGTCCGCCTCCCATCATGTCGCTGACACCGGCCGGGACGTGGGCTCCGAATCCCACGACAGTGCGTGCGTGCAGCGTCAAGCTCAGTGCACAGGGTGATCGAATCGTGTATGCTCATGGTCGTACGGTCGTGATTCGTGACATGAAGGATCCCCGAGCCACGGTCGTGTATGCTCAGCATGCGCAGCCCGTGACGGTGGCGCGTTTGAGTCCGAGTGGCTATTATGTGGCGAGCGCCGATGTCACGGGCAAGGTGCGTGTGTGGGACGTAGCTGGCACGGAGCAGATGCTCAAGCTTGAAGTGGCTGCGCTAGGTGGACGTGTGCACGATCTACAGTGGGATGGCGAGAGCAAGCGGATTCTCGTGGCGGGCGAGGGCCGCGAAAAGTATACCCATACGTTTCTGGTGGATACAGGCTCGAGTGTGGGCGAGCTGAATGGACACAGCAAGCCTGTGAATGCCGTCGCGGTGCGTGCACAGCGGCCGTTCCGGGCCGCGACAGGTGCGGACGACGCCCATGTTCTGTTCTATACGGGCGTGCCTTTCAAGTACGCGCGCACTCTGTCGCACCATACGCGTTTTGTGCATGATGTAGCGTATGCGCCGGATGGCGCGACGTTTGTGTCCGCGGGTGCCGATGGCCGGCTGTGTGTGTACGATGGTGTGAGTGGTGATCTGCACGGCACGATCGAGGCGCATCAAGGCACCATTTTCGCGGTCTCTTTTGCGCCTGACTCGAAGCGCGTAGCTTCTGCGGGAGCCGATGGGGCCGTGCGTGTGTGGGATGTGGCGGCCCGCACGCTCGTGTGCGAATGGCGCTCAGATGCGCAGGACCGCGTCCTGGCGCAGCAGGTCGGTCTTGTGTGGACAGCAGGGGCGATTGTATCGCTGAGCTTCCATGGGATGCTGACCGTGCTCGATCCGGGTGCGCTGCGTGTCCGCGACACGTTGGTGGGCCCCACGATGGGTCTTGTGGACGTGGCTGTGAGCGGCGGAAAGATCGCCGCAGCCTGTGTCGACGGCCGCGTCTACTTGTATGACGAGTGTGTTGATCGTTGCCCTCGCGAGGCAGCATGGCCGAGTCCGGTCCGGATGGGCTCGACGTCTTCCGCATGGGTCGTGGCGTCGTTGGACAATGCGCTGCGTGTGATCCGGCACGATGGAAGCGTGACGAAGCACGACGTAAGTGGCCACATTCGCAGCTTGCAAGTATGCGACAGGGCCTCGTTTGTGCTGACTGACACGGGCATGGACGTCGTATCCCACGATGGCGAGTGCGTATCGCACCGAGCTACGTGGCCCGACGATGCTACATGCCTCGCCTCGCAGGCGTCGCTCGTGGCGATCGGTGCGCAAGACGCCAAAGTGTATCTCTTCCGCTACGACGGTGCCCTGCATCCTCTCGGCGAGCTGAGCCACGGACGGAGCGCCATCACAGCGATGGCCTTCTCACCAGACGCCTCGCTCCTGGCCGTCGGCGAGAGCAGCGGCAAGATCCTCGTGTACGATGTCGAGGCACAGACACTCAAGCTTTCGCAGTGGGTATTCCATACGGCGCGTATCGACTCGATTCAGTGGTCGCCGGACGGCGCGCATGCGCTCAGCGCGTCCCTCGATACGAACATCTATGTATGGTCCGTGGAGCGGCCGATGCAAAAGGCTGTGCTCAAGAACGCCCATGCCGGCGGTGTGAAGGCAGCCGTCTGGCTCGACGCCCACACCATCGTCTCGGCGGGCGCCGACGGCGTCGTTCGCTGGGTGCGCCGCGTCTGTAGCCCATAGCTGTCGTCGGCCGATGTCAACCCTCCACTACCACCTGTCATGTCGTTGCCGGATCTGGTGAGCGGTGGTGCCGGGTGTGGCCCGGTGAATCCGCTGCAGCAGCTGGGCAAGCGCTTTGGGCAGGACCGTGGGGCGCAGTTTGACTCGTTCGGAAAGGGCGTGCCTGGACGGCCGCCAGCGTTCCGTACGCAGGCGTCCGGTGCGTCGACGTCCGCCGGCGATCCAGCGTTCTTTGCGCCGGAGCCTGCCGCGCCGTTTCAAGTCGACGAGCTGCGCGCCTCTCTGCCGCATGTCGGTTCGCCGTGGCCGTCTGCGATGGAGGCGTCGTTCTATCGGCACCAGGTGCCGCGTGCATCGACGGCGTCGTCGTCTTCTTCAGCGACGCCCGCCTGGGCCCAAGACTTTTTGCGTGCGTCTTCGTCGGCCCAGGGCGTATCGGCGCCTGCATCTCATGGTGCGATGCCGCGTAGCACGCCCCTGAGTGCGGGCCCGCTTCATCACCGGCCGTTTCCTGCGATGCTGCGCATGTCAGCCGCGCCGCCACCGCAGGCCGTGCCCCGTGCGCCTGATGCGCTCGAGTCGGTGAGCGCGTCGTCGTGGGAGTCGGCGTTCACGGCCGCAGACGCACAGCAGGGCGGCGCCACTGAGTCGCGACTAGATGCGATGAACGACGACGAACTGGCCCAGGCCGCTGAGCATCTCTTGCATGCCGTGCAGCACGACACGAGTGACAAGTTCCAGCAGAGCGAGTTTCTGCAGCTGATGCGCAAGCTGCGTGACCGGCATGCTGTGGTGCGCGGTGACTCGATTGTGGACCAGGATGCGAAGGGCAAGAGCAAGGCCCCGCCGACGCAGGCGGACCTAGATGCGATGCTGCAGCATGCCGCGTCGCAGGCTGCTCGGCCCACCCAGCGCGGCGAGCATGTACAGACGGCGGATGCGCTCGCGGATCTCGAGGCATTCTGGCGCGAAGAGGACCAGGCGAAGGAGAAGCCGGCGCCGCCGGCAGCATCGTTTGTCGGCGATAGCGGCGACGTGGCAGCGCGCATGCGCGAAGACGACGACCTGTTTGCGCGTGAGTACCACAAGTGGACGTCTCTGGGCACCCAGGTGCCGGGTGCGACGGCCCAGTGGGAGGAGGACTGGCATGGCTTTGCCGGGGACGAGGACTTTGTCGGCCGCGCCTGGCAGGGTCCAGCCGGCCACGGGGTGCGTGGGGCGCAGAATGCCGAGTGGGCCAAGTTCCAGCGCGAATGGGACGCGTTTAATGCCGAGGCGGATGGCGTGCGGCCTGTGATGCAGAGCCGTGTGCATGAGCCGTTCCCGTTTGAAGCGCCGCGATACCGCTTCCACGATGCGAATCCGTGGGCCGCGCACCCTGCGCACCATGCGACGCCGACGATGCACGACACGGTGCTCGAGCACGAAGCGGCCGTGCAAGCGCACCCCACGGACGCGAGCAAGTGGTATCATCTTGGGCTGCGGCAGCAGGAGAATGAGCGCGAGACGCAGGCGATCGCTGCGTTGCATGAGGCGCTGCAGCTGGATCCGACGATGAAAGACGCATGGCTCGCGCTTGCTGTGAGCTATACGAACGAGAACGAGCGCGAAGAGGCGCTCGAAGCACTGGATCGCTGGATCCACGTGCACACCAAGTACCACAGCGCGGTGCAGTCCTTCCTGTCGCAGCGGCGCCACCTGCCCGAGATGTCGACGCACAAGCGCCTCGCGAATGTGCTCATGGCCATGGCGCGCGCGAGTGCGCAGGATCCGCAGCAGCCCATCGATGGGGACGTGCAGGTCGCGCTGGGCGTGCTCTTCAACTCGTCCGGCGAGTACGACAAGGCCGTCGACTGCTTCACGACCGCGCTGCAGGTGTCGCCCGACGACTGGATCCTGTACAACCGCATCGGCGCGACGCTCAGCAACTCGGGCCGCTCCGAAGAAAGTCTGCAGTACTACCAGGAGGCACTGCGTCTGCGCCCCGACTTTGCGCGCTGCCACTTTAACCTGAGTATCTCCTGCCTGAACCTCAAAATGTACACGGAAGCGGCCGAGCACGCCTACACAGCTCTCACGCTCCAGCAGGCCTCCGGCGACGACGTGCCCGGCCCGCCCAACCACAGTCTCTGGGAAATCCTGCGCGTGTCGCTCGAGCTCATGCGCCGCCCCGATCTCGCGACGCTGTGCCTCGCCCGCGACCTGAACCAGATCCACCTCGACCAGATTGTAGGTACCATATAGCACGTGATGCACTTCGACTGGCCGCGCGTCCCTCGCTGCCTCCGCCCGCCATGGACATGCGCTCGCTTGCGCAGCGGGCGCTGACCGAATCCGCGCTGCCGGACGAGGCGATCACCGTGAACCAGCGTGCCTTGATCGACAAGATTCTCGCGCGGTACTCGGCAGAGTTCACCGTCTTTCGCGAGCTCCTCCAAAACGCCGACGACGCAGGCGCGTCCGAGTGTGAGCTGCGCCTGGTGAGCGAGCCGCGCCCCATACCCCATGTCCCCGATACCCAG
>ERZ501047.90-NODE-90-length-32460-cov-7.317636_pt1 | contig 32460 bp, 32 predicted proteins | sample MGYA00510868_ERZ501047 | MGnify/ENA primary metagenome ERZ501047 (study PRJEB25958, sample SAMN03398593) | human skin metagenome | study: EMG produced TPA metagenomics assembly of the Human Skin Microbiome Metagenome (human skin metagenome) data set. | reverse complement strand
GGACTGGAGTTCAGACGTGTGCTCTTCCGATCTCGGCTGCTGCTCACCGCGCCCCCGCCCGCCTGCGCCGTGTGCGGCTTCGACGAGATCGCCGTCCTCGACCCCGTACGCGTGCTGCCGGCCGGCCCCGAGGGCGAGAGCGACATCCGCGGCGGGCGGCTGCTCTGCGCCAACCATCACCGGGCGTTCGACGCCGGGCTGCTGCGCTTCGACGTCGACGGCATCCGGTGGCGCGACCGCACCGTCGTCTTCGGCGCCCCGACCAAGCCACGGCGTCTGGCCTGACCGGCCGCGCCGGTCCGCGGTGGGCCGGCCCCGCCAGCGCGTCCCCGCACGTTGCCGCCGCGGGAGGCGCCCCGGCCATCGCCTGCTCCGTGCGAGGGTCCACCGGCGCGGCCGCTGCCCTGCGGAGGTGCTCGACCGCTACCCTGTGCATCCGACACCAAAGGAGGGCTCGTGGACGCTGCGTCCGTCACCTGCGCTACGTGCCGCACGCGGAACGAGGTCCCGCACGAGTCGGCCGTCGTCCCCCAGTGCAGCCAGTGCCAGGCGTACCTGCCGTGGATCGCGAACGCCACGGACCTCGACTTCAAGGCCGTGGTGCACAACGACAACGTGCTGGTGTGCCTCCACTTCTGGGGCGCGTTCGCCAACGCGAGCCGCATCATGAGCCCGGCGCTCGACCGCGTGGCCGCCGAGCGTGCGGGCCGTCTCAAGGTCGTCAAGGTGAACGTGGAGGACGGGCGTCGCGCCCAGTCCAAGCACGAGGCCCGGCTGGTGCCCACCACGGTGCTGCTGTGGCGTGACGAGGAGATCGCCCGTCACGCGGGCGCGCTGGAGCTGCCGGCGCTGCGGCGCTGGGTCGATCAGGGGCTGGCCGCAGCCATCGCGGCCTCGAGAGGACAGTCATGACGTTTGTGATCGGTGCCTATGCCGTGTACGGCAGCGGGACGCCGGAAGAGACCGCCGCGCTGGTGGCCGGGCTGGCCGACGCCGGCATCTGCGACGGGCTGGAGGTGCCGTTCAGCAACGGGGCAGTGTCTGTCCCGTCGGGCGTCCCCGCCTCCTGGCGGCACGTGGTCACGATGATCCCCGGCACGATGATGACGATGGCCGGCGACCCCGGGTTCGGCCTGGCCGCCACCGGCGAAGGCCGGCAGGCGGCGCTCGACATGGCCCGTACGTGCCGTGACCAGGTCGCCGCCCGCTCCGACATCCTCGCCGTCGAGATCCACAGCGCCCCGAGGCGTACGGCATCGGCCGACGCGTTCGCGGAGTCGCTGGCCGAGCTGGCCGGGTGGGACTGGGGCGGCGCCTCGCTGGTCGTCGAGCACTGCGACGCCTGGACGAGCGAGCACGCCGTCGAGAAGGGGTTCCTCACCGCTGAGGCCGAGCTCGACGCGATCGCGTCGCTCGGGTCCACGGCCACGCCGGTGCGGTTCGGCGTCAACTGGGCCCGCTCGGTGATCGAGACCCGTGACGCGGCGACGGGGGCCGAGCACGTGCGCCTCGCCTCGGAACGCGGGCTGCTGGGTGGCCTGATGTTCTCGTCGGTGGCGTCGGAGGACTCCGCGTACGGAGGGGCCTGGGTCGACGCCCACGTGCCGCCGCGCGGTGTCGCCGGCACGCCGGAGAGCTCGCTGCTCGGCGCTGACGAGATCGCCGCCACGTGGGCCGCTGCCACGCTCGCCGACGGGGGTTTCGCGGGCCTGAAGGTCGGGCTGCAGCCGGCGACGCTGTCGCCTGCCGAGCGGGTGCAGCGGCTGGTCGCCACAGCGAAGCTGGTCGAGCAGCGAGGCTGACCCAGGTCCGGGCAGCCCGGGCCCTCAACCCTGCACCACACCTCCCTCCTGCGCTTCGCATCGGTCTGGACGGATGTGCCACGCAGAGACGGACGTGAGGTTGCGGACGGGCCCCCGCGGCCCGGAAGCTCCCGGGCCACCCTCTGGAGCGGGCAGCGGGCCGCGGCCCGGCGACTGTCGGAGGGCGCTCTAGAGTGGCCCGTACATCGAGGAGGTGCCGATGATCGTGCGCACGCCGGCCGTCGCCGGGCTGTTCTACCCGGACGAGCCAGACCGCCTGCGGCAGACGGTGACCGCCCTGCTCGAGGCCGCCCCCGTGGAGACGCTGCTGGGGCCGCCGGCGGCGTACGTGGTGCCCCACGCCGGCCACGTCTACTCCGGCTCGACCGCGGCCCTGGCCTACCAGCGGATGCGCCTCGACCCCCCGTCCCAGGTGCTGCTGCTCGGGCCGGCACACCGCGTACGGCTCCGGGGGCTGGCGCTCTCCCCGGCCGACCTGTTCCAGAGCCCGCTGGGCGAGATCCGCGTCGACGACGAGCTGCGGGAGCGGGTGTCCGGGCTGCCCCAGGTGTCGACCAGCGTCGAGGCGCACGCCCAGGAGCACTCGCTGGAGGTGCAGCTGCCGTTCCTCTCGGTGATCGCGCCGGAGGCCACGGTGCTGCCGCTGGTGGTGGGCTCGGCCACCGCGGCCGAGGTAGCCGACGTCATCGAGACCGCGCTCGGCGACGACCCCAGCGACACGCTGCTGCTCATCTCGACCGACCTGTCGCACTATCACCCGTACGCCGAGGCGAAGGCGATCGACCAGGCCACCATCGACATGATCGGGCGCCGCGAGCAGGTCCAGCACGACCGGGCCTGCGGGGCGACACCGCTGAACGGCGCCATCGAGGTGGCCTGCCGCCGCGACTGGGACGTCTCGCTGCTGGGCGCCTGCAGCTCGGGCGACACGGCGGGCGACCGCGACCGGGTGGTCGGCTACGCCACCTTCTGGATGGGTGACGGCCGTGCCTGACCTGCCCGCCGACGCCGGCATCGTGCTCACCGGGCTCGCCCGGCGGGCGATCGAGGCGGCGCTGGGCGGCGGCCCGCGACCTGCGTACGAGCCGGGCTGGCTCACCGAGCCGGGCGCGGCGTTCGTGACGCTCACCCAGGGCGAGCGGCTCCGCGGCTGCATCGGGTCGCTCACCGCGTACCGGCCGCTCGGTGACGATGTCGTCGACAACGCCGTGGCCGCCGCCACCCGCGACCCACGGTTCCCCGCGATGACGGCTGAAGAGCTGGGGCGTACGCACGTGGAGGTGTCGGTGCTCTCGGCGCCCGAGCCGTTCCCGGTGACCTCGGAGACCGACGCGCTGGCGCGGCTGCGGCCGGGCGTGGACGGGGTGATCCTCACGTACGGGTCGCACCGCGGCACCTTCCTGCCGCAGGTGTGGGAGCAGCTGCCGGGGCCGGCGGACTTCCTGAACCAGCTCAAGCGCAAGGCGGGGTTGCCAGCCGACTGGTGGGACCTCGGTGTCCGGCTGGAGCGCTACACCGCCACCCCGTTCCACGAGGAGGAGCCGTGAGCCATCCGGCGCGCTACTGGCACTGGGAGGGCGAGCGCATCCAGTGCGACCTCTGCCCGCGGGAGTGCCGGCTGCGTGACGGGCAGCGCGGGTTCTGCTTCGTACGGGCTCGGGAGGGCGACCAGCTGGTGCTCGACACGTACGGGCGGTCGTCCGGGTTCTGCGTCGACCCCATCGAGAAGAAGCCGCTCGCGCACTTCCACCCCGGCACGTCGGTGCTGTCGTTCGGCACCGCGGGCTGCAACCTGGGCTGCAAGTTCTGCCAGAACTGGGACATCAGCAAGGCCCGCGAGCAGGACCGGCTGATGGACCAGGCCGCGCCCGAGGCGATCGCGACCGCGGCCGTCGAGATGGGCTGTACGTCGGTCGCCTTCACCTACAACGACCCCGTCATCTTCGCCGAGTACGCCATCGACGCCGCTCTGGCCTGCCGCGAGGCGGGGGTGAAGACGGTGGCGGTGTCGGCGGGGTACGTGAACCCCGAGGCGCGTGCGGACTTCTTCTCCGTGATGGACGCCGCGAACATCGACCTCAAGGCGTTCACCGACGACTTCTACGAGAAGATCACGGGCGCGCGGCTGGCCCCGGTGCTGGAGACGCTGAAGCACCTGGTGCACGAGACCGACTGCTGGACCGAGATCACCACGTTGCTGATCCCGGGCAAGAACGACTCGTCGACCGAGATCCGCGAGATGTGCGACTGGGTCGTCGCCGAGCTCGGCCCCGACGTGCCGCACCACTTCAGCGCCTTCCATCCCGACTGGCGGATGAGCGACGTGCCGGCGACACCGGCGTCCACGCTGGTACGCGCCCGGGAGATCGCCCTGGAGGCGGGCGAGCACCACGTGTACACGGGGAACGTCACCAACCGTTCCGGCGAGGTGACGAGCTGCGCAGAGTGCGGCGCGCCGTTGATCGAGCGCGACCGCTACCGGGTGCTGGCCTACTGGCTCACCGCCGACGGGCGCTGCCCCGACTGCCGTGCGCCGCTGGCCGGCCGCTTCGACGCCGAACCCGGGAGCTTCGGGCCCCGCAGGATCCCGATCAGGATCGCCGCCTACTCCGCTGGTTGAGCAAGGAGGACCCGAGCTTGCGAGGGTCGTCCGCGTCGAAACCGGTCCTGGCTGAGCTTGCGAGGCCAGGGCCTTGGCGTGGCGCGTAGATCGGCAGTCCTCGCTCCGCTTGGGCTGCGGAGGTTTCGACGCCGATCTTCCTCGCGAGCACGGATGATCGTTGCTCAACCACCGGGACCTGACAAGCACCCTTGACAGTCGCTCACCTGTCAAGCATCCTTGATATCAAGCGTGCTTGACAGGAGGTGAGATGGAGAACGAGGTACGGCGGCTTCGCGAACAGAGGTCGTTGTCGCAGGGAGGCCTTGGAGAGGCGCTCGGAGTGTCGCGGCAGACCATCAACTCCATCGAGACGGGCAAGTACGACCCGTCGCTCTCCCTCGCGATCCGGCTCGCCAGGTTCTTCAGCACCACGGTCGAGGAGATGTTCCATGTCGAATGAGCGACGCACACGCCAGTCGCGAAAGGCCCTGGGCATGCTCGTCGGCCTCGCGATCGTGCTCACGTTGTTCTTCGGGCTGCACGCGTCGCAGCCGGCGCTGGCGTACGGGATGCTCGGCGGCGGCTGCCTCGCCCTGGTCCTCGGGCTGGTCCTCATGCTGCGCGGCGAACGGGCCGGCACCCTGGGCCGTACGGCCAACGGGGAGGCCGACGAGCGCGACTCCGTCGTCCTCCAGCGCACGTTCGCCCTGCTCGGCAAGCTCGCACTGCCCCTGGGCGGGGCGGTGGTCGTCGCGGTGGCCCTCGGGGTCGAGCCGATGATCGCGCTAGCTGCCTTGGTCTGGGCGGAGTTGCTGACCCTCCTCGTCACGTTCTTCGTCATCGACCGCACCGTCTAGGAAGGAACCACGCCCATGTGCACGAACCAGACCCACCAGCAGCGCGCCACCGCGCTCGCGGCACTCGGCGCCGTCTGCGCCGCAGCAGCATCGTCTGCCGGCCAGGTCTCGTGGCTCTTGACGATCGTGGCCGTGTTGCTCATCGCGGCATCCATCGCGCAGCTGACGCTCGCTCGCCGCAACGGCTCCGCCCGCTGACCGACCCACCACATCACCACCCAGCCAGAGGAGAACGCTCGTGAACCCCCGCCTGTACGCCGTCTTCGCTGCCGTCATGGCCGTCATCGTCCTCGGCACCTCCACCCAGACCCAGGGCCCCGGACGCATCCTGATGATCGTCATCGGCGTGGTCCTCGTGGCGACCGCGGTCGCCCTGACCACCCGCAAGCCCCGCTAAGCGTCTCAGGCGCGAAACAGCGCCGCCGTCTCGTCGGCGGACCGCTCCACGATGCGGCGGGCGGCGCGTCCAGCGATCTCCCGCTCCCCAGACCGGATCGCCGTGGCCACGGTCTGGTGCAGGTCGAGCGCGGTCGGGTCGGGGAACCGCGGCACGATCCCGTACCGGTGTCGGCTCGCCAGCACCTCCGCGACCACGTCGGCCAGCTCCTGCAGCATCGGGTTGCCCGACGACTGCAGCACCAGCCGGTGGAACTCCACGTCGGCGGCCTCGAACGCTGACTGGTCGCCCGTGCGGCCGGCCGCCTCCAGCCGGGCAGCCAGCTCCAGCAGCCTCCCGGCCTGCTCGGTGGTGGCGCGCTCGGCGGCGAGCTCGGCGGCGTACGGCTCGACCGCGCTCCGCAGCTCCGTCAGGGTGCGGAACTCCGCGCGCGGGTCTGCCCCGGCCAGCCGCCACCGGATCACGGACGGGTCGAACGCCCGCCACGCCTCGGGCGGCTGCACGGTGGTGCCGACCCGCTTCTGCGACACCACCAGACCCAGGCTGGCCAGCACGCTCAGGGCCTCCCGCACCACCGACCGGGACACCTCGAACCGCGCCATCACGTCCTCGACCGAGAGCACCGTGCCGACCGCGAGCCGCCCGCTGCAGATGTCGCCACCCAACCCCTCGACGACCTGCGAGCGCAGCGACGGTGCCATGCGCCCATCTTTGCCCACGACCGCGTACGCGCCCCATCCACCGGGCAGCCGGGTGACCTGCATCCCGTGTCCTGATCGTTACCTGCCCGCAGCCCCGCGCCCGTTGATTAAGTCAGGTTTAACGGCTTAGGGTGAGCCCCTGGACGGGCACAGACGCCCGCCATCGCGAGGGCGCCGACGCTCCGCGACAGGAAGAAGGGACATCCCGTGAAGCGCACGCCTGCACTGCTCCTGGGGCTCGCGATCACCGCGACAGCCACCCTCACCGCGTGCGGGGGCGACGAGCCCGCGCAGCAGACCGACTCGAAGACCGTCCGCGTGATCCTCTCCAACCACGTGTGGACCGAGAACCTCAAGAAGGCCCTGCCCGACTTCGAGAAGGCGTCAGGCCTCAAGGTCGAGGTGACCCAGCTCGGCGAGGACCAGCTCTCTGACCAGTACAACGTCAAGCTCAACGCCGGCAGCAGTGACCTGGACGTGATGATGTACCGCCCGCTGCAGGAGGGGAAGCTCTTCGCCAAGAACGGCTGGATGGCCGACCTCTCGGACAAGGTCAAGAGCAACGCCGGCTGGGACTGGGCCGACTACCAGAAGGGCCCGGTCGAGGCCACGTCCTACAACGGCAAGGTGGTCGGCGTGCCGATCATCACCGAGCGCGAGGTCCTCTACTACCGCAAGGATCTGCTGCAGAAGTCGGGCTACTCGGCCCCGCCGAAGACCCTCGACGAGATGAAGACCATGGCCGCCAAGATCAAGGCCGACAACCCCGGCACCGCCGGCTTCGTCGCGCGCACGGGCAAGTCGGCCGCGGTGACCCAGTTCTCCAGCTACCTCTACAGCTTCGGCGGCGAGTGGTCGACCGACAACAAGGCCAGCATCGACTCCGACGCGGCGAAGAAGGCGTACGCCTACTACGGCGGGCTGATCAAGGACTCCGGCCCGGCCAGCGTGACCACCGACATGAGCTGGCCGCAGGCGATGGCCATCTTCACGCAGGGCCAGGCGGCGTTCTACACCGAGGCCGACTCGCTCTACAAGAACGCCACCGACCCGGCCAAGTCCAAGGTCGCCGACCAGGTCGGGTTCGCCGCGTTCCCGGCCGGCCCCGCGGGCTCGAAGCCGTACAACGTGCCCTCCTGGGCCCTCGGCGTGAACAAGGCCTCGACGAACCAGGCCAACGCCTGGAAGTTCATCGAGTGGGCCACCAGCAAGGAGCAGACGACCAAGAACATGGCCGACGGCGTGCCCGCCGCCCGTACGTCGACGTGGTCCGACTCCAAGGCCACCGCCTCCTACCCGGCCGACCTGGTGACCGCCATGAAGGCCGGCGCCGACACGGGCGTGCCGCGTGACCGGCCCGTCGTGGTGAAGGTCGCCCAGGCCCGCGAGATCGTCGGCCAGCCGATCGTCGACGCCATCACCGGCAAGGACGTCAACGCCTCGATCGAGACCGCCCAGAAGTCGTTCCAGAAGTTCCTGGACGACGAGAAGTAAGCCCTCGGCCGGGGCGTGCCCACAGCACGCCCCGGCACCCCCCTGTACGCACCCTGGAGGACCCATGGAGACCGGCATCAAGCCGACCCCGGGCTGGCTGCAGTGGCTCAACGACAAGCGGCAGTGGGTGCTGGCAGCCCCCGCGATGCTGTTCGTCGCCGCCCTCATCGCCTTCCCGCTGGTCTGGACCATCTACCTGAGCCTCACCAACGCCGAGGGCTCCGTACGCGCCGAGCACGACGTGATCGGTCTGCGCAACTACGCCCGGGTGCTCACCGACACCGAGCGCTTCTGGCCCGCCGTGGGCCGCACCGTGAGCTTCACGATCGTCGTGCTGGCCGTCGAGATGGTGCTCGGCATGATCATCGCGCTGCTGCTGCGCCGGCCGTTCAAGGGTGAGCGGCTGGTACGCGTCGCGATCCTGATGCCCCTGGTCGCGACCCCGGTCGCGGTCGGCATGATGTGGCGGCTGATCTTCGACCCGAACGTCGGCATCGCCAACAACCTCCTCGGCCGCGTCGGCATCGGCCCGCAGCCGTGGCTCTCGGGCGAGACCACTGCGCTGCCCACCACGATGCTGATCGACATCTGGCAGTGGACGCCGATGGTCGCCCTGATCCTGCTGGCCGGCCTCACCTCCCTCTCGGACGAGCCCGACGAGGCCGCGCAGATCGACGGCGCCAGCACCTGGCAGCGCTTCTGGCACGTCACCCTGCCGCTGATGATGCCGACGGTGATCGTCGCCCTGCTGCTGCGCGGCATCGACGCGCTGAAGACCTTCGACCTCCTGTACGCGACCAAGGGCCGCGGCGGAGGCTCCTTCCACGAGGTGGAGACGCTGAACGTGTACGCGTACGGGCTGAGCTTCGACTACAACCAGTACGGCGTCAGCTCCACCGTGCTGATCCTGTTCTTCCTCATCATCATCGCCGTCATGTTCCTGCTCGCCTCCAGGAGGCAGGCATGAGAACCTCCCCCGCCTACCGGGCGTTCCGCGTCGTCGCGCTGGTCGTGATCGTGGTCGCCACTCTGATGCCGATCGTGTGGATGGTGCTCAGCTCGCTGAAGACCACCGTGCAGATCTACGACTCCTCGCAGGCGTTCATCTTCTCGCCGACGCTGTCGAACTACACGACCGTGCTGCAGCAGGCGAACTACCTGCAGTTCATGGTCAACAGCTTCATCGTCGCCGCCGTGAGCACGCTGCTGTCGCTGCTGCTGGGCGTCCCGGCCGCGTACTCGATGAGCCGCTTCACCATGCGTCGCTCCGCGCTGGTGGTGCTGATGGCCCGCATCATCCCGGGCGTCTCGCTGCTGGTGCCGTGGTACTACGTGTTCTCGAACCTGCGCATGGTCGGCGGCTTCGGGGTGCTGATCCTGTCGCACATGTTCGTGGCGCTGCCGCTGATCGTCTACATCATGATGGGCTTCTTCGACGGGCTGCCGATCGAGCTGGAGGAGTCGGCGCAGGTCGACGGCCTGACCCCGCTGGGCGCGCTGTGGCACGTGACGCTGCCGCTGTCGGGGCCGGGCATGGCGACCGCGGGCATCCTCAGCTTCATCTTCTCCTGGAACAACTTCATGTTCGCCCTGGTGCTGTCGGGGGCGCGTACGAAGACGTTGCCGGTCGCCATCTTCGACTTCGTCGGCTACGCCAGCATCGACTGGGGTGGCCTGATGGCCGCCGCCACGGTGGTGACGCTGCCGATCATGGTCATCGCGCTGCTGGCGCAGAAGTACGTCGTCTCCGGCCTCACCGCCGGGGCCACGAAGGGATGAGTGTGATGTCGGTCATCACGTCGATCGAGACGTTCATGGTGCCGCCGCGGTGGCTGATGCTCAAGGTCACCACCTCCGACGGGCTCGTCGGCTGGGGCGAGGCGACCTGCGAGGGCACCTCCGAGATCGTGCGCGCCGCCGTCGACCACCTCGCCGAGGTGGCGGTGGGGTCCGACGCGACCCGCATCGAGGACCTGCGGCGCGTGCTCTCCACGAGCTACTTCTACCGCGGCGGGCCGACCCTGTCGTCGGCCATCGCCGGCATCGACCAGGCGCTGTGGGACATCGCGGGCAAGCGCCTCGGCGCCCCCGTCCACGAGCTCCTGGGGGGTGCCGTACGCGACCGGATCCGCGTGTACGCGTGGGTCGGCGGCGACGAGCCCGGCGAGGTGCGCGAGCACGTCGCGCAGCGCAGGGAGCAGGGCCTCACCGCCATCAAGATGAACGCCTCCGGGCGCATCTCGCCGCTCGCCACCTCCCGCGAGATCGACGGGGTGCTGGGGCGCGTACAGGCCGCGCGTGAGGTCCTCGGCGACGACTGCGACGTGGCCGTCGACTTCCACGGCCGGGTGTCGCTGCCGACGGCCGTACGCCTCGCCCACGAGCTGGAGCCGCTGCGCCCCATGTTCATCGAGGAGCCGCTGGTCCCAGAGAACAGCCACCTCATGGGGCAGGTGATCGAGGCGTCGTCGATCCCGGTCGCCACGGGCGAGCGCCTGTACGACCGTCAGGAGTTCCTGCCGGTGCTGCAGGCCGGTGTACGGATCGTGCAGCCCGATCTCGCCCACGCCGGCGGCATCTCCGAGGTGCGGCGGATCGCGGCGCTCGCCGAGACGTACGGCGCCGTGCTCGCGCCTCACTGCCCCCTCGGCCCGGTCGCCTTGGCCGCCTCCCTCCAGGTGGGGTTCGCGACGCCGAACCACGTCATCCAGGAGCAGAGCCTCGGCATCCACTACAACGAGGGTGCCGACGTGCTGGACTACCTGGTGGACACCAGCGTCTTCGACTTCTCCGGCGGCTTCATCGAGCGTCTCACCGGCCCCGGTCTGGGCATCGAGGTCGACGAGGCCGCCGTGCGCGAGGCTGACCAGCGCGGCCACGCCTGGCGCGCGCCCGTGTGGCGCTACCCCGACGGGTCGCTCTCGGAGTGGTGACCCCGCAACCCCAAGGAGCACGCATGACCGACTTCCTTTCCCGTCTGCAGGCCGAGCAGCTGGTCGTGATCGTGCGCGCCGCGGCCCGGGCCGACGCCGAGCGCGTCGGGAAGGTGCTGCTGGAGGAGGGCGTCCGGCTCATCGAGGTGACACTGACCACCGACGACGCCGTGGGCGCCATCGAAACCCTGCGCTCGGAGGCTCCGGCTGACGCCCTGGTCGGCGCCGGCACCGTGGTCACGCTCGAGGACGTCGACGCGGTGCTGGCCGCCGGGGCCCAGTTCGTCGTGACGCCGGCGGTGACCGATGCCGTACGCGTCGCAGCCGACCGTGGCCTGCCGGTGCTCGCCGGTGCGTACACGCCGACCGAGGCGGTCACCGCCATCGCTCAGGGCGCGGCCGCGGTGAAGCTGTTCCCGGCATCGGCGGGCGGCCCGGCCTACGTGAAGGCGCTGCGCGACCCGTTCCCCCGCATCCCGTTCGTGCCCGTGGGCGGCGTGACGCCCGAGCTGGTCGCCCCCTACCTCACCGCCGGCGCGGTGGCGGTCGGCATCGGCGGCCCGATCACCGGCGACGCCGTGCGTGGTGGGTCGCTGGACGCGCTGCGCGACCGCGTACGGGCCGTGCAGGCCGCCATCGAGGCCGCCTCGTGACCGACGTCGTGACGTTCGGCGAGACCATGGTCTCGCTGCGCTCCGACGCGCCTCTGACGCTGCCGGGGCCGCTCACCGCGCGCATGGCCGGCGCGGAGTCGAACGTCGCCATCGGGCTGGCACGGCTCGGGCACGGCGTCGCGTGGGCGTCGCGGGTCGGCGACGATACGTACGGGCGGCTCATGGTGAGCGTGGTCCGGGGCGAAGGTGTGGACACCCACGTCACGATCGACCCGACCCGGCCCACCGGGCTGATGGTCGCCGCCGCCCGCACGCCCGACGTGACCTCGGTCACCTACTACCGGGCCGGCTCTGCGGCCTCGGCGATCGCGGTCGACGACGTCACGGGTCTCGTCGCGAGCCGCCCCCGCGTGATCCATGTCACCGGCATCACCGCGGCGCTCTCAGCGTCGGCGCGGGAGGCGGTCGAGCATGCCGTACGGCACGCCGGCGACGCCCTGGTGAGCCTCGACGTCAACCACCGGGCGCGCCTCTGGCCGGCCGAGGAGGCGGGGGCGGTGCTGCGACCGCTGCTGGATCACGTCGACCTGGTGATCGGGTCACCAGAGGAGCTGGTCCTGCTCGGAGGCCGTACGGACCTGATCGCCCGCGGGATCGAGGTGGTCGAGAAGCGCGGCAGCGACGGCGCGGCCGCGTTCCGGGGCGACGAGCAGGTGGTGATGCCCGCGCTGCGGGTGACAGCCGTCGACCCCGTCGGAGCGGGTGACGCCTTCACCGCCGGATACCTGTCGGCACTGCTCGACGGCGAGGACCTGCGCGGACGGCTCGACCGCGGGGTGGTGCTGGGCGCGTTCGCGGTCAGCGCGAAGGGTGACTACGAGGGCTTGCCGTACCGCTCCGAGCTCGGCCTTCTCGGCCACTCCAGCGGCACCACCCTGCGCTGAGGCGGGCAGCCGCAGCGCTGAGAGGCTTCTCATCCTGCTGTCGGGGCCTCCGGCGCCTACGGCACGGTTCATCTGTGCTGCTCAGTGGGGCAGCAACGAGGTCGCCTTGGGGGTGGCACCGGTCCGTTTGGGGGGAACCTTGTCTGGCTTGTTCTTGTGGCGTCGAACGACGAGAGGCTCGCGGCGCGACCGCGGCGCCGCAGCCGTCGAGTTCGCGCTCGTCATCTTGCCCATCGTCACCATGATCTTCGGTGCGCTCGAGTTCGGCCTCGCGCTCCAGGCCCGCACCGTCATCGGCAACTCCGCGCGCGAAGGCGTACGCATCGCCAGTCTCGGGGCTTCGGAGCAGGAGATCCGTGACGCCGTCACCAACTCCAGCACCGTCATCAACGGCACCAAGACCGTCACGCTGGTGTGCAAGAACGCCGCTGGCGGCAACTGCACCTTCGGCAAGCCCGAGAACTCGGGCGGCACCGCGACGGTCACGGTCTCGGTCCAGTACCAGGGGGTCACCGGGATGTTCCCGTCGCTGACCGACTCCACGATCACCCGCAGCAGCACGATGAGGATCGAGTGATGAAGAACCGAGACATGATCGGCCGGTCGAAGAAGCGCAGCAAGCGCGACGAGCGAGGCGCAAGCATCATCGTGATCGCTCTGTCCATGGTGATCATCGCGGCGGGCTGCGCCTTCGCGCTGGACATCGCCAACCTCAGCTTCGAGCGTCAGACCCTGCAGAACACCGTCGACGCCGCCGCCCAGGCCGGCACCACGTACCTGCCGAAGGACGCCAAGACCGCGATCAGCGAGGCGACGAGCTACGCCCAGAAGAACCTCCCCGGCCTCGCCCCCAAGGTCGAGTCGCTGTGCATCGTGGGCTCCAAGAACGGCGGGATCGCCCCAGGCCACATCCCGGCCACGTGCAACCCCACCGGTGGGGCCACCCAGACGTCGTACAAGGACCAGAAGTGCAACAGCGACATCTGCGTGATCCCGTGCGACCCCGTCGCCGGCCGCTGCAACTCGCTGCGCGTGACTGCGTCGCAGGAGGTCAAGCACTGGTTCGCCCCGATCATCGGCATCAACGCCACCAACACCGGCGCCGTCTCCAGCACCAGCTGCAAGGGCGCCTGCGGCACGCTGATGCCGAACGCCATGGACGTGGCGATCATCGCCGACCGCACGGCCTCGATGCCGGCGGCGGACCTGGAGAAGATGCGCACGGGGATCCGGGACTCGTTGGCCACGATGACGCCCGAGTACCAGTTCGTGACCTTCATGCCGCTCCACAAGAGCATCGTCAGCACCGGCTCGTGCAAGACGTTGCAGGCCGGCGGCGCCGCAGGCACCAGCCCCATCGATCCGCGTGCGGGCACCTGGACCCCGCTGCCCTTCTCCAACGACTTCCTCACGGGCAGGCTGGGCGATGGAAGTCGCTCGATCAACACCTCGTCGGAGATCGTGCGCAACATCGGATGCTTCGACAGCGTCTACAACGGCACCGGCACGCACCTCGCCGCCCCGATGAAGGCCGCCACGCGGCTCCTGCTCGGCAAGGACTCCAGCAACCTGGCCGATCTGTCCAGCGCCCGGCAGTCGAAGCTGCCGGACGGCGCCAAGGTCACCAAGGCGATCATCCTGGAGACCGACGGCGTGCCGGAGGAGACGATCGGCGACCCCAACATCGACAAGAAGAGCACCGTCCTCGGGACGACCGACATCAACGTGGCCGGCGACGTCTCGGCAGGGAACGCGCGCAACTACAGCAAGGGGTGCGAGAACCTCCTCGCCGTGGCCGAGCAGGCCAAGGCCCAGGGCATCCTGGTGATCACTGTGGGCTTCGCTGGCGCCATCAACCCGAGCGTCAGCAGCAAGCGGTGCTCAGGGCAGCTGGCCGGTCACGTCCTGGCGAAGGCGGCGACGCGGAAGAGCTCCACGGAGGAGAGCAAGATGGACACCGACTGCACGACGACTGCGGGTGCCACCAAGGAGAACACCGACGGTGACAACTTCTACTGCGCGGCCACGGGCGACCAGCTGAAGGACATCTTCGCCTCGGCCATCTCCAGCATCGGCGGCACCACCCGCTTCATGCGAGTGCCGGCGTAGCTCACCCCAGCACGCACACGACGTCCCCCGGGCACCAGCCCGGGGGACGTCGTGCGTTGTGCGAGAGCTCCGCTGGTTGAGCAAGCATCCCCTGAGGAACGAAGGGGATGCGCGTCGAAACCGCTGCCGGTCGAGCGCCAGCGAGACTGGAGGCCTAGCCGACCACCGGCCCCCGACCGCCCCCCGTGCTGATCGTGGAGCCCCAGCCGCAATGACGCGGTCAGGGCTCCACGATCGGCTCTGACCGGGCGTCAGCCCAGGATCTTCGGCACGTGGGCTAGCAGCGCCACGATCGACTGGCCGCCCGGCGTCTCGACGGCGCCGGCGGCGGCGTACAGGGCGAGGTTGACGGCCGTGCGCAGGGAAGCCAGGTCGGGGGTCTGAGCACCCGCGAGCTCGACCGCGGAGTGCAGCAGCTCGGAGACCTCCTGCTGCTTGCCCTCGGGCAGGAACGCGACCTGGCCGAGCGCGGTGTCGAGGATCACCTGTACCTGGTCCATGTCGTCGGCGTGGGTGTCACCGCCCGTACGTGTCGCGGGCGCGGTCGTCGTGACGGGAGCACCCGTGGTGGGGGTGGCGGCTGGTGCGGCCGTTGCGGGGACGGTGCTCCTCCCCCGCGTGGGGAGGGAGCCACCGGGGCCGCCCGGCTCGTACACCTCGCCACCGTCGGGCTCGGCGGACGTGGGCCGCGCCGGGGTGGCCGTGGGAGCCTGATCGGTGGGCTGGGTGAGGGCGCCCAGCTCCTGCCAGGTGCCGCGCGGGTCGAGGAGCACCTTCTCCTTGTAGCGAGGCACCACGACGGGCAGGTCGAGCTCGGCCCGGATCTTGGCGGCGAGCGCCTCGGCCGAGCCCTCCTCACCGTGGGTGCAGAAGACGGTCTCCGGCTTCGGCGAGAGCTCGCGCAGCCAGTCGATGAGGTCGGACGCGTCGGCGTGCACGGAGAACTCCCCGTCGCGCACGATCTCCGCCTTGACGGGCACGAACCGGCCCCGGAACTTCATCTCGGTGGCGCCCTCGAGGAGCGTACGACCGCGGGTGCCGACGCCCTGGTAGCCGGTGAAGATCACCGTGTTCTTCGCGTCGGGCAGCATCGCCTCGAGGTGGTGGAGGACGCGGCCGCCGTTGGCCATGCCCGAGGAGCTGATGACGATCGACGGCCGGTCCGGCCGGTTGAGCCGCTTGGACTCCTCGGCGTCGGTGACCTCGCTGAGGTGGGGCAGGTTGAAGAACTCGGCAGGGTCGTTGTCCTCCCGCAGCTCACCCTTGGCCTCCGCCTCGCGGTAGACCTGGAGACCCGCGACCGCCATGGGGCTGTTGACATAGATCGGTACGTCGGCGGGGATCCGGCCGGCGTCACGCATCTCGACGAGGGCGCGGAGCACGATCTCCGTACGGTCGATGGCGAACGCCGGCACCAGCACCGAGCCGCCGCGCTGGATGGTGCGCCGGATCGCCTCGGCCATCGCCTCGTGGGGCAGGCCGTCCGGATCGGGGTGCTCGCGGTCGCCGTACGTCGACTCGATCAGCACGAACGGGGCCCCGGGCGGGGTGTCGCGCGGGCGCAGCACGGGGTGGTCGTGGCGGCCCAGATCGCCCGAGAAGAGCACGGAGGAGCCGTCCACGGCCAGGGTGACCGAGGCGGAGCCGAGGATGTGGCCGGCGCGGGTCCAGCGGGCCGCGACGCCACCGCCCAGGTCGACGTCGGTGTCGAAGGGCACGGTCTTGAACAGGGGGATGGTCTGCTCGACGTCGGCGACGGTGTACAGCGGGAGCGGCGGGTTGTGCTTGGAGTAGCCGCCCTCCAGCGCGTTCTGCGCCTCGCGCTCCTGGAGGTGGCCGGCGTCCATGAGGATGATCTCGGCGAGGCGCCGGGTGGCCTCGGTGCACCAGACCGGGCCGCGGAAACCCTCCTTGACCAGTGCGGGGAGGAAGGCGATGTGGTCGGCGTGGGCGTGGGTGAGCACGATCTCCTTGATCGAGCTGGGCGGCACCGGGAACGGCTCCCAGTTCACCTGCTGCCACTCCTTGTCGCCCTGGAACATGCCGGCATCGACGAGGATCCGCCGCTCGCCGATCTCCACCAGGTACTTCGAGCCCGTGACGGTGCCCGCGGCACCGAGGAACGTCATCGTCATCGCCATGGGCACACTCTTGCAGCCGTACGGCTCGCAGGGGCGAAGACGGTGACACGGGCGATCGGGTGCCCCTGAAACCCGATTGAACAAGTGTTCAGACGCGACGGAAGCGAAATTTCGCTTCCGTCGGATCAGAACCCTTGTCAGGTGGGCGGGGTGGTCGTCGTCAGCGCTCGCGGAGGGCCGCCGCTGCGAAGAGCGCGGCTGCGGCTGCGTACAGGACGCCGAACGCCATGCAACCGCCGGCCGGGAGCAGGAACTGAGGAATCACCAGGGCGATCCCGATACCGAGAGGCCAGGCGGCGTACCGCCATTTCCCGGTGACGGTGCGCTGCCAGGCGAGCGCAGTGGTGATGCCGGAGACGCCCAGACCGGCGAGGCCGAGGCCGAGCATCGCGGCGCCGATCGCCCCGTCACGAGCGTGGGCGATGAGGTCGACGGCCTCGGGGTGGGCCATCACATGGATGCCGATGGCGTGCAGGCCGAAGGCCTCGCCGCCGTACGCGGGGAGGGCCAGCGTGGCTCCGGCTAGTCCAGTCCAGCGGGCGACCGTGGCGAGGCGGCTCGGGCGCAGGTCGTCGAGGCGGAGCGCGAGACGCGCGAAGGAGGCAAGCGCGAGAGCGCCGCAGACGTGGGCCGGCACCCAGCGCGCGGAGGCGAAGGCGGCCGCGGCGTCGAGGCCGCCGGCGGTGTCGCCGTACGGGCGCAGCAGCAGGTAGGACCGCCCTCGCCACGACGATGCGATCGTGGGCGCAGCGGGTGCCGCACGAGTTCCAGCTGATCTACGGGACGCCGATCCCGGGGTACGCGGCCCCGCCCGAGACGATTCCCGCCGCCGCGGCGGTCGCCGCCCCCTTCCTTCGGGTCGGGGCGGTCGGCTCAAAGGCGTACGAGGCCGTGCAGCTCTCGGACGCGATGACCGAAGGGTTGCGGGGGGTGCCGGCGTCGGGGGTGGCGGCAGTGCTCGGTGAGCTGGCCGCGCTGGTCGGGTTCATCACCCTCGCGCTCTCGGGGCACTTCGTCGGCACCGTGGTTTTTGTCGACGACCTGTACGACGGGCTGCTACATCGGCAGGTGGAGTCGCTCGGGCCGGAGTGACCTTCATCCTGTGGTCCTTGGCGGCGCCATGCGCCATATCGGGCGCGCAGTGCTCGTCCGAGCCAGAAGATGCAGGTGTCACCCGCTGGTCGAGCAAGGCTCTGCCGGGCGTGCGACTCGCACTCATGGCGGCTGGTCAGACGACGGTCTCGCCGCCCGCTGGTTGAGCAAGGCTCTGCCGAGCTCGCGAGCCGGAGGCGCGTCGAAACCCCGCCAGGCCGAGCGGAGCGAGGCTGGCACCAGCCCGGCACCTGGCATCGCTGCGCTCAGCCAGGCGCAGTTTCGACTCGCCTCGTCCCCGCTCCTCGGACAAGCCTTGCTCAACCAGCGAAACACGGGCCGGCGCAGTTTTGACCGCCTCGTCCCCGCTCCTCGGGCAAGCCTTGCTCAACCAGCGGAAGCGCTCAACTGGTGGGCACCTCGCGATCACCCGGCAGTCTTGTCAGGCAGAGCGCAGCCACCCCTGCCGACACCGCGCAGATCGCCCAGACCGTGAGGTAGCCGCTCAGCGGGGCGTGGCCCTCGCCGGGGTCGGCGATGGATCCGGTCGCCGTCAGGGCCACGGCGAAGACCGCAGAGGCGATGCAGCCGCCGACGGTCTTGGTGGCGTTGGTGAGGCCGGCGGCCTCGGCGGTCCCGCCAGCATGTGCAGCTGCGGCGGCCGCTGCCGGCAGGGATGCGACCAACGCGCCCGACCCCAGGCCCGCCACGCCCATGGCGAGCATCGTGTGCCAGAGCATCCCGTGCAGGGGCAGGAAGATCGCGTAGCCGACCGCCACCAGCACCGCCGCCAGCACGAGCATCCAGCGCACGCCCAGCCGCCGCGCAGCGCTCGGGCTGAGCATGGCACCGGCGGCCATGCACCCCACGTACAAGCCGATCACGTTCGCGATGGCGCTCGCCGACGCCCCGAGCCCGTACCCCGCCTGCGCCGAGTCCGTACGCGCGAACGTCGACAGCGGGATCTGGGCCCCCAGCACGCTCATGCCGAACAGCGCGGCCGCGGCCTGCACCGGCCACATCCGCGGCGCGACAAGGCCTCTCACGTCGACGAGCGGCGACTCCGTACGCAGCTCGACCCGCACGAACACCGCCAGCACCGCCACGCCGACCGCGATCAGCAGCCAGGCCAGGATCGACGCCGGCCCCTGCACGCGCACGACCACGAGGCCCGCCAGCACCGCGACCAGACCGATGAACAACAGGGCCGTGCCAAGCAGGTCGACGCGGCCAGGGGTACGGGCTCCCGCGTCCCGTACACCGAACCAGACGGCCACCATCGCCAGCGTCGTGGCGGCGGCCGGGATCGCCAGCACCGCCGTCATGCCCAGCCGCGGCTGCAGCGCCCCGGCCGACAGCGCGCCCGCGATCACGCCGACCTCCAGGGCCAGCACGAGGAAGCCGGCGCCGCGACGTACAAGCCCCTCTTGGTCGGGGCGGCCCCGCGAGCGCTCGTGCAGGATCGCGATCTCCATGGGGAGCCAGATGGCGTACGCGCCCTGCAGCCCCCACGCGACCAGGAACGTCCAGAACCCCGGCGCGAACGCGACGCCCCAGCCGGCGACCGCGGTGATCAGGGTGGCGACGAGCAGCACGCGGCGGTGCCCGTACAGGTCTCCGATGCGTGACAGCACCGGCACCGCCAGCGCCGACACGATGAGCTGCGCAGCCTCGAACCAGTTGACGTCGCCGTCGCTGATGCGCAGGTGGTCGGCGATGTCGGAGTAGAGCGGCGTGTAGTAGCCCTGCAGGATGCCCGACGCGATCTCGACGGCGGCCAGGAAGCCGACCAGCTGCCAGATCATCTGGTCACCGACGGGAGGGAGTCGAGCAGGGCGGCGTACCAGCGCACGCCGGCGAGGAAGTCGTCGACGCCGAGGCGCTCGTCGTACGAGTGCAGGGCGGCCCGCTGGTCGCGGCTCATGCGGAACGGAGCGAAACGGTAGACACGGTCGCAGATCGCCGTGAAGTGGCGGGAGTCGGTGGCGGCGAACATCACGTACGGGATCGGGACGGCGTCGGGGAACACGCGCGTGACCGCGGTCTCGAGCAGCCCGAACGCCTCGTCGAGCGGAGAGACCGGGCTCGGCTCGCTGCTCTCGACCACCCCGACGTCGATGCCGGGGCCGACCACGGCTCGTACGTGCTCCACGGCCGACGCGACCGTCTCCCCCACCGCGACGCGCAGGTTGAGGCCGGCTGTGACCGAGGTGGGGATGACGTTGATCGCCGGCGAGCCGGTGAGGGTGGTGACGGCGACCGTGGTGCGGGCGAGCGCGGCCGCCTCGGGCCCGGCGGCGACCATGAGACGCGCGAGAGCGGGGGCAAGGGTGCCGGCACGCATGAGAAGGGGGCGGAGCGGGGCAGGCAGGTACGGCGCGAGGCGGCGCAGCATCTCCACTGTCGGGGTGTTGACCTTCGGGGCGAAGGGGTGCCGCTCCAGGCGGGCGATGGCCTGGGCGATGCGTGCGGCGGGGCCGTTGCGGGCCGGGGTGGAGGCGTGGCCACCGCGCCCCGACGCGGTCAGCGTCAGCGACAGGATCCCCTTCTCCGAGACGCCGATCACGGCGGCCGGACTGGTCACGCCGGGGAAGGCGTCGGCGGCCACGGCGCCGCCCTCGTCGAGCACGAACCAGGGCCGTACGCCGCGTGCGCGGAGCAGCTCGACCGCGTTGCGGGCACCCCGTCCGTACACCTCTTCGTCGCCGCCGAACGACAGCCAGACGTCGCGGGCGGGGCGGCGTCCGCTGGCGAGGAGGTCCTCGACCGCGGAGATCACCGCGACCAGCTGCCCCTTGTCATCGAGCGTGCCGCGACCCCAGACCTCTCCGTCGACGACCTCGCCCGACAAGGGGGGATGCGCCCATCGCGACTCGTCGCCCAACGGCACCACGTCGAGGTGGGCCATGAGCACGACAGGGTCGGGTCCGTCTTCCTGGGTGCTGGGATCGGCCCCCACTCGGATCAGCAACCCGTGCGGCTCGACCTCGATGACCTCCTCCGCCAGCACGTGTGGGAACCGCCGTCGCAGCACCGCGTGGGCCTCGGCGAAGGCGTCGTCGTTGGTGCCGTCGGCGACCGTACGCAGCCGCAGCAGCTCCTGCAGCGCTCCCAGGGAGTCGGTGGTCATGGCGCCAGACCGTACTCCCGGGCTCGCCTCACCGGCAGAGTGCCCGAACGGCGGGCAGGGTGACCTGCACAACCGGTGCGAATCCGTGCGCTGGTCCCCCGTACGCCGACCAGTGCACCTATGCGCACCGGTTGTGCAGGTGGCTAGGAGCCTTCGGCCTCCGAGGGGCTCGGGGTCGGCTTCGCGGTGCTCGGCGGGGCACTGGCCGGCGTCGTGGGTGCCGCCGTCGTCGGCACTGCCGGCGGTACAGCCGTCGTGGGCCGAGCTGTCGTGGGAGCGGTGGTCGCCGGGGCGGGCCGGGTCGTCGTTGCTGGTGCCGGCTTCACCGTGCTCGCAGCCACTCCCCGGCGGCCGAGGTCGGCGGCGGGGTCACCGGGACCGGCGCCTCCTCGACGGGCGCTTCCGTGGGCAGGTGCGTGTCTCCCGACGGCTCCTGCGTCGAGCTCGCGCTCGCCGTCAGCGCGGGCACCGCGGTCGTGGCATCCGAGGCGTGGCTCAGTGCGTACGAGACGCTGGACACCCCGCCCAGCCCGACCACCGCAGCCGCCACCAGGGCAATCACCCGCCGCGGGTTGCGCTCACAGATGCCCCGACGAGCGCGTACACCTCTCGCCGACCTGAGCTCTTCCCACCACTGCCTCACCGGCCCACCGTCGCGCCGCGCACCCCCAGCCCTCAACGTGCATGAGAGGTTGCACACCGCCTACCCGGCTCTGGTGGCCCGACCACCGAGCACAGCCGCGTCAGCCCTCGACGGTTCGCCCCCGCGGCGCGATCAGCACCGCAGCCGCACCAGAGACCAGGATGGACAGCCCCACGTACGCCCACAGCCGACCCGCCTCGAGCGCGCCCAGATCACCGGCGAACGCGGTCGCCGTCAGCGGGAAAGCATGCGCGACCACCGCGGGCCAGACGCTCCCGAACCGTACGACCAGCGCGCTCCACAGCGGCGCTGACCCGATCAGCGCCACGGTCGTGGCCGCAGCAACAGACATCGACATCGTCCCGGCCACCACGTACGTCGCGTGCAGCGGCACGTGCCACAGCACCCACACCGCGCCGATCGCCAACGAGGCGCCCCAGAATCCCCATCCGGAGAGCAGCTTCTGCAGGTGACCGCGCCAGGCGACCTCCTCGCCGAGCGTGCTCAGCGAGGCCACCACCGTCGTCACCAGCGCGATCCCCGCGAGCTCCAGCGGACCCGGCAGCGTGGCACCAGCGACCAGACCTGTCGCCCGGCCGATCGCGTACGGCACCAGCCCGACCACCAGCGACACGGCCAGCGCCGCGCCGATCCCAGCCAGCAGCCGACGCCAGCCACCCGGCCGCAGCCCCCACCACGACACGACTCCGCCCTCGTGTCGTACGAGCCGAAGAACCAGCAGGCTCGCCACAGCCGGCAACCAACGGCCGACCAGCAGCAGCAACGTCGGCACCTCGGTGCGCATGACGAGGAAGGGCGCGCAGACCAGCAGCATGAACGCCAGCGCAAGGCCAGAGAGCAGCGCTGCGGCGCGTACAGGATTCGCAGGCATCAGACCAGCGGCCAGGGATAGGCGTGGCCGATGCGGTCGTGCGGGAAGACCGGCTGCCGCAGCAGCCGCCGCGCCCGTCGTTGCACCGCGGCCACCTCGTCGACGCTCAGCAGCTCCTCGAGCTCCTCGGGCACGCGCGACGCGAGCGGCTCGATCGCCGCCAGCAGGTCCTCGCCGATGGGTTCCCCGGCGAAGTCCCAGATCACGGTGCGCAGCTTGTCCTCGGCAGCGAAGCACAGGCCCTGGTCGATGCCCCAGACCTGCTCGTCCTGGTCGAGCAGCACGTGTCCTCCCTTGCGATCGGTGTTGTTGGCGACGATGTCGAACAGGCACATGGTGCGCAGCACGTCGTGGAGCGCGGGCCGCTCCTCGTACATGGAGAAGTAGTGCTCCGCGAAGTTCGCGTCCACGAACCACTGCAGCGAGCCGGTGCCCATCGGAGCGTCCTCGCGGATCACGGTCGGCGGCACGATGCCGAGCCCGAGCCAGTCGCTGAGCACGTACGCGGCCCGCTCCCGCCGGTGCAACCCCGGCTCGAAGTCCCACAGCGGCCGCTCGCCGCGTACGGGCTTGTAGATCGCGTAATGACTGTCGTCGCCGGAGGTGAGCTCCACCACGTACGTGCCGTTGCTGCTCTGCACCACCCGCCCGACGACCTCGATGTCACCCGACCCGAGCAGAGCGAGCCGGTCCATCAGTTCATCCGGGGGCAGGCATGCCCTTCGGGATCGATCGGGAACTGGCACCAGCGGCACAGCGGGCGGCCACCCGACAGCGCCTCGTCGGTGCGCTCGCAGAACGCGTACGCCTGCTCGAGCGTGAGATGCAGCCGGATCCGGCCCAGCGACGGGTTCTCGATGGGGTCGCCGTCCTCGTCGACCTCGCCAGCCTCCTCGAGCTGCACGAGGATGCGGCGCTCGTCGGCGAGGTAGCCGAGGCCGATCTGGCCGAGCACGAACTCCGGCTCGAACGGCGCGGTGAGCGTGTCGACGCCGGCCAGCGGCTGGGCGGGCTCGGCGACGTCGTCGAGGATGCGGCGCAGGTAGGTGGCGATCGCCTCGGCCTGCTGCTTCTCGCACTTCACGGTGAGGTGCTCACCCTCAGCGGTGCACTGCATGAGGAACACGCGCTGCCCGGGCTGGCCCAGCGCCCCGACGGTGAAGGAGTCGACCTCGTCGAAGTCTGCGTACGTTCCTGACATCTGTTCCTCCTCAGGAGGGCCGCAGCTCAGCCAGCGGCTCGCCGGTCGAGTTTACGGTGAGGACGATGGGGGCGTTGCCCGGCGCGTACGCGATCGCGGACACCGAGCAGGGGCTGACGACGATGCGCTGGAACAGGTCGAGGTGCGTGCCCATCGCCTGCGCGACGGCGGCCTTGATGGGGTCGGCGTGGCTGAAGCAGACGACGACGCCCTGGTCGTGGCGGGCCCGGACGCGGTCGATCGCCGAGCAGATGCGCGTCTGCATCTCGGTGAACGACTCGCCGTTGGGGAACCGGAACGTCGACGGCGCCCGCTGCACGGTGCTCCACTCGGGCAGCTTGTTGAGCTCGGCGAGGTCGACGCCGGTCCAGTCGCCGAAGTCGCACTCCAGCAGGCCCTCCTCGACGACCGGCTCGATGCCGAGCAGCGCGGAGGTGGGGACGGCGGTCTCCTGCGTACGCTCCAGTGGCGACGTGTAGATCGCCGTGACGGGCAGCTCGGCCAGGCGCTTGGCGACCTTCTCGGCCTGCTCGGTGCCCTTGTCGGCCAGGTGCAACCCGGGTGCCCGGCCGGGCAGGACCTTCCCGGTCGTGGGGGTCTGCCCATGACGCACGAGCAGGACCAGCGTCGCCGCAGGGGGTGCGGTCTTCGTCTCCTCAGCCATCGGGGCCAGCCTATGCGCTGGTCGAGCAGACGCTGGTTGAACAAGCATCCTCCGAGGCACGAGCGAGGATGCACGTCGAAGCTCCGGCTGGCGGAGCGGAGCGACGCCAGTCGGCAACCAACCGCTGGTTGAGCAACGCTCTTTCGAGCTTGCGAGGAGGAACTGCGTCGAAACCGCGGGCTGGCGGAGCGGAACGAAGCCAGCCGTCACCCGATGGGCGGAGGTCCCCCCATCACGCTCCGCCAGCCGGACGGTTCTCTTCACGAGCCGCCCAGAACCTCTGGCCTCGCTCCGCTCAGCCAGCGGCGGTTTCGACGCCAACCCGCTTCGCATGCTCAGCGGGTTCTTGCTCAACCACCGGTGGTTGACCCCCGGGTTACCGTGCAGGTGTGACCATTCCCCCCACCATCTCCACCGTCGGCGAGCTGCGCGCCTCGGGCCACGAGCAGAAGTCCCTGCGCGCCGAACTCCGCACGAACCTCCTAGCCGCGCTGGCGAACGGCGACGACCCCTGGCCCGGCATGCACGGGTTCAGCCGGACCGTCATCCCGCAGCTCGAGCGGGCGCTGATCGCTGGCCACGACGTCGTACTCTTGGGTGAGCGCGGCCAGGGCAAGACCCGCCTGCTGCGCAGCCTGAACGCGCTGCTCGACGAGTGGACGCCGGTCATCGAGGGGTCCGAGCTGGGCGAGCACCCGTACGAACCGATCACCCCCAAGTCGCAGCGCCGCGCCGCCGAGCTGGGCGACGACCTGCCGATCACCTGGCGGCACCGCGACGACCGGTACGCGGAGAAGCTCGCCACCCCCGACACCTCCGTGGCAGACCTGATCGGCGACGTCGACCCCATGCGCGTCGCCGAGGGCCGCCGCCTGGGTGACCCCGAGACCATCCACTTCGGGCTCATCCCCCGTAGCCACCGCGGCATCGTCGCCATCAACGAGCTGCCCGACCTCGCCGAGCGCATCCAGGTCGCGATGCTCAACGTGATGGAGGAGCGCGACATCCAGATCCGCGGCTACGTGCTGCGGCTGCCCCTCGACGTACTGGTCGTCGCCTCCGCCAACCCCGACGACTACACCAACCGCGGCCGGATCATCACGCCGCTCAAGGACCGGTTCGGCGCCGAGATCCGCACGCACTACCCCATCGAGCTCGACGACGAGGTGGCCGTGATCCGGCAGGAGGCCGACCTGGCCGCCGAGGTGCCGCCCGCGATCATGGAGATCCTGGCCCGCTTCACCCGCGCCCTGCGCGAGTCACCGGCGGTCAACCAGCGCTCCGGCGTCTCGGCCCGGTTCGCGATCGCGGGGGCGGAGACGGTCGCGGCGGCCGCGCTGCACCGCTCTGTCGTACGCGGCGAGGCCGAGGCATGCGCCCGCGTCGTCGACCTGGAGACCGCCGTCGACGTGCTCGGCGGCAAGATCGAGTTCGAGAGCGGCGAGGAGGGGCGCGAGCGCGACATCCTCGACCACCTGCTGCGGGTGGCGACGGCCGAGACCGTGCGCCAGCAGTTCCGCGGCATCGACTTCGGCCCGCTGGTCGAGGCGCTCGACGGGCGCCGTACAGTCACCACCGGCGAGCAGGTCACCGCCGCTGAGTTCCTGGAGTCGTTGCCGCCGGTCGACGACCTGTACGACGAGGTGGCCGACCGCTTCGGTGCCACCACCGACGGCCAGCGGGCGAGCGCCCTGGAGCTGGCGCTGGAGGGCCTCTACCTGGCACGCCGGATCAGCAAGGACTCCGGCGACGGCGAGACGATCTACGGATGAGCCCCCGGCAGCGGAGGTCGCGTTACGGCCCGTACACGGGTGGCCCCGACCCGCTCGCCCCTCCGGTGGACCTCTCCGAGGCGCTGGAGGCCATCACCGACGACGTGATGGCCGGCTACTCCCCCGAGAACGCGATGCGGGAGTTCCTGCGGCGCGGCGGGCGTACGCAGTCAGGGCTCGACGACCTCAGCCGCCGCGTGCACGAGAAGCGGCGCAGCCTGCTGCGCAAGCACCGCCTCGACGGCACGCTCGACGAGATCCAGAGCCTGCTGTCGGACGCGCTGCTCGCCGAGCGCAAGCAGCTCGCCCGCGACGCGCTCATGGACGACGACGACCGCGCCTTCCGTGAGATGCGCCTCGACAACCTGCCCAGCTCGACCGCGGCAGCGGTGACGGAGCTGAACGATTACGACTGGGCCTCCAGCGACGCCCGCGAGGGGTACGACAAGATCAAGGACCTGCTCGGCCGGGAGCTGCTCGACCAGCGCTTCGCGGGCATGAAGCAGGCGCTGGAGAACGCCACCGACGAGGACAAGGCGGCGGTCGCCGAGATGGTCCGCGACCTGAACGCCCTGCTCGCCAAGCACCGTACGGGCGCCGACACCACGGCCGACTTCGCCGACTTCATGGCCAAGCACGGCGACTACTTCCCCGAGGACCCGCAGACCGTCGAGGAGCTCATCGACGCACTCGCCCAGCGCGCCGCGGCCGCGCAGCGGATGCTCAACTCGATGACGCCGGAGCAGCGGCAGGAGCTGATGCAGCTCTCCGCGGAGGCGTTCGGCTCCTCGGAGCTGATGGGGCAGATGGCCGACCTCGACGCCAACCTGCAGGCACTGCGCCCCGGCGAGGACTGGTCGGGGTCGGAGCAGTTCGGCGGGCAGCAAGGCCTCGGGCTGGGCGACGGCACCGGCGTGCTGCAGGACATCGCCGAGCTGGACGCACTGGCCGACCAGCTCGGGCAGTCGTACGGCGGCGCGCGGCTCGACGACATCGACCTCGACGCGCTCACCCGCCAGCTGGGCGAGGAGGCGGGGGTCGACGCCCGTACGCTCGCCGAGCTGGAGCGCTCGCTGCGGGAGAGCGGGCTGCTGCGACGTACGGACGACGGCACCCTGCGCCTCTCCCCCGCCGCGATGCGCCGCCTCGGCAAGTCGCTCCTCAAGGACGCGGCCACCCGGCTCAGCGGCCGGCAGGGCTCGCGCGACACCCGGCTGGCGGGGGCCGGTGGCGAGACCACCGGTGGCACCAGGGAGTGGCAGTTCGGCGACACCGAGGCGTGGGACGTGACGCGTACGGTCACCAATGCCGTGCGGCGTACGGCCGCCGAGGGCGCGCCGCTCGACAAGCTGCGGATCGACATGCGCGACGTGGAGGTGGCCGAGACAGAGACGCGTACGCAGTCGGCGGTCGCGCTGCTCGTCGACACCTCGTTCTCGATGGCGGTGGAGGGGCGCTGGGTGCCGATGAAACGTACGGCGCTGGCCCTGCAGCACCTGGTCACGACGCGGTTCCGGGGCGACCGGCTGCTGCTGGTGGGGTTCGGGAAGTACGCCCGGACCATGCCCATCGAGGAGCTCACCTCGCTGGAGGCCGTGCGGGAGCAGGGCACCAACCTGCACCACGGGCTGCTGCTGGCGAACCGCCACTTCCGGGAGCACCCCTCCGCCCAGCCGGTGCTGCTCGTGGTCACCGACGGCGAGCCGACCGCCCACCTGCAGAGCTCGGGGCAGGCCGTGTTCTCGTACCCGCCAGAGCCCGAGACCCTCGCCCTCACCATCAACGAGCTAGAGCGGTCGGCACGGCTCGGTGCCCAGGCGACGTTCTTCCGCCTCGGCGACGACCCCGGGCTGGCACGCTTCGTCGACCACATGGCCAAGCGCATCGACGGCCGCGTGGTCGCCCCCGACCTGGACGACCTGGGCGCGGCGGTCGTCGGCTCGTACCTCCGCAGCCACTGGCGCGACCCGTACGACGACTGGTTCTAGGCCAACCGCCGCTCAACCGCACTCCGCATCGCACCACGCCGGTTGAGCAAAGATCCTCCGAGCTTGCGAGGAGGAGCTGCGTCGAAACCCGACCTGACCGAGCAAAGCGAGGTCAGGACCAGCCCGCCCCGTCCGACCTACCCCGTCCCGATCCGCTCGGCGAGCATCCGCAGCGGCTCCGGTACGTCCTCCGGGGTGAGCGCAGCGGCCAGTGCGGCGTCGACGGCCTCCTTGCGGCCGGAGCCGGCGCCGGCGAACCGGTGCAGCTGTTCCATCACAGGCCGGTCCTGCCACGCAGCCTCCTGCCTGAAGTGCGTGAGCTTCGCGGCCAGGCCGATCCCCTCGATCGCAGCGATCGCACGGTCAGGCCCGAGCGCGCGCAGCAGCTCGTCCTCCAGGTCAGCCTCGCAGACCACGAACCCGTACGTCGGCAGGTCGCTCGCGTCCTGCAGCCAGGCGCCGCCCTCCTCCAGCGCACGCATCACGAAGCCCGACCCAGACGCGTCGCACATCCCGAGCACCTCGGTCTCCGGTTCCTGGAAGCGCAGCCGCTCCAGGTGCGCCCGTACGTTCGTCACGCCCTGCATGTCGACGTACCGCACCCCGTGGTCGTCGCGGCCGAGCACCCTCACCACGGCCTCGATCGCCGCGACGTCGCTCCCGCCCTCCAGCAGCACCACCTGAGTCACGGTGTCACCGTATCCCGGCGGCGCCGAGGACACCCCCACCGCGGACTCCCCAACCAGAGCACGTTTTGTGCCCGGGCTAGGGTGGGCCCACCCCTGTCCCCCACCCCGAGGACACCCATGACTGATCCGTCCCGCCCTGGCCCCCCGCCGTACCTGCTTGGTTCGATGATCGGCCTCACCGGAGGGTCGGCGTTCGTGCTGGTCAACCGGGACGAGCTCCCGTCACCCTGGCCGGTGGTGGCGCTGGCGGCCTGGGTCGTTCTCGCGCTGGTCGCGGTCTACGCCCTGTTCGTACGCCGCTCGAGCCCGCCCCCGTCTGGCGGGCCCCGTCCGCGCGCTGGCGCCGTCTACGCCATCAGCGTCATCGCCATGGTGCTGGTGTTCGTCGTCGGGTTCCAGGTGCTCAAGGGTTTCGACCTCGCGGGGCTGATGCCGGCTCTGGCCCTTGCCGCGGTCGGAGCCCACTTCATCCCCTTCGGCGCTGTGTTCGGCGCCGGACGCCTCTTCGTCTCCCTGGGCGCCTCCCTCACCGTGATCGGGATCCTCGGCCTGCTCCTCGGCGCGTTCGTCGGCTCGCAGTGGGCGCCGGCCGCCGCGGTGCTCGGGGGTCTCGTGATGGTCGGCCTGCTGGCGGCCAGCTCCCTCATGCTCCCCCGCCGCTCCGCCTGACCCCTCCCCAGGCACCTTCCGCCCCCGATTGAACACATGCTCCATCAAGACGAACGGGATTTCCCCTTCTGCACGTGCACAGCCCATGTCAGGTGGGGCCGGAGGGGGCCCAGCAGCGGCCCGGCGGGTTCTGGCGGCCGGCTGGTGAAGATGCGCGCGGCCGGCACCCAGCACCTCCGCCCGCCCGGGGGGGCTACGGCGCTTCGCGCCTTCGCCCTTCCCTGCCGGCCGCCAAGGCGGCCTCCCCCCCTTGGCCCGAGGGCTCCGCCCTCGCAGCACCTACGCGCTCCGCGCTCGAGGGTGGCGCGTCGACGGACTACCGGCTCATCAAGCTTTACCTCAGTAAAACCGCCGCCCGCTTCGCGCGCTAGGGCTCCGCCTTCGTGGTGGCGCTCGATCGCTCCATCCATTCAAGCAGTCGACCACGCAAACCAGCACTTGCCGTCCCGGCAAAGACGACCCAGAGAACCATCATTAGAAGAAAAAGAAAGAGAAACTCGGAACTAAACTTCAGCAACCAGTACACCGCGAGCATTACTGGTGGCACAATCACCGCCCACACTGAGACTCGTATGACGCCCTCTATCACGCAACCATCGTCAATTCTCCGAATAGTCGCGCTCAAGACAGGGCGAGGCAGCGCGATCGGCAACGCGGGCGCGGCAGTGACCTTGACAATCTGCGAACTGATAGTCCCATAAACTCGCATCCCGTCTACCTCTGTCGCTACCAAAGCCGCCTTAAGTTCGCGCGGTGACTTGGCGCTCACGAAACGGAATCGCTGATAGTACGGGTTCATTCCCTCTTTCCGTTCATACGGGGCTCATTCCTTTTGCGTCCATGCATAAGAAACGCTAGCAGACGGGCCCCGAACACCCCACTCGACACTAAAGCCTCCGTACCAGCCACCCGGCGCTACGCCGAGTTGGACAAAAATCGGCGTGACTCCACCGGCAAATAGCAGCGAAGGTCCTTCCCACTGGTCCTCACGAAAATCCTTCGAATCGACCAGTCCAAACCCCACCGAAGCTCCCGGAGTTCCGAGCACTACCGAGGTAGTGAGGTACTTGACTCCGGTTCCAGTCCCGTCGCTATTCTTTATAGTGCACTCAGAAACCGAGAATCCCACCCCGAAAGCGCCGCCGGCTTGCCCGCAGTAGCCCCCCGACCCCCCACTCCTTGGCCGTGGTTCCGGCTCGGGCACAGAAGGCAGGGACGTGGCTGGCGGCGGACCCTCTTTCGTCACCCACATACCCAACTCATTCTTCTCTCGTGTCCGTGTAGGAGTAGGGTTTAACGTAGCCAGTCGGCGCTTAAGGAAAGGGGGCGCAGGCGTCAGTCGGCGCTGCACGTTTTGGCGAACCACCTTTTCTGACCGTTCGGTGTAGTTTCTGAGGCGGGTCCGGCGGACTGTAGTGCTGCGACTATTCAATTCCGTCGAAGAAGTTCGCTCAACGATCGTCTGATTTTCCAGGTTACCACTAAAGGTGATAACCGTGGTGTCAGCTGCAGAGCAATCATCTGCGCACAGTTTGGTTGAGAGCCCGGAACTATCAGTTTGATTGATAGGGTCATTGTTCGTATAGGGGTATGCGGAGAGACTGATTGGGCTGGTTGGGTCGAGCACGGGATCGGTCGAGAGGAAAATCCCGTGTGCCGGGTCGTAGAGCCGGACGCCCATGTCGGTGAGGCCGGTGTGGGTGTTGGCCGGTTGGTCTTGGTATCCGCGGGTGGTCGGCCACAAGGTGTTGGTGGTGGTGAGCTCGGATCCGTAGGGGTCGTAGGTGCGTCGGGTGCGTTGGTCGGGGTTGGACCAGCTGATGGCGATCGTGGCAGTTCCCTGGGGATCTGCATACATCGCGGTCAGCGCAGTGGCGGTACGGACGGCGACCTTGCCGCCGGCGAAGGTGTAGCTGCGGGTGCCCTTCACGGTGGTGGTGTTGGTCGGGATGGTGAGCTCCACGTCTCCAAGGTAGAGGGTGGTCCCGCCCGGGTCTGTCCGCAGCCGCTGGGTGCCGTCAGCATCGAACAGGTAACTGCTGGTGCCAGTACCGGTGGTGATGGTCGCTGCCCTGCCGGTAGCCGCCCAGGTGAACTGCTGGTTGCGGGTCGTGGCGCCGGTGCCGGTGCGAGTCGTGGTGGCACCGGTCGGGTCGTACTGGAACGACTCGGTCCCAGTCACCGCCCCGTTCCAATCACGGGTAGTGGTGCCCGCCAGGGCGTGCGCGTGGCCGGGGGTGCCGTAATCGTAGAACGTGGTCGTGGTGGGTCGGGAGCGGCCCGGCACCTGGTAATCGGTGACCGCAGCCCGCTGCCCGTCACTGTAGAAAGACCATTCCTGCCATACCGGGTCAGTCCCGCCGACCCCACTACCAGGGCCAGCTTGGCAGGTGTTTGTGGCGACCGGGTCAGCCGCTGACGGGGTGCTCCACGCCGCGGTGAGCTGCTGCAGGATGTCGTACCGGTAGCACATGGTCCGTGACTGAACCCCAACCCCGGCAGTCTGCCAGCTCGACGCCGCCCGACTGATCTGACCCGTCCGCCGGTCCCGCACGAACGTCGTGGTGTCGATGTAAGGCATCAGCACCCCCGCGATCTCGGCCCGCATCGACGACTCGGTCAGCCACAGCATCTCCGGGTCGTAGAACATCGCCCACTTCAGATGATCGGTCCCCGCGCCACGCTGCGCGACCCGCCCGTTGACCTGGCCGGTCGGGGAGTACGCCACCCCGGTGACGTACGCGTCCAGTCCCTTCATGCTGGTCGGCTGCCCGTCGTCGCGGTACCCATAGCTGAGCGTTTCGGCCGGCAACCCACCCACCGCCGGCACCGACACCGTCGCCGGCACCCCTGTGGCCGTGTAGGTGGCAGACACCGTGTAGTCGTTCCCGGTCCCGAAGAAGCGCGGTGCAGATCCCGGGATCGAGAACCGGGTCTGTGTCGGGCGTCCCGCCTGATCGAACGCCAGTGTCCGCTGGGTGTACGGCTGGGCCTGATCCCCGCCAGCGTAGGTGACCGTGGCGATCAAGGCACCTGGCCGGTTGGTCCCGTGGGACTGCTGCAGGGATGGGTGACACGATCGCTGTGGTGCCGTTGGGTGCCACG
>ERZ501047.86-NODE-86-length-33112-cov-5.104244_pt1 | contig 33112 bp, 33 predicted proteins | sample MGYA00510868_ERZ501047 | MGnify/ENA primary metagenome ERZ501047 (study PRJEB25958, sample SAMN03398593) | human skin metagenome | study: EMG produced TPA metagenomics assembly of the Human Skin Microbiome Metagenome (human skin metagenome) data set. | reverse complement strand
TCTTCGGATGAGGCAACGACCCCGATTACGCGGGCATCTAGGGTGAGTCAACTCGGCGTTTTGCCCCGCCCCCGGCCGGTCGGCTACCCTGTCCCGGTTGCCCCTGTGCCGTGTCACCCGGCTGGGCGCGCACCGCGAAGCTACCGAAATTTCGTTCATCTCGAGGAGAACCCCCATGGCTGCCAACTGCGATGTCTGCGGCAAGGGCCCTGGCTTCGGTCACTCCATCTCGCACTCCCACCGCCGCACCAAGCGTCGCTGGAACCCCAACATCCAGCGGGTGCGCGCGATGGTCGGCGAGGCCGGCAAGACCCCCAAGCGCCTGAATGTCTGCACCTCCTGCCTGAAGGCCGGCAAGGTCACCCGCTGACCTGCCCTCACGGCATACCGCAAACGCCGCCCCGGACCTGGTCCGCGGCGGCGTTTCGCATTCGCTGTCCGTTTCTCGGCTGGCCTGCTGCTCAGGCCAGCCGGCTCAGCCGGCGAAATGGTCCCAGCCCAGTGCCGGCAGCGGCGTGCCGTCCAGCCATACCTGCGGCTCGCCCGCGGCGACCACCCCGATCGGGCGCCAGAATTGCGGCAGCGAACCGGGGAAGGTCGCCAGCAGGCTGTGTTCCTCCCCGCCGCCCAGGACGCACTCGCGGGCCTGGGCGCGCGGCAGATATTGCTCGGCCCAGTTGAGATCGCCGGCCAATAGTGCCGAGTCCACCTCCAGCCGTATGCTGCTAGCCCGGGCCACCCGGGCCGCGTCGCGCCCGAGTCCATCCGACAGGTCGATCATCGCGCTCGCCCCGGCGAGTGCGGCGACCGGGCCCTGAGCCAGCGGTGCGCTCGGCGTCAGGTGGTGATGGAGCGCGGCGGCGGGCAGCGTGGCCACATCGACACCGGCCTCCGCGGCCTGGAGCAAAAGCGCCAACCCCACCGCGGAGCGCCCCAGTGATCCGGTGACCGCGATGGTGTCTCCCGGACGTGCCCCGGAGCGGGTAACCGGCGACCGGCCGGCAAGCTCACCAAGCGCGGTGATCGACACCATTCGGACGCCGGCCGGAGCCGAGGACAGATCGCCGCCGGCGGCGCTCACGTCATACCGGCGGCATTGTTCCCCCAGCGCGGTGGCAAACCGCTCCACCCAGTCCAGCGGAGTCTGCGGGTCGAGCACCAGGGTGCTGAGGATCGCGGTGGGTTCGGCGCCCATAGCCGCCAGGTCGGCGAGGTTCTGCACCACCGTCTTTGCCGCGACCTGCTCGGGAGTCGACCAGTCGTCACGCCAGTCCGCGCCCAGCACCATGGTGTCGGTGGTCGCCACCACCGGGCCGTCGATGGCGATGACGGCGGCGTCGTCACCGGGCCCCAGCGGTTGCGGCCGGCTGCCGCCGAGCAAGGGGAGCACCCGGGCCAGCAGGGCATCTTCCGACAGCTGCGACAACACCTGGGGAGACGGCGACATGGCCTGCACGGTAGCGTGCTCGCCGAGGCCCGCCCTGGGCCGCCCGACAATGCCGCCGGATGGAACCGGCGCGATCAGTGAGGGGACGCGCACCGTGGTCCAGGCCTACATCCTCATCCAGACCGAGGTCGGCAAATCCGCCGCGGTCACCGAGTCCGTCTCGGGCATCTCCGGCGTCATCGCCGCACAGGATGTCACCGGTCCGTATGACTGCATCGCCCGCGTCGAGGCCGGCTCGGTTGACGAACTCGGCAAGCTGGTCATCGCCCGCATCCAGGAGACCCCGGGCATCACCCGCACGTTGACCTGCACCGTCGTCAACGTATGATGCGTTGCGGCCGCGTGACGGCCGCCGCCGCCCTGGTCTTCGGCCTGACCGCGTGCTCCTCCGGCGCGGTCGACCTCGCCTTGCCCGAGCACGCCGCCGAGTCCGTATGCGGTGACCTCCCCTGGCCCGCGCGCACCGGGCCGGCGCGTGATCTGCAGCGCCGTCCGGTGACGGTGGACAGCCCGGCTGTCGCGGCGTGGGGTGATCCCGCCGTCATCGCCCGTTGCGGCCTGCCGCCGCTCGCGCCGACCACGCTCAACTGCGTCACGGTAGACGACGTCGACTGGGTGATCCGCCCCCTGGACGACGGTCACGCCTTCACGACCTTCGGCACCGATCCCGCCATCGAGGTGCTGATCCCCGCGGACTATGCCCCGGAGACCATGCTGCTGACGGACTTCGCCGCGGCGGCGCGGAAGCTGCCGCGCACCGGGCATAGCTGCATCGCCCCGTCCTGAACCCCGCCAAGGCGAGCGCCGCCGCGACGAGTTCTCAGCGCAGGCCGAGCGGGCGCTCCAGCGCCAAGGCGATGAGTTCGTCGACCAGCTGCGGATACTCCATACCGGCGGCGCGCCACATGATCGGGTACATCGACGACGGGGTGAAGCCGGGCATGGTGTTGATCTCGTTGACGATCACCTCGCCCTGCTCGGTCACGAAGCAGTCGACCCGGGCCAGGCCCTCGCAGCCCAACGCGGTGAAGGCGCGCGCGGCATAGTCACGGACCCGGTCGCTGATCTGCTCGGGAACCTCCGCCGGTGCGGTCAACGCCACCGCATCGCCGTCGAGATATTTCGCGTCGAAGTCATAGAAATCGTGGCCATGCCCCTCGCGCACCACGATCTCCCCCACCGGCGAGGTCCGGGGTTCGGCGCCGTCGCGGCCCTGCAGCACCGCGCACTCGATCTCGCGGCCAACGATCCCCGCCTCGACGACGAGCTTGAGGTCGTGGCGACGGGCCTCGTCGATGGCGGCGTCGAGATCGGCCAGGTCGGTGACCTTGGTGATGCCCATCGAGCTACCCGCCCGGGCCGGCTTGACGAAGACCGGCAGCCCCAGCTCGGCCACCGCCTCGCGGGCCGCCGCCGGGTCGTGGCGCCACTGGGCGTCGGTGATCACCACATACGGGCCGACCGGTAGCCCGGCGCCGGCGAGCAAGACCTTCATGATCTGCTTGTCCATCCCGGCCGCTGAGGCCAGGACACCGGAGCCGACATACCGGATGTCGGCGAGCTCGAGCAGGCCTTGGACGGTCCCGTCTTCACCAAAAGGCCCGTGCAGCAACGGGAAAACGACGTCTACCTCGCCGAGTTCCTCGGGTACCCGCCCGGCCGGCAGGGTGCGCACTGCCCGGTCCCGGGTACTCATCGGCAACACCACGGCGGTCTCCGACTCGGGGACAGCCGGAGTCTGGCCACGGGTCAGTTCCAGCGGGGCGGGGTCATCGGGCAAGAGCACCCAGCGACCGTCGGGCGCGATCCCGATCGGCAACACGTCATAGCGCTCGCGATCCAGGGCGCGCAGCACACCGGCGGCGGTGGCACAGGAGACCGCGTGCTCAGAAGAGCGCCCGCCGAAGAGCAGGGCGACGCGGATCCGGGCGGGGCGTTCGGGAGTGGCGCTCATCGGGCCCGACCCTACCCGGCGGCCCCCAGCACGTATGGCGCGCAACGCCTATCGTCGCTGCATGAGCTCACCGACTCCCCCGCTGCAGCCCGCCACCGCCGTCGTCGCCCTGGGCCGGCCGGCCGTGCAGCCGGGCTCCGCGCTGGTCACCCCGGTGGCCTTCACCTCGAGCTACACCCACGGCGGCGAGGTCGTCTACGGCCGAGCCGGCAGCCCCAACTGGGAGAGCTTCGAGGAGATCCTCGGCACGCTGGAGGGCGGCCAGGCGCTCACCTTCGCCTCCGGTATGGCGGCAGCGGGCGCCGCCTTCGAGTTGCTACCGATCGGCGGCACGATCGTGGCTCCGGTGGGTGCCTACAACGGGGTGGATTCCCTACTGCGGCAAGCCGAAAGCCGCGGCCGGTGCACGGTGCGCTGGGTGGAGGTCGACGACGCGGACGCGATCGACGCGGAGCTGCCCGGCGCCGACCTGCTGTGGCTGGAATCGCCGACCAATCCCCTGCTCCGGGTCGCCGACATCGGCCGGGCCAGCGCGGCCGCCCGGGCGGCCGGCGCGCTCGTCGTGGTGGACAACACCTTCGCCACCCCACTGCTGCAGCGCCCCCTGGACCTGGGCGCCGATGTCGTCATCCATTCGGCGACCAAGTACCTCTCCGGCCATTCGGATGTCCTCTTGGGCGCCACGGTATGCCGTGACCCCGAGCTCCTGGAGCGGCTATTGGCGACCCGGACGTATGGCGGCGGGATCCCCGGTGCGATGGAGGCCTGGCTTGCCACTCGTGGATTACGCACTCTGGCAGTGCGTTTCGAGCGCGCCTGCACCAATGCGGCCGTCCTCGCCGAGCGTTTGGCGGAGCATGCGGCGGTGGAGACGGTGCGCTATCCCGGCTTCGGGGCGATGATCTCGTTCGATGTCGCGGGCGGCGCGGAGGCCGCCGACCGGGTCTGCGCGGCGGCGCGATTGGTGAGCCATTCCACCTCACTCGGCGGGGTGGAGTCGCAATGGGAGCGCCGGCGGGCCATCCCCAATGAGCCCGCAAGCACCCCGGTCAACCTGATCCGTCTCAGCGTCGGGATCGAGGATGTCCGGGATCTGTGGGCCGACGTGGACGCCGCCCTGCGCGCCGCCCAATAAGACGTCAGGAGGCGCGACGGAAACGGCGCGGGCCAGCGTCGTGGCGGCCGAACTCGCTCTGCCCGTGGGCAACCGGATCCCAGCGTTGCGCTGGCGGGCGTTCGCCGCGCAACCGGGCCAGTTCCTCGGTGAGCGCCACCATGAGCCGCTCGGTGGCCTCCACCGCGGCGGCCCGCTGGTCGGGCGCGTCATACAGATCGGACAGATCGATGGGCGGCGCGGCGCTGATGTGCATGGTGGGGCGCTTCCATACCCGCGGCACCTTCGCGCCGTGCGGCGGCAGCAAATCCTGCGGACCCCACATCGCCACCGGGACGAGCGGACAGCGGCTTTCCAAAGCGAGCCGGGCGGCACCGGTCTTGCCGCGCATCGGCCAGAGGTCCGGATCCCGGGTGAGGCTGCCCTCGGGGTAAACGACGATCGCCTTACCCGCGGCGATCCCGGTCATGGCCGCGCGCAGGGATTCCAACGCGCGTGTCGTGCCGCGATAGACCGGGATCTGGCCGGTCTGGACGAGCAACGGACCGATGACCGGCACCCGAAAAAGACTGTCCTTGGCCAAGAAGTAGCCCGGCCGGCCCGTATCGAAGAGGAAATGCCCCAGGGCGAAGACATCAAGATGGGACAGGTGGTTGGGGCAGACGACGAAGCCGCCATCGGCCGGCAGATGCTCCATTCCGCGCCAGTCCCGGCGGGTGATCGCCCCCATCACCGGCCGCAGGATCTCCACCACGGTCCGGTATGGGCGTGGCATCGCGCGGTGCGCGGCGGTGCGTCTCATCTCCAGCCTTCGCTTCTCCGGGGGCGGGCGACACCCAGCCTATGCACCTCGTGACACGATCCCGGGCATGACAGGCAGCGCCACGCAGGCTTGGCGGGTGATCGTTCCGGTCAAGGGAGCGCCGCACGGCAAGAGCCGGCTCGACGTGCCCGGCCGGGTGGAATTATCGCGTGCCTTCGCGCGCGACACCCTGGCCGCCGTGGCCGCAAGCGGAGCGCACTTGGTCGTGGTGACCCCGGACCCGGACCTGGCCCGGTATGCCGAGTCCCTCGCGGCATACCTCGTAGCGGACCCGGGCGGGGGGCTCAATTCCGCTGTCGCCCAGGCGCTTTCGCAGGCGCAATCCGAGCTGGGGACCAGCCGTGCGGCGGTCCTCCTCGGCGACCTACCGGCGCTGCGGGCGGCCGACCTCGGCGCGGCACTCGATGCGGCCGGTGACGTCCCCCAGGCATTCGTGCCGGACTGGGCCGGGAGCGGCACGGTCCTACTCGCCGATCACGCCGGGAATCCGGAGCCGTCATTCGGGGCCGGGTCCGCGGGGCGGCATGAGGCGGCGGGCTACCGGCGGCTCAATCTGGACCTGCCCCGGCTGCGCCGCGATGTGGATGTCAGCGCCGATCTCGACGAGGTCGTGGCGCTGGGGTGCGGACCGCATACGGCGCGGGCGCTGGCCCGGCATACGCCGATGGGGGCCGGCGACGAGCCGACCGCACTAGGCTGATGGGCGTGCAGGGCAGCGTCCACGCCTATGACCCGGCCACCGGTTCGGGGCAAATGATCCTCGACGATGGCCGGGTGGTCGACTTGCCCGCCGCCGCGCTCGCCGGCAGCGGCCTACGTATAGTGCGCGTCGGCCAGCGCCTCAGTCTCACCGTCACCGATCCCGACAGCCAACAACCCGAAGTGACCCGGGCGTGGCTGGTGGGGATCGGCGACGGGGAGATTATTCGCTAGTCGCACACCGGATTTGGCGCGGCGCCTGCCGTATGGCCGAGTCGCCAGAGCGCTCCGGCGGATGCCGGTCAGGACTTCTTGGCGCTCTTCTTCGCGCCCTTGCCGGCAGCCTTGGTCGCCTTCTTGGCCACCGGGGCGGTGGCCTCGGCGGCGCTCTTCTTGGCGGTCGCAGCCTTGGCGCTCGACGTCTTGGTGGTGGTCTTCGCCGCAGTGGCCGAAGCCGGGGCGCTTTTGACCGCAGTCGTGGTGGTCCGCGCCGGAGCCGCGGCGGCCTTGGCGGCCGCCGTGCTGGAGGCCCGAGCCAGCGGGGTGGTCTTGGGGAGGCTCTTGGGCGACTTGACGTATTCCTTGAACTTCGCGCTCGCGATGAAGCGGGGCACGGAGGTCTTGCGGATGCGCACCGTCTCCCCGGTCCGCGGGTTGCGCCCGGTGCGCGCGGCCCGGGCCGCCTTTTCGAAGGTGCCAAAGCCGGTCAGCGAGACCTTGCCGCCCTTGGCCACTTCGGTCACGATCGTCTCCAAGATCGCTTCGACGGCGTTCTGGGCCGCCGCCTTGCTACCGAGCCGATCTTCAACTGCCGCAATCAGATCCGACTTATTCACGCCGATCCACACTCCTCGTGCCAGTCTGCGCCGGAGGGGCCGGCGACCCACGCAGATCGGCGACCACATCGTCGACCCAGATGTGACGGTAGGACGCCGGAGGTCGATTCGTCCACTACTGCGCAGGTCCGAGTTCGTCGGTGTCGCAACGAAATCGCTGCCACCCGATGTGGATCAGCGTGCGGTGACAGTGGGTTTGAAGGCGGGGCGGCCGGATTCGTATGCGGTGACTGAGTCCTCATGGCGCAAGGTCAGCCCGATATCGTCCAGGCCCTCCAGCAGGCGCCACCGGGTGTAGTCGTCGACCTCGAAGGCGGCGGTGATATCGCCCGCGGTGATCATCCGGGACTGCAGATCGACCGTGACACTCGCACCGGGCTCGCTTTCGAGGTACTTCAGCAAGAGCTCGGCGTCGTCCGGGCTCACTACCGCGGTCAGCAGACCCTGCTTGCCGGAGTTCCCGCGGAAGATGTCGGCGAAGCGGCTGGAGATGACGGCGCGGAAGCCGTAGTTCATCAACGCCCATACGGCGTGCTCACGGGAGGATCCGGTGCCGAAGTCGGGGCCGGCGACCAGCACCGAGCCGGCGGCGTATGCCGGGTCGTTGAGGACGAAGTCCTCCTCGCGGCGCCAGGCGGCAAAGAGCCCGTCCTCGAAGCCGGTCCGGGTGACCCGCTTGAGATATTCGGCCGGAATGATCTGGTCGGTGTCCACATTGCTGCGCCGCAGCGGGACGCCGATACCGGTGTGGCTGGTGAATGCCTGCATACGGAATCCTTTGCGGCTCAGTCGAGATCGGCGGGCGAGGACAGCGAACCGCGCACCGCGGTGGCGGCGGCGACGAGGGGGCTGACCAGATGGGTGCGCCCGCCCTTGCCCTGACGACCTTCGAAGTTGCGGTTGGAGGTGGACGCGGAGCGCTCCCCCGGCGCCAGCGTGTCCGGGTTCATGCCCAGGCACATCGAGCAGCCGGGCAGGCGCCATTCGGCACCGGCGGCGGTGAAGATCGCATCCAGGCCCTCGGCCTCGGCCTGCAGGCGCACCCGCGCCGAACCGGGGACGACGAGCATGCGCACGCCGTCGGCGACCTGGCGGCCGCGGATGACGTCGGCGGCAGCCCGCAGATCCTCGATCCGGCCATTGGTGCACGAGCCGACGAAGACGGTGTCCACGCCGATCTCGCGCAACGGCATACCGGGCGTCAAGCCCATGTAGGCCAGCGCGGCTTCGGCCGCGGCTCGCTCGGTCTCATCCGGGATGAACTCGGGGTTGGGCACTGCTTCGCCCAGCGGCGCACCCTGACCGGGGTTGGTGCCCCAGGTGACGAAGGGGGTTAGCGCGGCCGCGTCCAGGTGCACGACCTTGTCGAAGACGGCGTCGTCGTCGGTACGCAGGGTGTCCCAATAGGCCACTGCCGCATTCCAATCCGCGCCCTGCGGGGCGTGCGGACGACCCGCCAGATAGTCGTAGGTGGTCTGGTCGGGGGCGATCAGACCGGCGCGCGCGCCCGCCTCGATCGACATATTGCAGACCGTCATCCGGGCTTCCATCGACAGCCCGCGGATCGCCGATCCGCGGTATTCGATGACATAGCCCTGTCCCCCGCCGGTGCCGATCTCGGCGATCACGGCGAGCACGAGGTCCTTGGCGGTCACTCCGGGCGGCAATTTCCCCTCGACCTCGACGGCCATGGTGGCGAACGGCTTGAGCGGCAATGTCTGGGTGGCCAGCACATGCTCGACCTCGCTGGTGCCGATCCCGAAGGCCAGCGCCCCGAAGGCGCCGTGCGTGGAGGTGTGGCTGTCACCGCAGACGATGGTCATGCCCGGCTGGGTCAGACCCAGCTGCGGCCCGACGACGTGGACGATGCCCTGCTCGGCGTCGCCCATGGGGTAGCTGGTGACCCCGAACTCGGCGCAGTTGCGGCGCAGCGTCTCGACCTGGGTGCGGCTGACCGGATCGGTGATCGGCCCCGGGGTGGTCGGGACATTGTGGTCCTCGGTCGCCAGCGTCAGATCCGGGCGACGGACCGGCCGGCCGGCCAGTCGCAAACCGTCGAATGCCTGCGGTGAGGTGACCTCGTGCAGCAGGTGCAGGTCGATGTAGAGCAGGTCGGGTTCGCCGGGTGCGCTACGGACCACGTGATCGGCCCAAACCTTCTCGGCCAGGGTGCCAGCCATTCTTCCTCCAACCAACCGGTGTCGCCGGTGACATCTGGAACCGATTCAGGGTTACACGACTCATCGTGGTCAGAATTTGCGTCTCAGGCAATGAGACGTCAATATCAGTACATGGACACTTCGAGTGGCGTCGGCGTGCTGGACAAAGCGGCGGTAGTGCTGGGGGCCTTGGAGGCCGGTCCAGCGACTCTCGCGCAGCTGGTTTCCGCCACCGGACTGGCGCGTCCCACGGCCCACCGCCTCGCAGTCGCGCTCGAGCACCACCGGCTCGTAGGCCGTGACCTCCAGGGCCGTTTCGTCCTCGGTCCGCGGCTGGCGGAGTTGGCTACCTCCGCCGGTGAGGATCGCTTGCTGGCCGCTTCCGGTCCGGTGCTCGGAGCGCTGCGCGATCACACGAATGAGAGTGCCCAGCTCTTCCGGCGCCAGGGTGACCACCGCGTCTGCGTCTCGGCGGCCGACCGGCCCGTGGGTCTGCGCGACTCCATCCCCGTGGGGGCGACGCTGTCGATGCTGGCGGGTTCGGCCGCGCAGGTGCTGCTCGCCTGGGAGGAGCCCGACCGCCTGCACCGGGGTCTGCAGGGCGCGGCCTTCAATGCGACGGCTCTGTCGGGCGTCCGCCGCCGTGGCTGGGCGCAGAGCGTCGGCGAACGGGAGCCGGGGGTGGCCTCCGTCTCGGCGCCGGTGCGCAGCCCGTCTGGCCGGGTCATCGCGGCGGTGTCCATCTCCGGGCCTATCGAGCGCCTCTCACGCCAGCCCGGACGGCTGCATGCGGCGACGGTGATCGCCGGCGCCAACAAGCTCACCGAGGTGCTCGCTCGCCAAGCCGCGTCGCAGGAAGCCGCGGCGCGGGCGAACTCGAGCTGAGCCGCCCTGAGGATCACCGGACATACCGGACACCGGGAAACCAAGACGCCCCCTGCTCACCGCAGCAGAGGGCGTCTTGATGGTGATGAAGGGGATCGGCTCACGCGATTCCATCGAGACCAATCCAACGCTGGGGTACCAGGACTCGAACCTAGAATGAGTGAACCAGAATCACTAGTGTTGCCAATTACACCATACCCCAAGGGGGTATCGACGCCCGCTGGCACCGAAGTACTAGCCGGACGGCGAACCGAGGAGCAATACTACCGTCCGGCGCGGGGGCACCCAAATCGCCCGCCTAGATCGCCCACCAACCGTCCGGCCACCCGAGGGTGACCAGGCCCTAAATGCCGCCTCAGAGCGAGTCGCGCAGGGCGTGCAGCCGGGCCAGCGTCGAGGTCTTGCCGAGGATCTCCATCGACTCAAAGAGCGGCGGAGAGATCCGGGCGCCGGAGACGGCGACGCGGATCGGGCCGAAGGCGAAGCGCGGCTTCAGGCCCAGCCCGTCAACGATGGCCGACCGCAGCACCGCCTCGAGGTTGGCGGCGTTCCAGTTCGTTGGGGCGACCAGTGAGGTGAGCGAGTCGTCGACCGCGCCGAGAGCGTCGATAGCGGCATCCAGGACCCGCGGCGCGTCCTGGCCCAGGCTGCCGCGCGCGTCCTCCTCGATCTGTAGTTGGTCGTCGGCGACGAAGAACGGCCGCACCAGCGCCGCGGCCTCCTTGAGCAGCGTGATCCGGGTCTGGATCAGGGCGGCGACATCCTTCAGCCGGCCCAATTCCCCCAGGCTCTGTGACCCGCTGAGCACCCCCTCGCGCTCGAGATAGGGCAGCAGCCGCGAGGCGAAATTGCCCAACTCCAGGTCGCGGATATAGACGCCGTTGAGCCACTCCAGCTTCTTGAGATCGAAGATCGGCCCCACCGGGTTGACCTTCTCCCACGCGAAGTCACGGGCGAAGTCGGCGAAGGTGAACTTCTCGACGTCATTGCCCTGCTCATCCTGAGCCGGCGGATAGGCAAGCAGCGCAAGGAAGTTGACCAGCGCCTCGGGCAGATAGCCCTCCTCGACGAACCAGGTGAGCCGGGCCGCCGGGTTCTTGCGCTTGGAGATCTTGGACTTGTCGGCATTGCGCAGCAGCGGCATATGCGCGAACTTCGGCGCCGGGATGTCGAGCCACTTGTAAAGCAGCAGGTGCTTGGGGGTGGAGGAGATCCATTCCTCCCCGCGCACGACATGGGTCACCTTCATCTCGTGGTCGTCGACGACGACAGCCAGGTGGTATGTCGGGAAGCCGTCCGCCTTGAGGATGACCTGGTCATCGGGCCGGGGCGCGCTCACCCGGCCGCGGATGAGGTCCTCGAACTCCAATTGCACGTCGTCAGGGATGAGCATGCGTACCACCGGCTGCTCGGTGAAGCCGGGTAGCTCGCGGCGCTCGGCCTCGGTCTTGCCCCAGCACATCCGGTCATAGCCGGTGGGCAGCTTCGCCTTCTGCTGCTGCTCGCGCATCGCCGACAGGCGCTCGGTGCTGCACCAGCATTCATACGCCTTGCCCTCGGCGAGCAGGCGAGCGACATACGGGGCGTAGGTGTCCAGGCGCTCGGATTGCCGGTAGGGCGCGAACGGGCCGCCGATGTCCGGGCCCTCGTCCCAGGTCAGGCCCAGCCAGTGCAGGGTGTCGTAGACCTGCTTCTCGCTGTCCTCGCGGAAGCGGGCGCGGTCGGTGTCCTCGATCCGCAGCAGGAACTGCCCGCCCTGCTGGCGCGCGAAGGCGAGGTTGAAGAGCGACATATATGCGGTGCCCACGTGGGGGTCGCCGGTGGGTGACGGGGCGACGCGCAGGCGGACCGGGCCGAGCTCGGGGGTCTTCATAATGAAACGGATTCTAGGTTCGTCGTCAGTCGCGGCGCACGAAGGGATTGGCCAGGATGCCGATCCCCTCGATCTCGACCTCGACCCGGGCGCCATGCTCGACCAGTCCGACACCGGCCGGAGTGCCGGTGAGCACCACATCACCCGGCAGCAAGGTCATGGCGGCGGTGATGTGGGCGATCAACTTCGGGATGCCGGTGATCATGTCGCTGGTCCGACCGTCCTGGACCACTGTCCCGTCGTGGCGGGTGACGATCCGCAGATCGCTGGCGTCGAGGTCCGTGGCGATCGCCGGTCCGAGCGGGCAGAAGGTGTCCATCCCCTTGGCGCGGGCCCATTGCCCCTCGCTGCGCTGCAGATCGCGCGCGGTGACGTCATTGGCGCAGGTATAGCCGAAGACGATCTCGTGGGCCCGCTGCGCCGGGACCTGCTTGCCGATCCGGCCGATCACCACCGCCAACTCGCCCTCGTAGCTGACCTCCTGGGTGATGGCCGGCAGGATCACCGGGTCGTCGGGACCGATGACCGCGGTGTTGGGCTTGAAGAAGGTCATCGGGACGGGCGGCAGATCGTTGCCCATCTCCTTGGCGTGGTCGGCGTAATTCCTTCCGACACAGACGATCTTGCTGCGCGGAATGATCGGCGCGAGCAGCCGCGCCTGGTCCAGCGGGATGCGCTGGCCGGTGAAGGTCACGCCTTGGTAGAGCGGGTCACCGATCACCTCGGCGATCATCTGGCCGGACTCTTCGAGGACCCCGTATGCCGGGTCCTCCCCCGTGGTGAACCGCACGATCCGCATGGATCGAGAGCCTACGACCCGGTATGCCGCCCCCGCACCCCACCGGTATCGCTGCGGCTCGTGTCACTTCCGTTGCGGCGCCGACGGCTCAGGTATGCAGCCGGGCCAGGAAGCGTTGCAGGCGTTCGTCTTTCGGCGCCCCAAGGACGTCCTGCGGCGGACCTTGCTCGACGATGCGGCCGTCGGCCAGGAAGCAGACGCGGTCAGCGACCTGCCGGGCGAAGCCCATCTCGTGGGTGTTGAGGATCATCGTCATCCCCTCCGCTTTGAGATCGCGCAGGAGGTCGAGCACCTCACCGACGAGTTCCGGGTCAAGGGCCGAGGTGATCTCGTCCAGCAGCATCAACAGCGGGCGGTTGACCAATGCCCGCGCGATGGCCACCCGCTGCTGTTGTCCGCCGGAGAGCGCGTCCAGGCGCGCGGATGCCTTGTCCGCCAAGCCGACCCGCTCCAGGACCACCATTGCCTCGGCCTGTGCCTCGGCGACCGGCCGACGGTGCACCCGGACGGGGGCGAGCGTGAGGTTGTCGAGCACGCTGAGGTGGGGGAAGAGGTTATATGCCTGGAACACCAACCCGATCTGGGAGCGCACCGCGTCGGTATCCACCCGCGGATCGGTGATCTCGCGCCCCTGCAGCTCGATGATCCCGTCGTCCACCTGTTCGAGCAGGTTGAGGCAGCGCAACAGCGTCGATTTGCCCGAGCCGGATGCCCCGATCAGCACCACGCATTCGCCGGCGTGCACATCCAGATCGACCGAGCGCAGCACTACCGCGTCGCCAAATGCCTTGCGGACTCCGCGCGCCCGCAGCACCGGTTCGCTGACCGCTTGCTCGCTCATCGGATGCTCCCTACCGCACCGTCACCCTGGCGCCGGGCCAGCCAATCGGTGAACCGGGCCATCGGGACGGTGAGGCAGACGAAGAGGACGCCGGCCACGACATACGGGGTGAAGTTGTAGTCGCGGGAGGTCTCGATCTGCGCGGCACGAATCGCGTCGACCACCCCGAGCACCGCGATCAGGCCGGAGTCCTTTTGCAGGGAGACCAGGTCGTTCATCAACGCCGGGGTGACCCGCCGGATCGCTTGCGGCAGAACGACAAAGCGCAACGCCTGGCGATAACTCAGCCCCAGCGAGCGGGCCGCAGCCCACTGCGAGGGGTGGATCGACTCGATGCCCGCGCGGAAGACCTCGGCGACGTAGGCCGAGTACGAGAGCACGATCGCCAGCGAGCCCCAAAACAGCGCGCTGGTGGGCAGACCGGAGAAGCGCAGGGCCGGCATACCGAAGCCGAGTAGGAAGAGCACCAGCAGCAGCGGCAGCCCGCGGAAGAGGTCCACATAGACCGTGCCTAGCAGCCGAGCCGGGAACCACACCGGGCCGCGCAGGGTCCGCAGGATCGCGATAAACATCCCCAGGAGGGCGATGCCGACCGCGCACACCAGCATCACCCGGATGTTGAGCCACAGGCCCTTCAACACCGGGATAAACGACTCCTGCGCCTTGTCCCAGGACAGGAAGGTCGCCCGCAGCGCCGGCCAGCCCGGCGAGGAGGTCAGCAGAATGACGAACACCCCGAGGACCAGGACCGTCGCCGCCGCGGCGATCAGCGCCGAGCGCCGCGCCTGAGCGCGACGGAACGCGTCGCGCTCCTGCTGGGTCGCCGAGGGCTGCCAGCCCTCCTCGGCGGGGTTGGCAGGTCCGGTGGACTCGGCGGACGAACTCATCGGGGACAGCTCAATCGGCGGATCAGGAAAGCTCGGGCGCGCCTTGCGCCGCGAGCCATTCCTGCGCCAAGGAGTCCAGCGTGCCATCGGCGCGCAGGGCGTCGACCGCGGCCGTGACGCACGGAGTCAGCGCCGAACCCTTGTCCAGCACCGCGCCGAACTGCTCGGGCGTCGACCCGGTGGCAAGCAACTGACCGACGATAAGACCGTCATCCAGTTGCGCTGCAGTCATATAGAACGCCGTCGGCAGGTCGACGACGATGCCGTCGACCTGGCCCGCCTTGAGCGCCTGCACGGCCGCGTCATTGGTGTCGTAGACCATCGACTTGGCGCCGATCTGATCGGTGACCGCGGACAGCGAGGTGGTGCCGACCTGCGCGCCGAGGGTCGCGCCCTTGAGGTCCGCAACGCTCGTCTTGCCGTCGATCGCGCTGCCCTTGGTGGTCACCACGGTCTGGCGCACGTCGTAATAGCCGCTGGAGAAGTCCACCGCCTTGCGCCGCGCGTCGGTGATGGAGACCTGGTTGACGTCGATGTCAAAGTCCTTGACCCCCGGCAGCACGGCCTTGTTGAAGGGCACCTTGACCCAAGTGACATCACCCTTGGCGAAGCCGAGCTTGTCGGCGATGGCATAGGCCACCGCGGACTCATAGCCCTTGCCGCTGCTCGGGTCGTTGTCGACGAACCACGGCCCGTATGCCGGGTCGTCCGTCCCGACGGTGAAGGTGCCATCGGTGTGCGTCTTCACGCTCCCCTTCGTGCACTCCGCCGGTATGCCGCTCGCCGGCACGCTGGCGGAGTCGCTCGCCGACGCGCTCTCGGACCCGGTGGCTGCGGCGCTGCTCGAGCTCGACGAGGCGGACGAGGTGCTGGCGGTCGACGATGCGCTGGAGGTGGAGGCGGCCGGACCCTGCGCCGAACCGCAGCCGGCGAGCACCGTGGCACCGGCAGCGGCAGCGAGGAGGGCGAGTGAGCGGCGGGCGGGGACGGACATACGGACTCCTGCGGGCGACAGACGGAAACCACGCGCCGACCGAGCGGGCCAATCGGCGCCCCTCCCGGTATGTCGCGTGGCGTTCGCATCGTATCCGCCACCCGGTCGCCGGCGATTTGCCGGTCCAGCGCGCGACCTCGGCCGCAAGCATCACTCCGGGTCTGCGTGGGGCGCGGGTACCGTGACCAGGTGAGGCAGGAACGGCTGGCGCGCGAGCAGTGGCAGCAGCGCGAGGCCGAGCACCAGGCCCGAGCGGACGCGCTCACCGCGGGGCATCTCGCGCGGCGGGGCAAGGGCACCAAGCACCCGGTCGAGGACTTCCTCTTCGAGTACTACAACTACTCCCCCGCCAAATTGCGCCGCTGGCACCCGGGGTCGGGGGTCGTCCTGGCCGACAGCGCCGATCACCCGCGCGCCGGCTGGCGGTTCTATGTCACCGACACCGACGGCGGGGTGCGCCTGGATGCCGCGGCGGCACTCGAGCACCGCGGCAATGCCGTCGGCTTCGTCCGCGGCCTGCTCACCGCGACCCTGTCCCGACCGGCCTTCACCGGGTGTTTCGGGTTACACGAGTGGGCGATGGTCTATCGCAGCGAGGAGGAGGGGGTGCGGCATACGGCATACCCCCTGCGTCTTGGCGCGGCTGGCACCGATGCCGTCGTCGAGGCGAATGCCTTGCGGTGCAGCCATTTCGACGCCTACCGCTTCTTCACCCCGGCGGCGGTGCCGCGCAACGCCCTCCAGCCCAGCCGCGACGGCCAGGTCGAGTTGGACCAGCCGGGCTGCCTGCACGCGGGGATGGATGTCTACAAATGGGCGCACAAGCTCGACCCGCTGACGCCCGGCGACCTGCTGCTCGATGCTTTCGAGCTCGCGCTGGAGATCCGCCGCCTCGATATGGAGGCCTCGCCCTATGACCTGCGCGACCTGGGCTATGCACCATTGCCGATCGAGACCCCCGCGGGCAAGCAGGAGTATGCCGCCCGCCAGCGCGCCTTCGCGGAGCGCTCCAACGCCCTGCGCCGCCGGCTGCTCGCCGTGCTCGATAACGCGGAATGCGCCGCGGCCGAACGCATTGCCTGAGCCGGGTGCGTCGTTTCGGCGAGTAATTCCCGTGCATACGGCCGCGGTCCTCGCCTAGCGTGAACACCCCGCCGTGCCGCGAATGCCTGGCCGCGGGACCGACGAAGGACATCACCATGGAGCAACTGACCCCCACCCTCTACAACTGGGCGAGCATCCTCGACCCGCAGACCTCCGCCCAGGCGCACAAGACGGCGACCATGCCGTTCATCCACCCGCACCTCGCGCTCATGCCCGACGCCCACCTGGGCAAGGGCGCCACGGTGGGGTCGGTGATCCCCACCCGCGCGGCGATCATGCCCGCCGCGGTTGGCGTGGACATCGGTTGCGGGATGATCGCGGTCCGAACTCAGTTCTCCGAGAACGACCTTCCCGCCGACCGGCGCTCCGTGCGCGTTGCGGTAGAAAAGGCGATCCCGCTGTCGGCCGGGGCCCGGAACACCCGTGTCACCCGCGACCACACCACGGAGCGGCTGGCCACCCTGCGCGCCCTGGCACAGGAGGCCGGCTTCGACCCGGCGACCTATTCGGCGCATTGGGAGCTGCAGTTGGGCACCCTCGGTTCCGGCAACCACTTCATCGAGATCACCCGGGACGAGACCGGGCAGGTCTGGCTCTTCCTGCACTCCGGCTCTCGCGGCGTGGGCAACAAGATCGCGCAGAAGCACATCGCGATCGCCCAGGACGTATGCCGCCGCCAGCGCATCGACCTGCCCGACCGGGATCTGGCTTACCTCACCGAGGACACCGATGAGTTCTGGGCGTACATCACTCAGATGCGCTGGGCGCAGACCTACGCCCTGCTCAACCGCGAGGAGATGATGGACCGCCTGGTTGCATGCGTCGAGGACTGGACCGGTGAGAGCGTGGAGCGGGGCGAGGAGATCAACTGCCACCACAACTACACCGAGCAGGAGACCCACTACGGCGAGCAGGTATGGCTGTCGCGCAAGGGTGCGATCTCGGCTCGCGCCGGTGAGCCCGGGCTGATCCCCGGGTCGATGGGCACCGCCTCGTATGTCGTGTCCGGCCTCGGCAACGAGCTCGCCCTGAACTCGGCGCCGCACGGCGCCGGCCGGGTGCACTCGCGGACCTCGGCCCGCAAGACCTTCACCCGGGAGCAGTTGCGGGAGGCGATGGTGGGCATCGAGTTCCGCGACACCGACGCCTTCCTGGACGAGATACCCGCGGCCTACAAGGACATCGACCAGGTCATGGCGGACGCTGCCGACCTGGTGGAGATCCGGCATACCCTGCGGCAACTCGTGAACGTCAAGGGCGACTGACCCGCCCGCCCCCGCTCGTGCGGGGTTCGGGCTAGTCGTGCGGGGATCGGGCTGGTCGTGCGGGCGTATAGGCCCGCACGACACCGGTCTTCCCCGCACGACCTCGGCTTACCCCGCACGAGATCGGCTCCCCGCCGCACCACATCCGGGGGCGGGGCACGTACTCAGTCGGTCTCGGCGCGCTCTCGGCGCTCGCGTAGCTCCGCGCGGCGCTGCTCCTGGGTGGCTCGGCGGCGCATTTCGCTGCGCGCCAAGCCAATTCCGATGAGGATCGGCACCACATACTTCGCGTTGTCCACGATCCTGTGGACCCACCCAGGCAGTTCCCAGTCCGGCAGGTCCGGCCAGGGGATATCGGGCCACGGGATCTGGGGAAGGTGGATATCGGGCCAGGGAATGTTCAGGTCCGGCAGATCGATCGAGAAGTCCGGCAGCAGGCCCGCGAGCCGGGCGAGCAGCCATACGCCGATGATCGGCAGGACGACCTTGCCCACGCCGGTGGCGACGTGGCGGGCGGCGTACAGGCGTGGATTGGCTGCGGCCTTGGCCTCGTATGCCGCTGCGGGCGAGCCCGCCTCGGGTTCCAGGTCCACTCCCCCGACGCCGGTATGCGCGACCCCCTCGCCCCCCTCGAACCAGATCGCCCGGCGCGGTTTGCCCAGCGCCGTGGAGATGACGCGGATGGCGCCGAGGCCGTCCGGTAGATCGGCGTCCGGAGCCACGTTGGCCTCGCCGCGCACCGCGTTGCCGGGCGCCAGGACCACCCGCTCATCCCCGGAGCGCTTGCTCGCCACGATCCGGCCGTCGCAGCGCCAGACGATTTCGCGGCTCGCCCAGGAGTGTTCCCGCGCGCTGACCTCGTGAAGGTGCGGGCCGACCTGCAAGGTCCACTGCTGCACCGGCGCGGAGTCGGTCTTCGGAGATTCCTGGTTCGGACGGCTGCTCGACATACCTCCAGCACACACCGATCCGGGTGCCGCCGTCGTCCGCCCCCGGTCTAGCACCGCACCGCCGAGATCCGCCAAAAGTCGGACCCCGCGCTCAGTCCAAGGGTGCGACCCCGGCGCGGATCAACCCATAGGTGACCGAGTCAAGCAGGGCATCCCAGCTCGCCTCCAGGATGTTAGCGGCGACCCCGATCGTCGACCAGGAGGTCGTGCCGTCGCTCGTCTCGATGAGCACCCGGGTGATCGCATCGGTGCCATGCTCGGTGTCCAGGATACGCACCTTATAGTCGACCAGCTCGAGTCCCGCGATCTGCGGGTATGCGGTTGCCAGCGCCCCACGCAGCGCCTGGTCGAGCGCATTGACTGGGCCATTGCCTTCGCCGGTGCGCACGATCCGCTCGCCCGCGGCGCTGACCTTGACGGTCGCCTCGGAGAGAGCGTCCTCACCCCCGCGCGCATCGGTGATCACCCGCCACGACTCGACCTCGAAGAAGGCCGGCAACTCGCCCTGCACCTCGCGGCGCAGCAGCAACTCGAAGCTCGCGTCCGCGGCATCGAAGGTATAGCCGCGCAGCTCTAGGTCCTTCACGGTGGCCAGGATGTGCGCCACGGTGGCCGCATCCGCCTCGACGGTGCCGTCGAGGTCCAGCCCGAGTTCCCGCGACTTCAGCTCGATCGAGGCGCGGCCGGCCATGTCGGAGACCAGCATCCGCATGTCATTGCCGACGACCTTGGGGTCGGTGTGCTGATAGAGATCCGGGTCGACCTTGATGGCGCTGGCGTGCAGGCCGGCCTTGTGCGCGAAGGCGGAGGCGCCGACATACGGCATCCGGCCGTATGGGGCGACATTGGTGATCTCGCTGATGGCGTGGGCGATCCGGGTGGCCTCGGCCAGCCGGTGCGGCTCGATGAGTTCGCGCCCTCGCTTGACCTGGAGGTTGGCGACCACGGTGACGAGGTTGGCGTTGCCGGTGCGCTCGCCGTAGCCGTTGATCGTGCCCTGCACGTGCGTGGCGCCGGCATCCACCGCGGCCAGGGTGTTGGCCACGGCACAGCCGGTGTCGTCATGGCAGTGGATGCCCACCCGGGCGCCGGTGGCGCCGACGACAGCGGCCACGACCTCGCCGACCTCCTGCGGGAGCATCCCACCATTGGTGTCGCACAAGGCGATCACCTCTGCGCCGGCCTCGGCCGCGGCCCGGACCGCCTCCAGCGCATAGGCCCGATCGGTGGCATACCCGTCGAAGAAGTGCTCGGCGTCCAGGAACACCCGCCGGCCCTCTCCGGTGAGGAAGGCCACGGTGTCCCGGATCATCTCGAGGTTCTCGGCGAGGGTGGTGCGCAGGGCGCGCTCGACGTGTCCGGTGTGGCTCTTGGCCACCAGCGTGACCACGGAGGCGCCGGAGTCGACCAGCGCACGCACCAGCGGGTCGCTGTCCGCGCGGCCCCCGGCCCGGCGGGTGGCCCCAAAGGCGGCGAGGGTCGCATTCTGCAGTGACAGTTCGCTCTGGGCGCGGCGGAAGAATTCGGTGTCCTTGGGGTTGGCCCCCGGCCAACCGCCCTCGATGAACCCGACCCCGAGTTCGTCGAGCTGACGAGCAATGGCCAGCTTGTCCATTACGGACAGGTTGAGGCCCTCCTGCTGGGCGCCGTCTCGCAGCGTGGTGTCGTAGACGTGCAGATCGCTCATCGCTCGCTCATCGTTCCGTAGGCCGTATGTCGTGAGCCGGCTGCCCGGAGCGAGCCACCTCGCCCCGGGCACCAGCCTTCTTCGCTGTGCTGCTTGGTGCCCATTTCCGACCGGCGCTGCCGCCCCGCAGCCCGGGGGTGTGGACGGCGGAACCCCTTGTCCTGCCGGGGATCTCGGCCATCTGATGCCCCCGACACAACAAAAAGACCCCCCGGGTACGGGAGGTCTGCGCGACGAGAGAACTCGTCGCGCTAGTCGATAATGATCGCCGCGGTGGCGGTAGTCACAAGCATCACCCGAGCACCATGACATGGGCCCGCCGCCGAGTCGAGGGGTGTCCACATCCTGAACCCGGGCGTCCACATTCGCCTGTGCGTCTGCCTCCGGTGCCGGCAGTTTGATCACTCCGCTTGACTCTTGGGAGCAACGATCGGGGCGACAACGACCTCAACCCCCTCCTCGCGCATGAGGTCGATGCTGGAGGCCGGCGCACCTTCATCGGTGACCACATGGGTGAATTCGCGAATCAGACCCAGGCGATAGATCGCTCCCGTATCCATCTTGCTGCTATCCACGAGCAGCACGCGCACCGGCGCCGAGCGCAACATCGCCCGCTTGACGCCGACGATTTGTGGGTCTTGGTGGAAGGTGTGCGCGCCCTGGATGGCCGAGCAAGAGGCAAAGAGCACATCGCTGTAGATGCCCGCGATCATCTGCTCGCAGAGGATGCCCAGGAATGCCTGGTATCGGGCCACATAGTCCCCACCCAGCCCGATGAGACGGAAACCGGTCTGTTCTGTGACGTACGAGGTGGTCATCGCACAGTTTGTGATGACCGTGAACGCCTCGCGTGGATCCAGGTGGCGCAGCGCCGCCAGCGCGGTGGTGGATTCATCGCACATGATCGCTTGCCCCGGCTCCACGAAGCGGGCGGCCTCCCGTCCGATGGCCTCCTTGGCCTGCTGGGCGGTGTTGAGGCGGAACGGCAGATCGCTCTCGAACAGACTTGAGCGACGGGCCGTGGCGCCCCCGCGTACCTTGCGCAATACCCCGCTCGACTCCAATACATCGAGATCCCGATGCACAGTCATCTTGCTCACCCCCAGCGCGTTGACCAGGTGATCCACGGTCGTGGATCCATCCGCGTGGACGATGTCGCGGATCCAGTTCTGACGCTCGCGCGCCCCGGCCGGCTTGAGCCCGGAAGGTGAGTCCTCTATCGCGTCTTCCCGCTTGGACATGGCCTCTCCTTCATTGGGTGGGCCCCCCGCCGGGCGGCGGATGTAGGCCCTTTTCTCTACCACACAGCACCCCCGAATGGCCCACCGCCGGACTTCGTCACACCACTGGAACGTTACATATCAGTTGCTTCGGTGGGATTTTATGAGATTTTTGGCCGACAAGTCTTGCAAAGATCACAGAGATCCCATACCTTGCTGTCTGCAGACAGGCAACGGCGGGCCTTCCGCCGCAACTCTCGGAGGGTGCAATGACGCATCTCGTTAACGACCCCGCGGACTTCGCGGACGAGGCTCTCGATGGCCTGGTCGCGGCGAATCACCGCTACCTGCGCAAGATTCATGGCGGTGTCGTGCGCAGCACCAGGGTCGACGAAGGCCAGGTGGCCGTGATCGTCGGTGGCGGCACCGGCCACTACCCCGCATTCGCCGGATGGGTCGGCCCCGGCCTGGCCCACGGTGCGGCCTGCGGAAATATCTTCTCTTCCCCCTCGGCGTCACAGGTCTACTCCGTGATGAAAGCCGCGCATCGTGGTGCTGGAGTGTTCGTTTCCTTCGGTAACTACGCCGGAGATGTCCTGCACTTCGGTCAGGCGGCACAGCAACTGCGCAGCGAGGGCGTGGACGTGCGCATCCTGACCGTGACCGACGACCTGGCCTCGGCGCCGGCCGAGCGCGCCGCCGAACGCCGCGGCATCGCCGGCGACCTCGCCGTCTTTAAGGTTGCCGGTGCAGCCGCCGAAGCGGCATACGACTTGGACGCCGTGGAGACCGTGGCCCGCAAGGCCAACGACCGGACCCGAACCTTGGGCGTGGCCTTCAGTGGCTGCACTCTTCCGGGTGCGGACCATCCCCTGTTCGAGGTCCCGGACGGGACGATGAGCATCGGTCTTGGGATCCACGGTGAACCCGGAATCGCCGACGTGCCGATGCCGAAGGCCGACGCGATCGCCGAGATGCTTGTCGAGCGGGTGCTGGCGGAAGCCCCGGCCAATGCCGGGACCCGGGTGACAGTCCTCTTCAACGGCCTCGGCACCGTCAAATACGAGGAATTGTTCGTCGGATACCGCCGGGTGAACCAGTTGTTGACCGAGGCGGGATACCAGATCGTCGACCCCGAGGTCGGCGAGCAGTGCACCAGCCTGGACATGGCTGGCCTGTCACTGACCCTCATGTGGCTCGACGAGGAACTCGAGCAGCTGTGGACCGCCCCCTGTGACACGCCGGCCGTGCGCCGCGGTGCCATGGCTGCCCGCGAGTTGCGCGAGGACGAGGGCCCCGGAGTCGAGGCGGACGACGTCCCCGAAGGCTCCCCCGAGTCCCAGGCCGCCGCCGCAGACATCGCGGCTGCCCTGGCTGACGTGCATTCCCTGCTCATCGAGCAAGAGCGCTACCTCGGTGAGATCGATGCGGTGGCCGGCGATGGCGACCACGGCATCGGCATGCTGCGCGGGGCTCGGGCAGCGGACGAGACCGCGGCGAGCCTGCGTGACCACAATGCTGGCGCATCGACCCTGGTCAACCGCGCCGGGGCCGCCTGGGCCGAGCGGGCCGGCGGCACGTCCGGTGCCCTCTGGGGCGCCGCCTTCAGCGCCGTCTCCCGACACCTCGATGACACCAGCCCCTTGTCCCCCGACCTTCTCGGCCCGGCCGCTGCGGCCGCCGTCCAGGCGATCCTCGACCTCGGTGGAGCCCAGGTCGGCGACAAAACGATGGTCGACGCGGCCGAGCCCTTCCGCGCCCAGGTCGCGACCATGACCGGTGCTGATCGGGCCGTTTGGGATGCCGCCGTCGAGGCAGCACGAGCCGGCGCCGAGAGCACGAAGTCGCTCGTGGCCAAGCGGGGACGGGCAAAGACACACGCCGAGCACAGCCTCGGCACTCCCGATCCCGGAGCGATCTCCTTCGTGGCGATCCTCGACACCCTCACCCCGCACCTCTTCCCCCAGGAGCGCTGACATGGCAGACGACACCCGAGGCTGGCGCATCGTCGTCGGCTGCGACGACGCCGGCACGCAATACCGAGATCAGATCAAGGCCGACCTCCAGGCCGACGAGCGCGTGGCCGAGGTCCTCGACGTGGGCGTATCGGCTGACGAGAACACCGCATACCCCCATGTCGCCATCGAGGCCGCCCAGATGGTCGCCGACGGACGGGCCGACCGCGCCGTGCTGGTATGCGGCACCGGGCTAGGCGTGGCGATCAGCGCCAACAAGGTCAGGGGGATCCGCGCGGTGACTGCGCACGACTCCTTCTCCGTCGAGCGCTCCATCCTCAGCAATGACGCCCAGGTGCTCTGCATGGGGCAACGGGTCATCGGCATCGAGCTCGCCCGTCGGCTCGTGCGGGAATGGCTCGACTACCGCTTCGATGCCACCTCGCGATCGGCCGAGAAGGTCGCGGCGCTCACCACCTACGAGTCCACCCCGCCCACCACGAAAACGGAGCACAGCCATGAGTGACACCACTACGCCCACGACCATGCAGGCCGTGATCGTCCACGGCCCCGGGGACTACCGGCTCGAGGAGATCCCGGTGCCCACCCGCGGCGCCGGGCAGATCCTCGCCAAGGTGGAAGCGGTCGGCATCTGTGCCAGTGACCTGAAGGCCTATCACGGGGCCGCCAAGTTCTGGGGTGATGAAAACCGTCCCGCGTGGACCGAGACCGAAGTCGTGCCCGGCCACGAGATCGCCTGCCGCGTAGTGGAACTCGATGACCAGGCCCGCGAGGAGTTCGGCGTCGAGGTCGATGACCGGATCGTCGTCGAACAGATCGTGCCGTGCTGGGAGTGCCGTTACTGCAACTCCGGCGACTACCACATGTGCCAGGTCCACAACATGTATGGATTTAAGCGCGCCAACCCGGGCGGCATGGAGGAGTACATGCTGATCACCGCCGGTTCCCTGGTACACAAGGTCGACAAGACAATCCCGCCGGCGCATGCCGCCTTCGCCGAGCCGCTCTCCTGCTCCCTGCACGCGGTGGAACGGGCCCAGATTCGCTTCGACGATGTGGTGGTCGTCGCCGGCTGTGGCCCGATCGGCCTGAGCATGATCGCCGGGGCGGTCGCCAAGTACCCGGCGCAGGTCGTCGCCCTGGATATGGATCCCCGCAAGCTGGAGTTGGCGCGCAAGACCGGCGCCACCCGCACGATCAATATCGCCGAAGAGGATGCCGTCCAGATCGTCCGGGAGATGACGGATGGTTACGGCGCCGATGTCTATTTGGAGGGCACCGGTCACCCCTCGGCGGTCCTGCAGGGCCTCAACCTCCTGCGCAAGCTGGGCCGCTTCGTCGAGTACTCGGTCTTCAAAGACGACGTCAGTGTCGACTGGTCGATCATCAGCGACGACAAGGAACTCGACGTCCTCGGGGCGCACCTGGGCCCCAACTGCTGGCCCGCGGCCATCCGGATGATCGAGGACGGCCGACTGCCGATGGATGAGATCTGCACCCATCAGCTCCCCCTTGCTGACTTCCAGAAGGGACTCGATTTGGTCGCCTCCGGCAAGGAGTCGATCAAGGTCAGCCTCATTCCCTGATCTGCCCCAGGAGCCGAAATGTCTACTGCTGCAACCAAGAGCACTACCGCTGAGGACGCCGCCGGGCACGGTGAAGCGTCGATCGACCGGAGTCGGATGATGCCGGCCCGTCCATGGCTGGCACCCGTCCTCGCCCTGGTCGGGGCCTTGGCCCTGCTGTCGCTGATGCTCCTCAACACCCGGTTCATTTCGCCGGCGGAGGAACGCGAACTCAACCCGCCCCCGTTCAATGCCACGACCTATGCCGCCACCGAACTGCCGAAGATCACCACGGCCGTCGGGCAGAAGGCGGTCGACGTCACCGAACTCGCCCCCGCTCTCGCGGCGGACGAAAAGGCCGCCGGCGAGAAGTACGGCGTGAGCTCGGGAACTTCATACACAATCCCGGTCAAGGCCAGTGGCAAGGTGGCTGAGGTCGATGAGAACTTCGTGCTCCTGGACACCCCGGGCACCGGGGAAACCAAGGTGCGCATCCCGTTGGGAGCCGCACTGAACGGGACCCCGATCCGTGATGTCACTGGAGAAATCACCTTCGGTGACTTCCCGGGCCAGACCGACTATCAGCAGGTCGCCAACGAGTTCAAGACCCTCATGCAGAAGGACATCATCGGCAAGCTCGACACGGCCAGCCTGAAGGGCAAAACCGTCGACGTGACTGGCGCCTTCGCCACCGGGGGCCCGCCGAACTCGATCATCATCCAGCCACTGACCATCAAGGCGCAGTGATGAGCGAATACAACGAGGTGCCCTCGCCTGTCGCCGGCGAGCTGCCCGAGGACGTCGTCATCCGCGCCCGCGATATCGAGAAGATCTATGGCGTGACCCGCGCCCTCAAGGGCGTCAACTTCGATGTCCGCCGCGGCAAGGTCACCGTCCTCTTCGGCGAGAACGGTGCAGGCAAGTCCACGCTGATGAAGATCCTCTCCGGGGTCGAGCAGCCGACGAGCGGCCAACTCATCCTGGATGGCCAGCCGGTGACCTTGGCCTCCACCAATGACGCGGTCGACAAGGGAATCGCGATCATCCACCAGGAACTCAATCTCTGCCCCAACCTCAGCATCCGCGACAACATTTTCATCGGTCGCGAACTGCGCAACCGGACCGGCAGCATCGACTACGCCACCGAGAATCGCATCACCCGCGAGCTCATGGAACGGCTCGAGGAACAGCTTTCCCCCGGCACGCTCGTGGAGCGCCTACGCCTGGGACAGCAGCAGATCATTGAGATCGCCCGGGCCCTGGCCGCCAACGCACGAGTCCTCATCATGGACGAGCCGACGTCGGCCCTGAGCGCCTCGGAGGTCGAAGTCCTCTTCAAGGTCATCCGCGAGTTGACGGCGAACGGGGTGGCGATCGTGTACATCTCCCACCACCTCGAAGAGGCGATCGAGATCGCCGACTACGCCGTCGTCTTTCGCGACGGGGAATTGGTCGCCACCGAGGATGCCCGCAATATCGATCTGCAGTGGGTCGTCTCCAAGATGGTCGGCCGTGACGCGGAATATGACTTCCGGGACCAAGAACGCCACTACGGCGAGGTGGCCCTGGAGATCAAGGACGCACTCGTGGTCAGCCCCGAGGGTGGGGGCAAAGTGGCCGTCGACCATCTCTCACTCCAGGTCCGTCGCGGGGAGATCGTCTGCCTCTACGGCCTGATGGGGGCCGGGCGCACCGAACTCATGGAGGCCCTCTCCGGGCGTGACCAACTTATCTCCGGACAGATCCTGCTCAATGGCGAGGACATCGGTCAGCTGAGTGTTCGCGAACGCATCGCCAAGGGACTCGGGCTCGTGCCAGAGGACCGGCAGCGCGACGGATTGGTCCAGTCGATGTCGGTTGGCCGCAATCTCACCCTTGCCTCGCTGCCGGCGCTGTCCGGGCGCGGCTTCTTGGCGGGCGGGCGGCAGAAGTCGGCCATCGCCCGCAAGATCAAGGAGGTCCGGGTCAAGACCCAGACCCCGGACCACCTGATCACCTCGCTGTCCGGCGGCAACCAGCAGAAGGTCGTCATCGGCAAGATCTTGATGACCGAACCGGACGTCATCCTGCTCGACGAACCGACTCGCGGGATCGACGTCGGCGCGAAGGGCGAGATCTTCGCCCTGCTTTTCGAGCAGGCGAAGCAGGGCCGTTCGGTCCTTTATGTCACCTCCGAGGTCGGTGAGTCGATGACCGCCTCCCACCGGATCGTGGTGATGAACAAGGGCCGGATTGTGCGCGAGTTCGATCCCCGGACCGCAACCCGAGAAGAGATCATGGCCGCCTCTGGCGAGGCGGTCCCCCACCTGGAGGAGACCGTGGCATGAGCACCGTAACCGCACCACCTTCGGCCGGCTCGGCCGCCCCGAAGGGGCGTTCCATCAATTGGGGATCCGTCCTCGTCGAGGGCCGGGCACTGATCGCTTTGCTGCTCATCGTCGCCTTCTTCTCGATCAAGTCCTCGAACTTCTTGGACTACGAGAACCTGCTCTTGATGACGCGCCACGTGGCGATGAACGCCATTCTCGCGTTGGGCATGCTGCTGGTCATTCTCAAGGGCGGGATCGACCTCTCGGTCGGCTCCACCGTCGGCCTCAGCGGGGTTGTCGCCGGCTATCTGCTGAAGGGCGCCAATGTTCCCTTCTCCGACCTCATGGCCTACCCGAAGGTCTGGGTGGTCATCGTGGCCTCGCTGGCGATCGGAGCCTTCGTCGGCTGGCTTAATGGCGTGATCATCACCCGTCTGGGCGTCGCCCCGTTCATCGCCACCTTGGGCATGTTGTATGTCGCTCGTGGCGTCGCCCTCCTGATCACCAATGGTGAGACCTTCACCAAGCTCTCCGGCAGCGACAAGCTCGGCAACACCGGCTTTATTTCGGCGCTGGCCGGGTCCCCGTTGGGCATCCCCATGCCGGTATGGGTAATGGTGGCCTTCGCCATCATCTTCTCAGTCGCCCTCAACCGAACCGCATTCGGGCGCTGGCTGTATGCCATGGGAGGCAATGAGCGCGCCGCCCAGCTCTCCGGGGTGCCGACGAAAAAGGTCGAGACGCGGATCTACCTCATCTCCGGTCTCTGCGCGGCCATGGTGGGCCTCCTGTTGACCGCGGACCTGCCGGCGGCCACTCCGCGTGCTGGTGAGTTCTACGAACTCAACGCCATCGCCGCGGTGGTCATCGGTGGTGCGGCGCTCTCCGGTGGACGCGGCACGGTTCGCGGCACGATCATCGGCGCCTTCGTCATCGGCTTCCTCGTCGACGGGCTGGTGCTCATCGGGGTATCGGTGTTCTGGCAGCAGGTCATCAAGGGTGCGGTCATCATCCTCGCCGTCGCCCTCGACCAGTTCCAGCAACGCCTGCAGGCCCAGGGCGCCCGGCGCAAGGCGGCCGCCAGCACCCTGTCCCGACGCAAGCGTCCGGGCACGGCCGCGGACGGATCGTCAGACCCAGCTCTCTCCGCGGACGCCACCGCCCGCGATGACGCAGTGTCCGCTGCTGCGGCGGACGTCACGACCCCCTCATCCGGCAACCGGCCGGGCGAGTGATTCCAGGAAACCCAATCGAGACAAAGAGGTCAGTATGTTCATCAAGAATCTGAGGATCCTCGCCGTGACGGGAACCCTCGCCGTCGGTCTGACCGCGTGCGGTGGTGGCGGCAGCGACACGAGTAGCTCCACCAGCGGCACGGGCAGCGCCTCCTCCGCGAGCTCCAGCGGGGCCACCGGGTCGGGCGAGGCCGGCGGCACCATGGCGGTCATCACCGTCGACCCGGCCAACCCGTACTGGAAGGCCGAGGTGGACACCGCGCAGAAGGTCGCCAAGGAGCTCGGCTACGAGACGACCGTGGACGCCCACCAGAACGACCCGGACAAGCAGAACCAGTTCATCGACGCGGCCATCTCCAAGAAGGTCCGGGCGATCATCCTCGACCCGGCTGGCGCCGACGAGTCCGTCGGAGCGGTGCAGAAGGCCACGAATGCCGGCATTCCGGTGTTCCTGGTCAACGCCGAGATCAGCGAGCAGGGCATCGCCAAGACCCAGATCGTGTCTAACAACGCCCAGGGCGCGACCATCGGCGCCCAGGAGTGGGCCAAGGCCGTCGGCGGCAAGGGTGAGTATGTCGAGCTCTTCGGCAACCCCACCGACAACAATGCCCGGGTCCGCTCCGACGGTTACGCGGCCGTGCTCTCACAGTACCCGGACCTCAAGATGGTCCAGAAAGAGACGGCGAACTGGGACCGGCAGCAGGGGAAGGCCAAGATGGAGATCATGCTGCGCGCCCACCCCAACATCGTCGGGGTGGTCTCCGGCAATGACGAGATGGCGCTCGGCGCGATCGCAGCCCTCAAGGATGCCGGCAAGCTGGACAAGGTCAAGGTCCTCGGCTTCGATGGCAACCAGGACGCGGTCGACGCGGTCAAGTCCGGCGAGATGGTGGCCACCGTGCTGCAGCCCATCGTCGAGGGCACGACCACCGCGGTGAAGGAGGCCGACAACTTCCTCAAGACGGGTAAGACCGGGGAGAGCGCCGAGAAGAAGGCCCTGGACTGCACCCTCATCACCAAGGACAACGCGGACAAGTTCAACAACTTCGTCCCTGTCGGCTGATCCGGAATATCTCTTGAGTGGGGGCGTGGCGTCCGCCGCGCCCCCACTCTCATGCCTGAAAGCGAGCAGATGACCACTCCCCTCCTGGCCGTGAGCCTGAAGATGTACCTCTCCGCGGACCGGACCCGGTCCTGGCTTCGCGAGGTCACGGCGCTGGCCCCGCAGGCCGACGGGGTGGACCTGGCTGTGTTGCCGACCTTTCCGCTCCTGGAATCCGCCGCCGCCATCCTCAGCAACGGCCCGATCTCCTGGGGGGCCCAGGACCTGGCCCCCACCGAGGACGGGGCCCAGACCGGCGCGGTCTCGGCGCGAGTTCTCGTCGAGCTTGGCTGTCGCTTTGTCGAGATCGCGCACGCGGAGCGGCGCCGAATCTTCGCCGAGGACGAAACCATGATTGCCGACAAACTTCGCAACGCGGCGGCGGCCGGGTTGACGCCCATCCTGTGCGTCGGCGAGACCCAGCGCGTTCCCGCCGCCGAGGCCGCGACGAGCACCGCGGCCGAACTCGATCACTTCCTGGCCGCAGCGGATTTGCCCGTCGGCGCCGAGTTGGTCGTCGCCTATGAGCCGGTATGGGCGATCGGCGCCAGCTCGGCAGCGCCGCAGGAGTATGTTCGGGTGGTCGCCAAGGCCCTGCGGGAGGTCACCTCCGGTCGCTTCGCCACCCGGATTCTGTATGGCGGCAGCGCCGGCCCAGGCACTCTCAGCGGCCTGTGGCCAGCGGTCGATGGTCTCTTCCTCGGTCGATTCGCCCATGACGCGGCGGCCTTTGCCGCGGTCATCCGGGAAGCACAGCAACTCTCCCAGCCGGCGTGAGTTCCCTTGCCGCCGCGTCGGATGGCCAGGCTCAGACGAGCCGGGTCAGCCAGCCGTAGGTGTCCTCGGAGCGCCCCTGCTGCAGACTCAGCAGCCGCTCGCGAATGCCGCGGGTGATCTCGCCGCCCGATTCACCGGCCGTCGACGGCGCTGAGCCGCCGCGCCAGCGCAGCTCACCGACCGGGGTGACAATTGCCGCCGTCCCGCAGGCGAAGACCTCGACGATGTCGCCCGAGGCCACTCCGTCCTTCCACTCCTGCACAGGCACCTTGCGCTCCTGCGCCTCGAGCCCGAACTCGTGAGCCAGTTCCAAGATCGACATCCGGGTGATGCCCGGCAGGATCGTCCCGGTCAACTCGGGAGTGACCAGCTTGCCGTCCTTGGTGACGAAGAAGATGTTCATGCCGCCGAGCTCATCGACATACGTATGGGTCGCGGAGTCGAGGTAAACGGCCTGGTCGCAACCGTTCTCACCGCCCTCGAGCTGGCCGGCCAGGGCCGAGGCATAGTTGCCGCCGCACTTGGCGGCGCCGGTGCCGCCCGCTCCGGCCCGCGCATAGTCCTCACACAGCCACAGGGTGATGGGCTTGGGCCCGCCCACGAAGATCGACGCGGCGGGCGAGGCGATCACCGAGTACTTGACCTCGGTGGATGGCCGCAGGCCGAGGAAGGCAGCGCTGGCATACATGAACGGACGCAGGTAGAGCGACTTCTCGCCGCCATCGGCGGCCGGCACCCAGGCCTGGTCGGCGTCGACAAGGATGCGCAGCGACTCCACGAAGTCCTCAACCGGCAACTCCGGCAACACCATTCGGCGCGCACTGGCGTTGAGCCGCTCGCCATTCTTATCCGGCCGGAAGGTCCAGATCGACCCGTCCTCGTGCCGGTAGGCCTTGAGGCCTTCGAAGATCTCCTGGGCGTAGTGCAACACCGCGGCCGCCGGGCTGATGGAGATGGGCCCGTATGCCGTGAGTTCCGCCCCGCTCCACCCCTCCCCCGCGCGCCAGGTCGAGGTGATCATGTGGTCGGTCATGTGCTGACCGAAACCGGGGTTGGCGAGAATGCCGGCCCGCTCCGCATCCGCCAGCGGCTGCGGGTTGCGGGTGGCCGCGAATTTCAGGGTCATCGTCGACATCCTTTCCGGGGCAGGGTTCGTCGTCAGGCTACGCCACCGCGCGGGGCCGCTCGGCGCGGTCAGAGACGGCCAGCGATGGCATCGCCGACCGCAGAAGTGGAGCGCGCCGCGGTGCCGCGCTCGGCCAGATCGGCGGCCACCGCCTGCTCGACCTGGCGGGCGGCATCGGCATACCCAAGGTGGTCCAACAGCATGGCGACCGACAGGATCGTGGCCGTGGGGTCGGCCTTGCCCTGCCCGGCGATATCCGGCGCCGAGCCGTGGACCGGCTCGAACATGCTGGGCGCGGTGCGGTCGGGGTTGATATTGCCGCTCGCGGCTAGCCCGATGCCACCGGCGATCGCGGCGGCGATGTCGGTGATGATGTCGCCAAAGAGGTTGTCGGTGACGATCACATCGAAGCGGCCCGGGTCGGTGGCCAAAAAGATCGTCGCCGCGTCCACGTGCTGGTATGCGGTTTCCACGTCCGGGAACTCCGCGCCGACCTCCTCGACGGTGCGCCGCCACAGATGACCGGCGTTGACCAGGACATTGTGCTTATGGACCAGGGTGAGGTGCTTGCGCGGGCGAGCCTGGGCGCGGGCGAAGGCATCGCGGACGACGCGCTCCACGCCATACCGGGTGTTGACGCTGACCTCGGTGGCGATCTCATGCGGTGTCCCAATGCGCACCGCGCCGCCATTGCCGACATACGGCCCCTCGGTGCCCTCGCGCACGACGACGAAGTCGATCCCTTGCGGCGCAACACGATCCACGGCCAGTGGGCTGGCCACGCCGGGGTAGAGCTTGGCCGGGCGCAGGTTCACATAGTGGTCCAGCGCGAACCGCAGCGGCAGCAGGACGCCGCGCTCCAGCACCCCACTCGGCACACTCGGGTCGCCGATGGCGCCGAGCAGGATCGCGTCGTGTTGGCGCAGTTCGGCGAGCACGCTGCCGGGGAGGGTCTCTCCGGTCGCCTGCCAGCGCCGAGCGCCCAGGTCGTATGCCGTGGTCTCGACCGTCGCACCCTCGCCGCCCGCTGCCGCGTGGAGCACCTTGAGCCCCTCGGCGACGACTTCCGGGCCGATTCCGTCTCCGGCGATGACGGCAACGGACACGGCGGAGGCAGGCGTCTGGCTCATCGGGTCAGGGTAAGCCGAGTCCCGGCATACGGACACGCTGTCTCACACACTGGTTCCCGCGCTCGCCGGGCGGCTCACCCGCCGGCGGCGGCAGCGATCAGTGCGGTGAACACGGCCGGGTCCTCACCCGCCTCGGGATGCCATTGGACGCCGAGGCGGAAGCACCCGGTCGGATCCTCCATCGCCTCGAGCGTCCCGTCCTCGTGCCAGGCCGCGGGCCAATAGCCGCCCTCCCCCGGGCGGTCCGATGTCCGGCGGTTCGAGACCAGACTCTCCGGCACCACAGCTTGGTGGTGATAAGTGGGCACTACGGCGTTCTGGCCGATGATCTGCGCGATGCGGGTGCCGGGTACGG
>ERZ501047.85-NODE-85-length-33317-cov-5.039895_pt1 | contig 33317 bp, 33 predicted proteins | sample MGYA00510868_ERZ501047 | MGnify/ENA primary metagenome ERZ501047 (study PRJEB25958, sample SAMN03398593) | human skin metagenome | study: EMG produced TPA metagenomics assembly of the Human Skin Microbiome Metagenome (human skin metagenome) data set. | reverse complement strand
CCGGCCGCCGGGGCGGCCGGGCCGTCGGCCGGCAGTGCCAGCCAGGTGCAGGCGCCGGTCCCGACCATCACATGGGGTAGTTGTCACGACAATCTGCCGGGAGTGTGCGCCACGGCCGTGGCGCCATTGGATTACGACCAGCCGAGGGGGCGGACGATCCTTCTCGATCTCCGCAAGATCCCGGCCAAGCAGCAGAATCGCAAGCTGGGCTCCCTCTTCGTCAATCCGGGTGGCCCCGGTGGCAGCTCAACCGGGTTCGCCCCCTACGCCGCGCTCCTGCTCGGATCGACGGTGAGCCAGCGGTATGACGTCATCGGCGTCGACCCGCGCGGGGTGGGTAAGCACTCTCGGATGCTGTGTCGCAATGACAGCCCGCAGCCCCCGGCCGCCCAGCCCTTCCCGATCACCGAGGCGCAGTCCCGGGCTACCTGGCGTCAGGCCGAATTCATGCGGTCCGCCTGCACCAAGGATCCCAACCAGATCACCCTGCATATGTCCACGGCGGACACCGCTCGCGACATGGATCTGATCCGCCAGGCCGTCGGCGACCAGAAGCTCAACTACTACGGCATCTCGTATGGGACCCAGTTGGGGTCTACCTATGCCTCGATGTTCCCCACCCGGGTGGGCCGCTTCGTCGTCGATGGGGTGCTGGACCCGGTGGCGTGGTCGACCGGGGGGCCGGGAAACCTGCCGGCCGAGAAGCCCTTCTCCAACCGGCTCCGCAGTGCCAAAGGCGCCGCGGAAGCCCTGATTTCCGCGCTCCAGGAGTGCAACCGGGTGGGCGCGCGCGAGTGCGAGCTGGCGCCGAACGCCGACCGCAAGTGGGCCCAGCTGATCGAGCGCGCTCGTGCGGGCAAGCTCACCTTCGGGGGTGAGCGGGTGTCCTACCAGGACCTGGTGGGCGGCGTGCTCGGCTTCCTGTACGACAACAACTATTCGGGCCTCGACTCGCTGCTGCAGACCATCTGGGAAGAGAACCTCGGATCCGGTGCTCGCTCGGCAGCCGGTGGCCTGGCGCGTCTGCGGGCGGCGGCCGAACGGGTGACCACCGCTCCGTATACGACCCCTGCGGCCAAGGTGACCAAGGTGACCGACGCCTTCATCGGGGTTGCCTGCGCCGACACCCGCAACCCCGAAACCCGACTGGATTGGTGGCGCGCGGGGCAAGAGCAGGACAAGGTCTACCCCTGGTTCGGGTCGCTGTGGACCTGGGCGAGCGCGCCGTGCGCCAAGTACCCGATCATCACCAAGACCGATTCCTACTTCGGCCCGTATGGCGGGCGCACCGCCACCCCGATCCTCGTGGTGGGCAACCGTTACGACCCAGCGACGCCCATCCACGGTGCGCGCAAGGTCGCCTCGCTGTTCACCGGCGCGCGCCTGCTCACCTACAACGGCTGGGGCCACGGCGCCCTGGGAACTGGTTGTGCCACAGCGGCTTACAACCGCTACTACGCGACCGGAGCGCTGCCCGCACCGGGCGCGGTATGCCAGCCCGACCTGCCCCTCTGGGCCGGCTGAGCCGCTAGGCGACTAACTAGTCCGTAGTTGCACAACGGGGGCGGTGCCGTACGTCGGTACCGCCCCCGTCGGCATCTCAACCGGTGTTGCGCAGGCCGGCTGCCACCCCGTTGACCGCGAGCAGGAGCGCGCGTTGCAACTGCGGATCGGTATCGCCGGCCCGGATGCGCGCCAGCATCGACACCTGCAGGTAGCTGATCGGATCGAGATAGCGATCCCGCACTTCGAGGGTGCGCTTGAGGGTGGGCTGCGCCTGCAGGAGTTCGTCCTCGCCGGTCACGGCCAGCACCGCGGCGACGGTGCGCGCATACTCCGCCTTGATCTCGTCGAAGATCGAATGCAGTTCCGGCGCAACGAGAGCCGCGACATACTCCTCGGCAATATCGAGCCTGGTCTTCTTGCACATCATCTCCACGTTGGAGACGAAGGTGCGGAAGAAGTGCCACCCGGCATACATCTCGCGCAATTGCGGCAAGGCACCCGCCTCGATGGCGCTGCTCAGCCCGGTGCCCACCCCAAACCAGCCCGGCACGATCTGCCGAGACTGGGTCCACCCGAAGACCCAGGGGATCGCGCGCAACCCGGCCAAGCCCTGCCCGCTGTCGGGCCGTTTGGAGGGCCGCGAGCCGATTTTCAGGTCGCCGAGCTGCTCGAATGGGGTGGATTGGGCGAAATAGGCCGGCAGCCGCGGGTTGTCCACCAGGCTCCGGTACGCGGCGAAGGCCGCATCGCTGATCCCGTCCATCGTCGCATCCCAGGTCTCCAGCACCGCCCGGTCGATCCGCGCCTGGGTATGCAGCGCGCTCGCCTCCATCACGGCTGCCAGGGTCAGCTCGAGGTTCTCCCGGGCGAGGGCGGGCAGCAGGTATTTATCGCTGATCACCTCGCCCTGCTCGGTCACCTTGATCTCCCCGGAGAGCGTGCCGCCCGGCTGGGCGAGGATCGCCTCGTGGGTGGGACCGCCACCGCGCCCGACGCTGCCGCCGCGGCCGTGGAAGAGCCGCAACTGGACCCCGTGCCGGGCACAGACATCCCGCAGCTCGCGCTGAGCCCGGTGGATCTCCCACTGGCTGGTGGTGATGCCGGCGTCCTTATTGGAGTCGGAGTAGCCGAGCATGACCTCTTGGATCCCGCCGCGGGCATCGACGATGGCCCGGTAGGCGGGGACAGTGAGGAGTTCATCGAGAATCGTTGCCGCAGAACGCAATTCCTGAACCGTCTCCAGCAGCGGGGCGAAGCCGATATCGGCCCTCGGTGCCCGGTCGGAACCGGCGGCCAGGTCGATCAGCCCGGCTTCCCGGGCGATGATCGCCGGGGCCAGCACATCATCGGCGCCCTGGGTCATCGAGATGATGTAGGTCTCGATGACTTCCGCGCCGAACCACCGCTGCGCCGTGCGGATCGCCCGGAAGGTGTCGAAGGTGCGCCTGCCCTCCTCATCCAGCGGCGGCGGATAGGGCGCCAGCGGCCGTCGGCCGGCGAACTCTGCCCCCAGCCAGGCCAGGCGTTCGGGGCGGGAGCGGGCGGCATACTCCCCGGCGGAGCCGGATGCGCGGTCCGCGAGCTGGGCGAGCACATGATGGTGGGCATCGCTGTGCTCGCGCACATCCATGGTGGCCACCTGCGGGCCGAAGGCGCTCGCGGCCCGGATCAACTGGGCCAACGCCCCGTCGGCGACCAGTTCGCCCTGGTTGGCCAGCAGGGAGTCGCGGATCAGCATGAGGTCGGCGACCAGCTCGGCCCGCCCGGCGTAATCCTCGCCAGAGCGCGAATCCCGGCCCGCGGCAATGCGATCGCGGGTGTTCTCGAGCTTCTTGCGCACGCAGCTCAACTTCAGCCGGTAGGGCTCCTCCACATTGAGCCGGCGGATCCGTTCGCCGACGTCCACCCTCGCCAGGTCCGCTTCGAGGGAGGCCGCCAACTCCGGGCTTACCGCCACCAGCCGGGTGGACATCGACACCTCATCCACGCAGCGCTGGACCATGGTGATCAGGCTGCGGATCCCGACGGCGTGCTGCATCACCAGCACGTCCAGGGTGGTGCGTGGGGAGACATTGGGGTTGCCGTCCCGGTCCCCGCCGATCCAGTTGCCGAGGATCAGCGGCCGGGCGGTGGGCGGCAGATAGGCACCGCGGCGCGCGGCCTCCTGCGCCAGGTCGGTGAGCAATTGGGGGACGGTCTCCCCCAGTAGCCCCTCGACGAAAAAGAGCATATTGCGCGCCTCGTCGGCCACGGTCGGCTGACCCACCCGCAATTCATCGCTCTGCCACATCGATTCGATGAGTTCGGCCAGGCGCCGGTCGCGTTGGCGTTCGGTGCGGGCCGAGGGCAGCTCCCGGTATGCGGTGAGCGCGTCCGCTACCTCGCGCAGCTTGAGCAGGGCCGTGCGTCGGCTGGCCTCGGTGGGGTGCGCGGTGTAGACCGGGCGCACCGAGAGCCGCGACAGGGCCGTGGTCAGCGCGGCCGGTCCGCGCTCGTCGACGATGCGGTCCATCGCCACGCTGATCCAGTCCTGCTCCTCCGGCCGCTGCGCGAGGCGCGCCGCCCGGTCCACCTGCTCGGCGATATTCGCCAACTGGAAATAGGTGGCAAACGCCCGCACTAACTGAGTGGCCATCGACAGGTCCAACCCGGCCAGGCGCCGCGTGAGCTCCCGGGTCGCCTGGTCGTCGCCCGCCGCGGCGGCCTTGGTCAGGCGGCGGACCTCTTCCACCAGGTCCAGCAGCGCCTGGCTCTCCTGGCGCACCAGGGTCTGGCCGAGGAGTTCCCCCAGGCGGCGGATATCCCTGCGCAACAAGGCGTCCTCGGGGATCGGCGGGGCGCCCGGCGGCGGGGGAGCAGTCTGCATACCGCGAGCGTAGGAAGCCGGCTGAGGCGAGGGCAACCAGCGACCGGGGGCTGGATGGGCGCCGGGGCATGCGGCCTGGAGATGGGACCAGGAGATGGCCGGGGGACGACATACCGGATGGGATGGGGTAGCGGCGACAATAGAAGGATGAGCGCCGCCTGGTTCCGGGATGCCGTGATCTATCAGATCTGCCTGCCTCGGGAGCGACGCGATTTGGTTCAACCCGTGCTTCGCCTCGCCCTTCAATGACGCGGGCTATGACGTGGCGGACTACGAGCGGATCGCGCCCCGCTATGGCAGCAATGACGACCTCGTCGAGTTGGTCGCCAAGGCCAAGGAGCGTGGCATTCGGGTGCTGCTCGACCTGGTGGTCGGGCATACCTCGGACGAGCACGAATGGTTCCAGGCGGAGCTGGCCGCGGACGGACCGAGCCCCGAGGGGGATCGCTACATCTGGACCACGCAGGACCCCGGTGACGGCTGGGGGATCGACCTGCCCGGCATCCCGGCGTGGGTGCGCTCGCCCGGTCCGCGGCCGGGCTGGTATCTGAAGAACTTCTACGACTCCCAGCCCGCGCTCAACTTCGGCTGGGTGGACACCGATCCGCGGCAGCCCTGGCGCGATGCCATTGACGCCCCCGGTCCGCTGCGCAATCGCCAAGCGCTGCACAACATTTTGGAGTTCTGGCTGAGCAAGGGCATGGCCGGCTCCCGGGTCGATATGGCCTTCTCCGTGGTCAAGGACGAGCACATCACGCAAGGGTCAAGGACGAGCACATCACGCAAGGCCGCAAGGCGTCCGCGCGGATCTGGCAGGGCATCCGGGAGTGGCTGGGCGCGGCATACCCGGACGCGGTGTTCATCCCCGAGGGCGACGAACCGCAGGTGGGCGGCGAGTTCGCCTTCGACGCCGACTTCGCGCTGGTGATCATGGAGGCGCATGCGAGCCTCTTCGACAACCATGCGGCCGGCATCCTGCCGTGGCAGAGCCCACGGGCGCAGTTCTTCGACGCCGCGGGCCAGGGCTCCACGGAAACCTTCCTGCGACTGTGGGACGGCTGGCGCGCCAGCGATCCGCAGCGCCCCATCCTGCTCGCCAGCGCCGACCACGACTTCGACCGCCTGCATACCGGCAGCCGCACGCCCGAGCAGTTCGGTGCGGCCTTCACCTTCCTCTTCACCTGGGGCAGCGTCCCGAGTCTCTATTACGGCGACGAGATCGGCATGCGCTATCTGCCCGGTATGCCGGATGTCGAAGGGGCCGTGTGCAATCCGTCCTACAACCGGGCGGGCTGCCGGACCCCGATGCAATGGGACGACAGCCCGAATGCCGGCTTCTCGACGGCCGACCCCGGGATCTCTATCTGCCGATCGACCCGGACCCCGATCGACCCACCGTGGCGGCCCAGGACGGCGTGCCCGGCTCCACCTTGACGTTGGTGCGCGACCTGCTCGCGCTGCGCCGGGCGACGCCGGCGCTGCAGGGGCACGAGCCCACCCGGGTTCTCCATGCCGGCTATCCGCTGGCCTGGCTGCGTGGTGATTCCCACCTGGTCGTGGTCAACCCGCGCCGCGAGCCGGCCCGCCTCGAGGTGCCCGAGGCCGTCCGTGCCGAGCACGTCTGGGGCCGGGGCGCGAGCGTCCAGAACGGCGCCATTGCACTGGCCGGCTTCGGCTACGGAATCTTCACGGTGTGACCATGGGGCGCTGGGTGCGGCGGGTCGGCACGCTCGGTGCCGGGTCGCTGGTGATCGCCGTGGGTGGGTGCAGTGTGTCCGTCTCCGTCGGCCCGTCCAGCTAATCCACCTCGGAACCGTCGGGGGCGGAGCCGTCGGACTCGGCGACATCGGGGTCAGCCACATTGGGCTCGGCGGAGCCGGGGTCGTCCGGCTCAGCGACGGCGAAAGGCGGGGGCGTCACGCAGCGGGAACCCTTGGACTGGGATTTGTCCACGCGGCCGACCCGGGAAGCGGTGGGGCTCGGCGAGGGCGAGTCCTGGCACGCTTACCAGGCGCCCGATCGGCGGACCCTTCGACCTGCACCTCACCCTGCCTCGCGGCCGAGGCACCCTGCCGGCCACCTCGGTGATGGTCGCCACCAACGGCAGCGGCGGCTATGGCGAGACCGTGCTCACCCACGAGCCGCAACAGGCCACGGTGCAGGCGCGCTATCCGGACGCCAACGCCGCTCTGGACGCGATGGTCGAGCTGGCGCCGATCCTGGATCTGACGGACCACGATGTGGCCCGGCTGCGGGCCGCTCGCGCAGGCGAGGAGCCGATGCCGTTCGACGTGTATTTCTCCTCGCGGGTGCAGGATTGGCTGAGCATGTCGCTGCGCTTCACCGAGCACGAGGATCACCGGGTCCGGGTGGTCCTCAATATCTATGTGGGGATGTATCACGACGCGGCCATCGATCGGGTCCTTCACGACGGCACGGTCCGGTTGGACGCCCGGCACCGCCCCTCCCGCGAGCAGCTCGGCTTCCGGGACACGTATGGCACGGCGGACATCCATGCCGAGCCGGACGAGCGGCTGATCCTGGCGTTGACCGGCCCCGAGGGCCGCACTCGTGTGCCGATGGACTCGATGATGTCCAGCTCCGGGGATCCGGACGCTCACGACCTGGACCCGGCAGGAGACAAGCCGCCCGGATCGACGATCGTGCACCTGACCGGGACCAATGCCGAGATCGCCGACTTCGTGCGTGGGGTGAGCACAGCGCTCGGTCTGCCCGCGGACCGGGCCGCCCAGGGAGTGGCCGCCGGTGGCAAGCACTCCTGGTCGACGACCATCCCCGCCGCCAAGGTTGTGCTCGACACCGGTACCGAACCCGATCGCACCGACCGGTTCGCCGCTGGCGCCACCCTGCGGATCCGCTGGCGGTGAACGTGCGCCGCCGGACGTCGTGCGGCGCACGTTCAGGCGCTCGCCAACCCACGCATCCGGCCGCGCGGGCGACTCCGCCGGGGATAATCCGGGGATGAGCGAGCTGTCCCTCACCACCGTCCTGGAGCCCCGCGGCCCGGCCGCCGCCATCATCCTCAGCGACGCGCAGGTCGCCGAACTGGGCGCGGGCAAGCGCGCGCCGGTCGCGGTGACGATCGGCTCCCGGACGGCCCGCCTTCGCCTCGCGGTGATGGGTGGGGAGAATCTTATTGGTCTGAGCAAGGCCAACCGGGCTGCCCTGGAGGTCCAGATCGGTGATCGGGTCGAGGTGCGGATCGCCGTCGCCGAGGCTCCCCGGGAGGTCGAGGCGCCCGCTGAACTGGCGGCCGCGCTGGCCGGGGAAGGGGAGGCGGCTGCGGCATACGAACGGTTGTCGTTCACCCATCGCCGGGAGTACGCCGAATGGGTTGGTGGGGGCAAGCAGGCGGCGGCCCGTGAGCGTCGCGCCGGTCAGGCGCTCGAGATGCTGCGGGAGGGCCGCACCCGGTGACGGAGCCCCTGGTTCCCGAATCGCTGCGGGAACTCTTCGCGAGCCGGTCGCCTCAGGACCGGTCCGCGATGGACTGGCTGCGGCGCGCGCCGGCGATCGTCGCCGAGCACCTCGACGCCTGGGATCTGCGAGTCGATGGACCAGTCCGGCACGGAGAATGCGCGCTCGTCGTCCCGGTGCGCCGCGGCAGTGAGCCGGCCGCGCTCAAGGTGAGTTGGCCGCATCCCGAAGCCCGGCACGAGCACCTCGCGCTGCGGCACTGGGATGGCGCCGGAGCGGTGCGGCTGCTGGCGGCGGACCCGGCGGCATACGTCCTGCTGCTCGAACGACTCGATGCCGACCGGGAGTTGACCAGCGTCCCGATCCTGGAGGCCTGTGAGGTCATCGGTGGCCTGATGCGACGGCTGGACCGCCCGGCCGGCCCGCAATACGATCGGCTCTCCGACAAGGTGGATCGGTGGCTCCCGGCGCTGCGCGCGGGCTCCCCGCTGCTCCCGCGACGGTTGGCGGAGCAGGCCGCGGACACCCTGGAATCCTTGCGGGAGAGCGATATCGACGGCCGGCTCGTGCACGAGGATCTGCACGACCTGAACGTGCTGGCGCCGCTGGATCCGGCGCGTGGCGACTGGCTCGCCATCGACCCCAAGCCGGTTTCCGGCGAATGGGCGTATGCAGTCGCCCCCATCGTCTGGAACCGCGCCGAGGCCACCACTGCGGCATATAACCCACGGGTGCATGTCCGGTTGCGGGCCGAGGTGGTCGCAGAGGCGGCCGGTCTGGATCCGGACCGGGTGGCGCGGTGGACCTTCGTCCGGCTGGTCCTTAACGGACTCTGGGCGGCCGAGCACGGGTCGGCCGGCGATGACTTCCGGGCGCGGATGATCACCCTGGCCAAGGCGTTCGCGAACTGAGCAGCAATTTGTTGGCGGCGCGTTGTCGATCCCGATGCTGTTCGATCGTCAGCACAGGGATCGGGCGGCACCCCGCCGCCGCACCACTGCAGAAAGGACGGGGAAATGACCGAATATGTCGTTCTCATCACCGGCGACGCCGATCGCTGGTGGACCACGATGACGGCGCAGGAACGCGCGGCTGGCTATGCGACCTACGGCCGCTTCGGCCAGCAACTCGCCGAGCGTGGCCACCAGGTCGTCGGCGGCGCCGAACTCAAGGATTCTTCGACCGCCCGGTGGATCCCCGGCGGCGGCGGGCCGGTCACCGACGGGCCCTATGCCGAATCCACCGAGCAGGTCGGCGGCTTCTATCAGGTCCGCACCGACGATCTCGATGATCTGCTCGATTGCTGCCAGACGCTGGCGCAGCTCGGGGATCGCGTCGAGGTGCGCCCGATCGCCACCGACGAGGACCGCGTGTGATGACGCGCTATCTGATCCTAGTCGCGGAAGATCCTGGTGCCTGGGAGGACGCGGACGAGGCGGCCCGAGAGGAGTACTTCGCCGCGCATGGCCGCTTCGAAGCCTTCGTGGACGCCCACGGGCGCCGGGTCTCCTCGGCCGCGCTCGCCGGGCCCGATATGGCCACCACGATCCGCCACGAGGGCGAGCAAGCCGTGGTCAACGACGGGCCGTTCGCGGAACTCGCGGAGATCATCGGCGGCTACTACGACATCGAGGTGCCCGACCTGGACACCGCCATCGCGGCCGGCAAGTTGCTCCCGCGCACGTATGCCGTGGAGATCCGCCCGACCATCGTCATCGACGGGGTCTGATGGCTCCGACGGCTGCGGCCGAAGAGGCTCTAGCCACAGCGGTGCGCGAGGAGTGGGGCCGGCTCCTGGCTCTGCTCCTCGCGCGCTTCCGTCGCCTCGACCTGGTCGAGGACGCCCTCGGGGATGCGGTCGAGGCGGCCGCACGGACGTGGCCGGCGGACGGCATACCGGGCAATCCGGCGGCGTGGCTGCATACCGCGGCCCGGCGCCGGATCCTCGACCGGCTGCGCGGGGAGGCGATGGCACACCGCAAGATGCCGCTTTTGGTGACCGAGGCGCAGCATCGGCAGGAGAAGGAAGGTGCGATGGCCGACCCCGGGGATCTCGTCGAGGACGACCTGCTGCGCCTGGTGCTCATGTGCACCCACCCGGCGCTGGCGCCCGAGGCGGCCAGCGCGCTGGCGCTGCGGCTCGTGCTGGGTGTGAGCACGGCCGAGATCGCCCGGCTCTTCCTCGTCCCGGAGCCGACCGTGGCGGCGCGGATCACCCGCGCCAAGAAGAAGATCGTCGCCGCGGGAATCCCGTTCGCGGTACCCGGCCGCGAGGACCTGCCGGGGCGACTGGACACGGTGGCGCAAACGGCATACCTGGCGTTCACCGCGGGCTATCAACCGGGCAGCGGCCCGGATGTGGTGCGCACCGATATGGCGGGGGAGGCGATCCGGCTGGTTCGGGTGGTGCTCGGGCTGCGGCCCGGCGAACCGGTCCTGGTCAGCCTGCTCGCGCTGTTGCTGCTCCAGCATTCGCGGCGGGATGCGCGCACCGATGCCGCCGGCGACCTCGTCCTGCTGCCCGACCAGGAGCGCAGCCGCTGGCATGACGAGGAGATCGCCGAGGCCAATGCGCTGCTGGCCACGCTGGACGCGCCCCGGCCGATCACGGTGCAGGCGGCGGCATACCTGATCCAGGCGCGGATCGCGGCCGAGCATGCCAATGCGCCGATCGCCGCTGCCACCCGCTGGGATCGGATCGTCGCGCTCTATGACGACCTGCTGCGGCTCGCCCCATCGCCGCCGGCGCAACTGGCCCGGGCGGTTGCGCTCGCCGAGGCCGCCGGTCCCCGCGCCGGGCTCGACGCCCTGGCGGATGTACAGATCCCCGGCAGCCACCGGGTGCCCGCGGTGCGCGCTGAATTGCTGGCCCGCGCGGGAGACAACGCGGCGGCGGCAGCGGCGTATGCCGAGGCGATCGCCTTGTGCGCCAACGATGCCGAGCGCACTCATCTGGAGCACCGGGCTAGGGAGGTCGGGCGGGCCGGCTGAGCCGGCCGCTGGGTCGATCGAGTTCCGTGCGGGGTGGACGTCCGACTGATATCTTGACGTCAAGATACTTTGGAGGCCCGATGAGACTGCACCATGTCCAGCTCGCCATCCCGCGCGGAGGCGAGGCCGACGCCCGGAGCTTCTATGCCGACGGACTCGGTCTCATCGAGGTCGACAAACCCGCCGATCTCGCCGCTCGCGGTGGCTGCTGGTTCCGGGCGTATGCCGATGGTCAGGTCGCCGATGGTCAGGTCACCGCGGAGATCCACCTCGGCGTCGAGGAGCCGTTCGCACCGGCGCGCAAGGCGCATCCGGCGCTCGTCCTCGGCTCCGTCGCCGAACTCGATGCCTTGGCCGCGCGGCTCGCCGGGCGTGGGGTCGAGGTGGTCCACCGGGAGCGGGAGAGCTTCCCCGGGCATCTGCGGTTCCACTGCAGCGATCCGTTTGGCAATCGAGTCGAGGTGCTCGCCCCGCTGGGCGTGGATGCCCAATCCCCGCAGGCGCAATCCGCCGAGCCGTTGGTCGCCGCGCCGTCAACAACCGAACCGCAGGCGGACGAGTCCCCGGCTGCTGGATCGGATGCGGACTCCCAGGCGGTGGACCCACTGCTCGCGCATCCCTCGGTACGCGCCGTCCTCGCCGCCCTGCACGAGCGGGGCTGGCACGGCGAGGTGCGCGTGTTCGGCGAGGGAGTACGCACCGCTGCCGCTGCTGCGGCGGCGCTCGGCTGCGAGACGGGAGCGATCGCGAACTCGCTGCTCTTCGATGCCGCGCGCACGCCGGTCCTCATCCTCACCTCCGGCGCGCACCGCGTCGATGTGGTCAAGGTGTCGGCCGAGCAGGGCCTGCCCAGCCTCGCCCGGGCGACCCCCGAGTTCGTCCGCGCGGCAACGGGTCAGGTGATCGGGGGAGTAGCCCCGGTCGGCCACCCCGCGCCCATCGCCAGCTACCTCGACCGGGCGCTCGCGGACTATCCGACGATCTGGGCGGCGGCGGGGCACAGCCATACCGTGTTTTCCACGACGTATGCCGAATTGGCGCGACTGACCGGAGCCGACGAGATCGACGTGGCCTGACCCGCGCCGTCACCGGTTGGACGGACGGCCGCCGGCATACCGACGGACCCGCGAGACGCCCACCCCTGCCGGCGGTACACATGGCAGGATCGGAGCGACCCCACAGCGGTATCGCTAGAAGGAGCAGCACGTGCCCATCGCCACCCCAGAGATCTACGCCGACATGCTCGACCGGGCCAAGAATGGCTCGTTCGCCTACCCGGCGATCAATATCACCTCCAGCCAGACGGTCACCGCCGCGATCCGGGGCTTCGCCGAGGCCGGCTCCGACGGCATCATCCAGGTGTCCACCGGCGGCGCCGAGTACGCCTCCGGCTCCACCATCAAAGACATGGTGACCGGTGCCGTCGCGCTCGCGGCCTACGCGCAGGAGGTCGCCAAGAACTACCCGGTAAATATTGCGCTGCACACCGACCACTGCCCACAGGACAAGCTCGACAACTTCGTACGCCCCCTGCTCGCCCTCTCCCAGGAGCGCGTGGACGCCGGCGGCCTGCCGATCTTCCAGTCGCACATGTGGGACGGCTCCGCCGTGCCCCTGGATGAGAACCTGCGCATCGCCGAGGACCTGCTGGAGAAGTGCAAGGCCGCCAAGGTGATCCTCGAGATCGAGGTCGGCGTGGTTGGTGGCGAAGAGGATGGTGTGGAGAACGCCATCAACGACAAGCTCTACTCCACCCCCGAGGACGCCGTCGCCACCGTGAAGGCGCTCGGCGGCGGGGAGCGCGGCTACTACATGACCGCGCTGACCTTCGGCAATGTGCACGGCGTCTACAAGCCGGGCAATGTGAAGTTGCGCCCGCAGGTCCTCCAGGCCGCCCAGCAGGCCGCCGCCCGCGAGCTTGGCCTGGCCGACGACGCCAAGCCCTTCCACCTGGTCTTCCACGGCGGCTCCGGCTCGCTGCCCGAGGAGATCGCCGAGGCCGTCGGCTATGGCGTGGTCAAGATGAACGTCGACACCGACACCCAGTACGCCTTCACCCGCCCGGTGGCTGGCTGGATGCTGCAGAACTACGGTGGCGTGCTCAAGATCGACGGCGAGGTCGGCAACAAGAAGCAGTACGACCCGCGCTCGTGGGGCAAGGAGGCCGAGGCCGGTATGGCGGCCCGCGTCGTCGAGGCCTGCGAGAACCTGCGCTCCGCCGGCACCCACTCCGCCTGATCTGGGGCCGGGGAAGTTTCCCGCCCAGTGCCGGAAACCTCCACTTTGTGCCGGAACATTTCCGTTGCGAAGTGGAGGTTTCCCTCCCAAAGCTCGAAGTCTCGACCCCACTCGCAAAGGTGATCACCGTATGACGGACCTGCTCGGCATCCCCGAGACCCGCCTGCCCGAGGACCCCGCCGCCGCCCGTCTCGCCGGCGGCGGGGAATCCGCGGCCGAGGTGGCCGCGGCATACCCGGCCTCCTGCCGGGCCTGGGCCACGCTCTCGCAGGACGCGCTCGCCGCCGGGGACAAGGTCGCGGCCTACGCCTATGCGCGCACCGGCTATCACCGCGGGCTCGACGCCCTGCGCCGCGCGGGTTGGCGCGGCCAGGGCCCGATTCCGTGGGGCCACGAGCCCAACCGCGGCTTCCTGCTCGCACTGGCCGGGCTGGCCAAGGCCGCAGACGCGATCGGCGAGGAGGAGGAGCGCGGGCGCTGCACCGAGTTCCTGCGCGCCGCCAGTCCCGAGGCGGCCCGCGAACTCGGGCTGTGACCGCGGCGTGAGCCCCGAGTCGGACCACAGCCGCGATCCCGACAGCCTGCTGCGGGTCTTCCACGAGCAGCTGCGCCTCGACGACGCGGATGGCCGCATCCCCGGCACCCACACCGAGCGCTCCGGCCTCGTCCGTCGGGTATGGCGCGACGAGCCCGACGACCGTTGGGCCATGGTGGAGTCCCCGGAGGGGCTCGGCTCCGATCCCGATGCCGTCATCACCGCCGAACGCGACCACTTCGCCGCGCTCGGTTTCCCCCTGGAGTGGAAGACCTACTCCTATGACGCGCCCGCCGACCTCGGCGAGCGCCTGGTGCGCGCCGGCTTTGCCCGGGAGGATGACGAGGCGCTGATGCTCGGGGACTTGCGGGCGCTGGCCGGCGAGGTCAAACTCCCCGACGGGGTATCCCTGCGCCAGGTCCGCACCCGCGGCGACGCCCGCCGGGTCCAGCAGCTCTACGAGCTGGTCTGGGGTGGCCAATGGGGCCGCGCCGACGCCGACCCATACCGCGACGACGAGCCGATCCCCGTCTCGGACAATGAATATGCGCTACTGGCCGAGCAGGCGCCCGATGGCCCGGTGCTCTGCGCGGCCCGGGTGTCGCTCCACCCGGGCACAGACTTCGCCGGTATGTGGGGCGGCACCACCCATCCCGACTGGCGCCGCCGCGGGCTCTTCCGGGCCCTGCTGGCGCAGCGGGCCCGCTGGGCGCTGGAACGGGGCGCGACCTTGGCCCGGGTCGATGCCTCGCCGGAGTCGGAGCCGATCCTGCGCTCGCTGGGGCTGCACCGGGTGGCGACGACAACGCCATACAAGTACCCGCCACGCGGCGACTGACCCGACCAGACGCCCAACCGGACGGCGGCCGACAGCGGGCGGGCACCCCGCATACGACTAGCCTGTCCTGGCGACCCGACGACGAAGGGGATCAAGATGCCGGCGATCGTGCTGGTCGGCGCCCAATGGGGCGACGAGGGCAAGGGCAAGGCCACCGACCTAATGGGCAGCGACGTCGATTACGTCGTGAAGTTCAACGGCGGCAACAACGCCGGCCACACCATCGTTATCGATGGCGAGAAGTACGCCCTGCACCTGGTGCCGAGCGGGATCCTCACCCCCACCTGTACCCCGGTGATCGGCAATGGCGTGGTCATCGACCTCGAGGTGCTCTTTCGCGAACTTGAGGGCCTGGCCGAGCGGGGCGTGGCCACCGACAAGCTCGTGGTCAGCGCCAGCGCCCATGTGATCGCGCCCTACAACCGCACCCTGGACAAGGTCACCGAACGCTTCCTCGGCTCCCGCAAGATCGGCACCACCGGCCGCGGGATCGGGCCGACCTATGCGGACAAGATGTCCCGCAACGGGATTCGCGTCCAAGACCTCTTCGACGAGCACATCCTCGAGCAAAAGGTCGAGGCCGCCCTGGAGTTCAAGAACCAGGTGCTCACCAAGATTTACAACCGTCGTGCGATCACCGTCGCCGAGGTGATGGCCGAGTTGCTCCCGTATGCCGAGCGCCTCGCCCCCATGGTCGCCGACACCAGTCTGCTGCTAGAGCGCGCCTTGGACGAGGGCAAGAATGTGCTGCTCGAGGCCGGCCAGGCAACCTTGCTCGATGTCGATCACGGGACCTACCCCTATGTGACCTCCTCCAATGCCACCGCTGGCGGGGCGTGCACCGGATCCGGGATCCCGCCGACCCGCGTCTCCCGGGTCATCGCGATCCTCAAGGCGTACACCACCCGCGTGGGCGAAGGTCCTTTCCCCACAGAGCTTTTCGACGATCACGGGGAGTTCCTGCGCAAGACCGGCGCGGAATATGGCACGACCACCGGCCGTCCCCGCCGCTGCGGCTGGATGGACACGGTCATCGGGCGCTATGCCACGCGGATCAATGGGGTCACCGATTTTGTGGTCACCAAACTGGATGTGCTCACCGGTCTGGAGCAGGTGCCGATCTGCGTCGCCTACGACGTGGACGGTGTCCGTCACGACGAGATGCCGGTCAACCAGAGCGATTTCCACCACGCCACCCCCGTGTATGAGGCGATGGACGGCTGGTGGGAGGACATCTCGGCGGTGCGCCGGTTCGAGGATCTGCCGGAGAATGCCCAGGCATACGTGCTGCGCGTGGAGGAACTGATCGGCGCCCGGGTGTCCGCGATCGGTGTCGGGCCCGGCCGGGACGAGATCATCGAGCGCTTCCCGCTGCTCGACTGAGCGGCAACCCGCCAATGACAAAGCCCGCTGGCTCCCGGTCCGACTAAAGCCGACGGGAGCCAGCGGGCTGTGGCGTGACAGAGCCGGTATGGCGCGCAGGTCACGCCATACCGGCGCGGGTCAGGAACGACCGGCGGTGCTGGCGGTGTCCGGGCCGCCCTTAGGGCGGGTGCGCTTGAGTTCGTAAAAGGAGGTGACGGTGGCCAGTTTCTCCAGCCCGTCCCAGATCGCCAGACCCTCCTCGCGTTCGGGCATCTCGTTGAGCACCGGACCGAAGTAGCCGAGCCGCTTGCCGTCCTTGCCGGTGAAGACGATGGTGGGCACGCCCACCTCGCCGCCGGCGGCGTCCAGGGCGCTCTGCAACTCCTTCTCGAGCTTGGCGTCGTAGGAGGTGTCCTGGGCGGCCTTCGCCAGGTCGGCCGAGAGCCCCTGCTCGGCGAGCACCTCGGTGATCATCGCGTCGTCATACTCGCGGCCGTCGATGTGGTTGCGGGTGCCGAATGCCGTGTAGAGGTCGATCGCGGATGCGCCCTGCTCGACGGCGGCCAGAATCACCCGGTTGACGTTGTGCGCGGCGCGGTGGACCTCCCCGTGGGGCGACTCGTCGGAGCCGTCATTGGCGAGTTCCTTGTTCTTGATGGCCAGGCTGAACTGACGCCAGGTGATGTCGATGTCACGCTCGCCCTGCACCTCCAGCAGCCAGCGGCTGGTGATCCAACAGAACGGGCAGCTGGGATCGAAGAAGAACTCGATTTCAGTCATGACGCCAGCCTATGAGCCCGGGCCGATCGATCGGCCCGGGGCGCGTCAGGCGATCTCGGCCGGCTCGTGGTCCAGTTCTCGACGCAGGACGGTCATCCGGTGCGCGGCGCGGGTAAGCACCACATAGAGCACCCGGATGCCGCCCGGCGACTCGCCGGCGATGGCGTCCGGGTCGACGACCACGGTGGCATCCCATTCCAGGCCCTTGGTGGACATCGGGTCGAGTACCTGGACCCGGCCGTCCCCGCTGCCGTTCAGAGCGGCGAGGCGATCGGCATACCGGGCCGGGGTGATCACCGCGATCGACCCGTCGACCTGCGTCAGCAGGGCGGCCACGGCCGCCTCGGTCTCGGCTCGGACATCCGCACCCAGCGGCTGCTCGAGTGGCCGGATCCCGGTCTCCCGCACCGCATTCGGTATGTCCGCATCCGGCACCGAGGGCAGGATGACGTCGCGCGCGTAATCGAAGATCTCGCGAGCATTGCGGTAGTTGGTGTCCATATGGAAGTGCCGCCGCGGCTGGCGCCCAAACGCCTTGTCCCGGGCGCTGGCTGCCTCGCCCGGATCGGTCCAGGACGCCTGCGCCGCGTCGCCGACGACGGTCCACGACGCATACTCACCGCGGCGCCCGATCATCCGCCACTGCATGGGGGAAAGGTCCTGTGCCTCGTCCACCAGCACGTGCGCATATTCAGCCGGTTCGCCGATCGTGCTGTGCAGCAAGCGTTCACGCGGGTTGTCCGAGCGCGGGGCGCGGCCGACCGAAGCCCGCTGGGCGCCACTGTCCCCGAGGGCGCGCGCGGCGGCCCGCTCGTCCAGTTCATCGATCTCGTAGAAGCCGCGTTCCTCGACTCGCTGCTGCACCGGGCCCAGCCGGGCGTCCAAGTCGTCGATCAGGGCGATATCGGCGATGCTCCAGGTGCCCGTCTCGAGTGCCTCGCGCATCGACTCGGCCAGTGCCGCGAGTTCCCCATCGGTGAAGATGCCGCGGCCGACGCGGTAGGCCAGGTCGGTGTCCGCGAGCCAGAGCAGGACCTCGCGCGGGTCGAGCTGCGGCCACCACTCCTCCATGAAGTCATCCACCGCCATCGACTCGGCGAAGGCGGCCATGAACTCGCTGCGCTCGCCGATCCGGTGGGTGGCCCAGGCGGCCTCGGCGAGCAGGTCGCGCGCGGACTGTTGCGCCCGGTTGCGGGGGTGGCTGCGCAGCGCCTTGGCGCGCACCGTCTCCAGGGTCGCGGCCGGCAGCGAGATCGCCTGTCCGCCAACGAATGCCCGGAAGAGCTCCGGGGAGCCGGGCACCGGGCCGTCGGCGGCGCGCGCCAGCAGCCGGCGCACTCGCAGGCTGCCCTTGATCGCGGCCACCGCGGGCTGATCCAAGCGCGCGGTGCTCACCGCGTCGACGAGATCCCCGAGCGAGCGCAGGACGACGGATTCCTCACCGAGAGAAGGCAAAACCCGCTCGATATAGGCCGTATAGGCGGTCGACGGCCCGACCACGAGGATGCCACCGCCCTCATACCGGCGGCGCTCGGCATAGAGCAGGTATGCCGCCCGGTGCAGCGCGACCACCGTCTTGCCGGTGCCCGGCCCGCCGGTGATCTCGGTGACCCCGCGCCCGGGGGCGCGGATGGCCTCGTCCTGGTGGCGCTGGATGGTCGCCACGATGTCGCGCATCCGGGCACCGCGGGAGCGGGTCAGCGCCGCCAGCAGCGCGCCATCGCCGGAGATCACCAGATCGTCCGGTGCCTCCGGGGCCATCAGGTCGTCCTCGATGCCGACCACGCGTGCGCCGGAACTGCGCAGCACGCGTCGGCGGATCACGCCGTGGGGCTGCACGGGGGTGGCCCGATAGAAGGCGGCGGCCGCCGGGGCTCGCCAGTCGACGACCAGCGGTTCGTAGTCCGCATCGCGCACCCCGAGGCGGCCGATGTAGCGCACCTCGCGATCGGGGGTGAGCCACCATTCGTCCGGCAGGTCTGCCGCCGGGGCATCCCGGTCCCGGCCCAGGTCGGCCAGGTCCAGGCGCCCGAAGACCAGGCCCTCGTACTGCGTGTCCAGGGTGGCCTGGCGCTTGGCCGCGGCGAAGACCAGGGCGTCGCGCTCGAAGAGTCCGGTCAACTCCTCATCCCGGGGGCCGCCGGTGCGCTCGGTGCGGCCACGCGCCATACCGTCGGCGGCGACCAGACCGGCGCGCTCGCTGGCCAGGGTCAGTTCGGCATAGACGCGATCGACATGGGCCTGTTCGACGGCAATCTCCCGCGCAAGCTCGTCGGCGGCCGGCGCGGTGGGGGTCTTGCGCACGAGTTTCACTCACGATCGGGTCACGCGGTCGGGCGGGGAACGCATAAGTCTATAAGCAGCGCACTACCAACCGGCAGGGGCGGCGCAAACCAGCCCCGGGGCTGGGGTCGTCGGTCAGTCTCAGACCAATCCCTGACGCGCCGCCTCGACCCCGGCCTGGAACCGCGTCTCCGCGCCAAGGGAGTCCATCAGGTGGCGCACCCGGCGTTCCACGGTGCGCTGGGAGATGCCCAGCCGGCGAGTGATGGTCGAGTCGCTCGCGCCGCTGGCCAGCAGGCGCAGGATGATCGCGTCCCGCGTGGCTGCGGCGGAACTGGACGGGGTGTCCTCGGGCGTCAGCGGCACCCCCACCTGCCAGGTCGCCTCGGTGAAACTCACCAGTGCTTGGACGAAGGATCGGCTACGAATGAGCAAGGCGCCCGATCCGCTCGGGTCCTGATTGGTGAACTCGATGACGGCGGCTTGTTCGTCGACGATGATCGCAGAGAAGTGCAACGGGCCGCTGATCCGGATGTCCTCCCCACCGATCACCCGCTCGCGCAAGGCATCCAGGGCGCCGGCGGTGTCCAGGACGGCGGGGTCATAGACCGCGCGGATGTCGATCACCTCTCCCCGCGCATTGCGGAAGATTTCCCGGTGGGAGTTGTAGGGGTCGAGCAGGAGTTGGCGGGTGCGTCGCGAATCCGCTCGCAGACAGAGGATCTCGGCTTGGGCCGCGGCCGTGATGGTGGCGGTCGCGGACGCGATATCGGCCAGCGAGGAGAGCTCGCGGACCGTCGATTCGACCACGTGTTGGCGCGCGGAGAAATAGATCTGCTGGAGTTCGTTGGCGGATGCACGCCATGAGCGCGCCCGGCGCTCGGTGTCCGAGGCCCAGGCATCCAGGGCCATATCGGGGGAGGGGACATCCCAGCTGCCGTCCTCGGCAACGATGAGCAGGCCACGGCCGATGAGGGCTACCGAGGCCAGGGCGATGGTGCTCTCCTCGATGCCGGCCGCCACCAGGGACTCGCGATCCGGCGCCGGCTGGGACAACAACGTCAGATAGACCTGCGCGATGTCTTCCTCGCTGAGGACCCGGGCGTCTGCGGTCGCGGCGGTCAACGGCGGCTCATCCCCGACCATGCCGAAAAGGGTCCCACCATTGACGGGTTTCCGTCAATGTCGGACTCCCGACGATCGGCGGACTTTACTGCGCGGTACGCAAGTGTGAAACTAGGTGCGGTTGATCCCGCGTCAACCACGCGCGTCGCGCGCCGGTTCCCCCCAACCAGGCGCCACGCGCCGAGCGCGGTGTTCCCGGGGATCCCCCCCTGCTCCTCGGGAACGCCGCGCTCGCCTTTTTTACTCGCTGTGCCGCGTGTTGACGCCCGTTCGTATGCCGCCTCGGCGCCGGGGGTGTCGGTGGTCCGTGCCACGCTGGGCAGATGACCGAATTCGGAGTCGTCGTCGGGGACGATGGGCTGGCTCGGCCGCCGTGGGCGGCATACGACCCCCTGTTGCGCGAGTACTACGACACCGAATGGGGTATGCCGGTCCGCGACGAGCGCGGCGTCTTCGAGCGGCTCACCCTGGAGGCATTCCAGTCCGGCCTGTCCTGGGCGACGATCCTGCGCAAACGGCCTGCCTTCCGCACCGCCTTCGATGACTTCGATCCGGACGTGGTGGCGGCATACGGGCCGGAGGAAGTGGAGCGGCTGCTGGCGGATCCGGGCATCGTGCGCAACCGACGCAAGATCGCGGCGACCATCACCAATGCCCAGGCCACCATTCGACTGCGCGCCGACGGCGGCCTGGCCGATTTCGTCTGGTCCTTCCGGCCCGAGGTGAGCCCGCAGCCGCGGACCGTGGCCGAGATTCCCACTCAGTCACCGAAGTCCGTGGCGCTCGCCAAGGCACTCAAGTCACGGGGTTTCGCGCATGTCGGGCCCACGACGATGTACGCCCTGATGGAGGCGCTCGGGATCGTGGACACTCACCTGATCGACAGCCACCGCCGCGGGTCCTCCGGGGTATGGCGCTGACCCGGCCGCGGTATGGCGGCGCTGCGTAAGGTGGGGCCCGTGAAGGTCCTCGTCGTCGGTTCCGGCGCCCGTGAGCACGCCCTGGTCAAATCCCTCGCCGCCGACCCGATGGTCGACGCCGTGATCGCCGTCCCCGGCAACCCGGGCATCGCCCAGAGCGCCCACTGCGAGCCCTTGCCCGGCGGCCTGGCCGACTCTGCCGGCATCGTGGAAATCGCTGTCCGCCATGAGGTTTCGCTGGTCGTTGTCGGTCCGGAGGCCCCACTCGTCGCCGGGCTGGCCGACGATCTGCGCGCTGCTGGGATCCCCACCTTCGGGCCGAGCGCGCAGGCGGCGCGGCTGGAGGGGTCCAAGGCCTTCGCCAAGGACGTCATGGCGCAGGCCGGGGTGCCCACCGCGCTTGCGCATGTCTGCACCACGAGGGCCGAGGCACAGGATGCGCTCGACGCCTTCGGCGCGCCCTATGTGGTCAAGGACGACGGCCTGGCCGGCGGCAAGGGCGTGGTGGTCACCGAGGATCGGGATGCCGCGCTGGCGCATGTCGACGCCTGCTTGGCGCGCGCCGACGGCCGGCTGGTCATCGAGGAGTACCTGGACGGCCCCGAGGTCTCGCTCTTCTGTCTCAGCGATGGCACCACCGTGGTCCCGCTGGCCCCGGCGCAGGACTTCAAACGGGTCCACGACGGCGACGCCGGACCGAACACCGGCGGGATGGGCGCCTACTCGCCGCTGAACTGGGCACCCGCCGGTCTGGCCGAGGACGTGGTGGCCCGGATCGCCCAGCCGACCGTGGACCGGATGCGCGCGCTCGGCACCCCATTCATCGGATGTCTGTATGTCGGTTTGGCGCTGACCGCGCGCGGCCCCCGGGTGGTGGAATTCAACGTCCGCTTCGGCGACCCGGAGACCCAGGTTGTCCTTGATCGACTGGTCACCTCGCTCGCCGAACTGCTGCTGGCCTGCGCGACGGGCGCCTTGGCCCACGCCGAACCCCTGGTATGGCGCCCCGAGGCCAGCGTGACGGTCGTCCTGGCGGCCCCCGGCTATCCCGAGGCGCCGCAGACCGGTGGCGAGCTCACCGGCATTGACGAGGCCGAGGAGCAGGGTGTGACCGTATTGCACGCCGGCACCACCAGCGATGCCGACGGCAGCGTGCGGGCCGCCGGTGGTCGCGTGCTCAGCGTCGTCGGCTCGGGGCCGGACCTCACGCAGGCGCGGGAGACGGCATACCGGGGGCTGGAACGGATTGCCTTGCCGAACGGGCATTTCCGCCGCGATATCGCCGAACGGGCGGCCCGTGGCGAGGTCACCGTGCCGAGCGCGAGCGGGGTGCGGGCATGAGCGCGGCGCTTCCGTTGCCGGGTTATCGCCACCTCTACTCGGGCAAGGTGCGCGATCTCTATGCGCCAGTGGGCGGCGGACGCGAGCCCGACCCCGACCGACTCCTGTTGGTGGCCAGCGATCGCATCTCCGCCTTCGACTTCATCCTGGAGCCGGCGATCCCCGACAAGGGTGCGGTGCTCACCCAGTTGTCGCTGTGGTGGTTCGACCAGCTTGCCGACCTGGTGCCCAATCACGTTCTCTCCCAAGATGTCCCGGACGAGGTGGCCGGTCGCGCGGTGCTCGTACAACGTCTGGAGATGTTGCCCGTAGAGTGCGTGGCCCGCGGCTATCTCACCGGCGGTGGGCTGACGGAATACCAACGAACAGGCACGGTCAGCGGCGTGCCCCTGCCCGCCGGCCTGGTGGACGGCTCGCAGCTGCCGGAGCCAATCTTCACCCCCTCCAGCAAGGCCCCAGCCGGCGAGCACGACCAGCCGATCTCCTTCGCCGAGGTGGAGTCCCTGATCGGAGCCGAGCGCGCCGCCCAGGTGCGCGATCTGACCGTGGCGATCCTCAAGCGCGGCAACGAGATCGCCAGCGAGCGGGGCATCCTGCTGGCCGACACCAAGGTCGAGTTCGGGGTGGACCGCGATGGCCGGCTGGTGCTCGCCGATGAGGTGCTGACCCCGGACTCCTCACGCTTTTGGCCCGCCGATCGCTGGGAGCCGGGGCATCCGCAGCCGAGCTTCGACAAACAGTTCGTCCGCGAATGGCTCACCGCCCCGGAATCGGGCTGGTCGACTAGCTCCCCGCAGCCTCCGCCGCCGCTGCCGGATTCTGTTGTCGCACAGACCAGGTCGCGCTATGTCGAGGCCTATGAGCGACTGACCGGTACGCACTTCCAGCCACGCGCCTGAGGTGGTCGCGGGGATTCCCGCATCAAGTCGGTAAGCCGTCGGTATAGCCACGGGCAGCGCGCCCTCCCTAGGGAGCGAAACGGACGCAATCCCACGCCCGCCCGCCTCGCCTAAGGAATGCCGATGTCCGCGATTTCCCCCGCTCGCGCCGAGCCTGCCGCCCGCCGTCCCCGCCGCGCTGGGAGCACTGCCGCGGTGGGTGCCGCCCTCGGCGCCGGCGCGCTGGCGGTGGCCAGCGCCATACCGGCTCAGGCGGCCGGGTCCAGCTATGTCGCGCTCGGCGACAGCTACTCCTCCGGAGTGGGCACGCGCACCTACCTCAACGACGGATCGCAGTGTCTGCGTTCGGTTTATGCCTACCCAAGCCTGATCGCCAGCGCCCGTGGGTACGCGCTGAATCTGCGGGCCTGCTCCGGTGCAACCGTCGCCGATGTGACCGCCAGCCAGTTGTCTGCGCTGACCGCCGACACCGCCTACGTGACCCTCTCCGTCGGCGGCAATGACGCGGGCTTCGCCAGCGTGCTGACGACCTGCGCCCAGCCCTCGTGGATGAGCGACTGCATGGGCGCCATCAATCGCGCCCAGGGCTATATCAATGCCACCCTGCCCGGCTCGCTGAACACCCTGTATGCCGGGATTCGCGCCCGCGCCCCGCAGGCCAAGGTCACCATCGTCGGCTACCCGCGGATCTTCAACGGGGTGGACTGCGACTGGTTCACTTGGTTCTCCGGCACCGAGATGGCCCGCCTCAACCAGACCGCGGACCTGCTCAACGGCAAGCTCGCCGCCCTGGCCGGCGCCAATGGCTTCGCCTTCGCCAACCCCACCGGGACCTTCACCGGCCATGCGGTCTGCGACAGCGGCGCCTATCTCAACGGACTCTCCATGCCGATCGTGGAGTCCTATCACCCTAATGCCGCCGGCCACGCCTCCGGATACACCCCCGTGGTCAGCTCGTATGTCGCCGGCTCGTCCCTGCGGGTCACCGACGCGGTGCTGGCCTCGGCCCGGTCCTCGGCCGGCCGCTTGGCGGCCCAGCAGCGCCGGTATGCCGCCCTGGACGCCCGGATCACCCCAAAGTCCTTCCGCGCCCCCGACCTGAACTCGCCGGCCGCCCGCGCGGCAGCCGCTCGCGCCGGGGTCGACCTGAACTCCCGGGCCTCCATCGACGCGGCCGATCGGCGCTATGCGCGGATTCAGGAGCGCCCCTACCGCTGAGCCGGTGGGCGGCATACGGCAGCATTGGCCGTATGCCGCCCCGCCGCCGGATCGATCCCACCGACGGAGCGCAGGCAGTGCAGCGCTTCACGGCCGGTGAGCGGGAACGCCAGGTGACTGCGCTCGCGGTGCGCTACAGCCTGGAGGAGTTGGCGGTGCGCCACCCCGGGCGCAGCGTCGAGGTGCGGGTCCCGCCATACGGGGCCGTGCAATGTCTCGACGGTCCGGTGCACCGGCGCGGCACGCCGCCGAACACCGTGGAAACCGATGCGGAGACCTGGCTGGGCTTGGCGACCGGCGCGCTTACTTGGGCGCAGGCCGTAGACGCCGGACGCATCCGGTGGAGCGGTACCCGCGCCGAGATCGCCGACCTATTGCCGCTACTCCCGGCGGGCTGAGCCCGACCGGACTGACTCAGACCGGACTGGCCCAAACCGGAGTGGCTCAGACCGGACCGATCAGGCGGACTGCTTGACGGCTTCGACCGTCTTGTGGGCCTCGTCGATCGCGATCTCCGGCTTCGGCTTGGCCTGGCTCAGCGCCTTCTTGCCCAGCAGACCAAGCACCCCGGCGCCGATGAGCAGCAGCAGGGTGACGATCAGGTAGCCCGCCCAGATCGGCAGCCAGACGTCGAGCACCCAGGCGAGGGTGTGGAAGAGGAAGATCAGGCCCAGCAACCCGAGGAAGGCGGCACCGGCCAGCAGCCCCGCGCCCTTGCCACCGATCTTCAAACCGCCGGTCACCTCGGCCTTGGCCAGGGCGATCTCGGCGCGAACGATGCTGGAGACCTCGCGGCTGGCGTCGGAGACGAGCTGACCGATGGTCCGCTCGCCGTCGCGGTCCGGGGTGCGCAGGTCACCCGCGCGGGACACCAGGCCGGGCTCGGCGGCGGCCGGTGCGGGAGCGAGGGGGTTGGCCGCGCTCAGCGCGGTGGCGCCATCGGTGCCGACCTTGGCGGGGTCCATGTCGCCCACAGAAGTACTCACGCGCGTCACTTTAGTCGCTCGATTGGCGCTCGGGGCCTCCGGACCAGGCATGGTGGCCTGGACAGGTGGGCGGCACCGGCGAAAAGGTGGGCCCATGAGGATCACTCCCCAGGCCGGCATGTTCGGGGCACCGGTGCCGATCCTGCGCGTGCAGCGCTTCGATGATGCCCGGGAGTTCTATCTCGACTACCTGGGCTTCACGGTGGAATGGGAGCACCGTTTCGCCGAAGGGCTTCCGCTCTATCTGCGGCTGCGGCGCGATGGCGCGCTGCTGGACCTCTCGGAGCATCACGGCGATGGCACCCCCGGCTCGGCGGTCTGGATCCCCATTCGGGATGCGGAGGCGCTTCTCGCCGAATTGCACGCCAAGCCCTACCCCCGGCTCCGGCCGGGGGTCGAGTATGACGCTCCCGGCGGGCCGACCATCGACCTCCTCGATCCCTTCGGCAATATGCTCCGCCTCTGCCAGCAGCGCTAGCCGCCCCGGCGACCATCCGCTCAGCCGGACGCGGCGTCCCTGCGCTGATAGACGTCCGGTATGCCGTCCCCATCCTCGTCGAGCGCCTCGCGTTCGGCGGCGGCCCGGTAGCGGGCATTGCGCGGGACGAGGATCAGGGCAGCCAGCGCGGAGGCCAGCAGCGAACCGATCAGGATGGCCAGCTTGACGTGTTCGTCCCGGTCACTGCCCGCGCCGAAGGCGAGCTCGCCCACCAGCAGGGAGACGGTGAAGCCGATCCCGGTCAGGAAGGCCAGGCCGATGACATCGATCCAGGCCAGATCCGGATCCAGGTCGGCCTTGGTGCAGCGGGCGGTGAGATAGGTCCCGCCGAGCACCCCGACGAACTTGCCGACGATGAGCCCCGCCACCACCCCCAGGGCGGCGGCATCGGCAACGGCCGCGCCAAACCCACCGCCGACCACCCGCACGCCAGCGGCGAAGAAGGCGAACAGGGGGACGGCCAGGCCGGCGGACAGCGGCCGCAGCCGATGCTCGAAGACGTGCGCCACATCGGTGGAGCGCGAATGCACGCTGACCGCCGGCACCCGCGCCCGGGGCTTGACCGGCACCACCAGTCCGAGCGCCACCCCGGCGACCGTGGCGTGCACCCCGGAGGCGTGCACCAGTCCCCAGGTGAGCGCGGCGAGCGGGAGCAACAGAGCGACATACGTAATCCGCCGCTGGGTGAGGAAGGCGAAGGCGGCCAGCGGCACCAGGGCGAGCAGGAGCCACTGGGCCGAGAATTCGTCGGTGTAGCCGATGGCGATGATCACGATGGCGATCAGGTCGTCGACCACCGCCAGGGTGAGCAGGAAGGAGCGCAGCGCGGTGGGCAGATGGGAGCCGAGGACGGCGAGCACCGCCAACGCGAAGGCAATATCGGTGGCCGTCGGGATGGCCCAGCCGCGGGCCGCGTCCCCGCCGGCGCCGCCGAACCGCACCACCGCGAGGTAGACCAGCGCTGGGGTGAGCACCCCGCATACGGCGGCGATGACGGGAACGGCGGCGCGGCGCGGATCGCGCAGATCACCGACGAGGAACTCGCGCTTGAGTTCCAGACCGGCGACGAAGAAGAAGATCGCGAGCAGGCCGTCGGCCGCCCAGTGGCCCAGCGGCAGGCGCAGGTGCCCCCAGTCGACGCCGACTTCCCAATCGCGCAGGGCGGTGTAGGACTCATGCCAGGGGCTATTGGCCCAGATCAGCGCCAGCAGCGCGGCACCGAGCAAGAGCGCGCCGCCGACGGTTTCGGTGCGCAGGGCCGCCTTGAGGGCGGTGGCCTCGGGCCAGGAGGGACGCGACAGAATGCGGCCGCGCGGGGGAGGCAGGGACATGGATGCCTTCGGGGTCGACGATGCGGACTGCCGACCAGACTTCCCGGCGCACCGGTCTCCATTTTACCCGCGTCCGCGCACGAACGTCGCGTGCCCCCGGGGCCCTACGCCCGGCGCTCAGACCGCGGCGGGCACCTGCTTCAGCCGCAGCGCACTCTCATCGTCGACCGTGTCGAAGAAGCCCCCGACCACGTCCTCGAGTTGGTCGAGGTTGTCCGCGGCGAAGAGCGTCGACTGGTAGCGGGTGATGTCGTAGGGGATGGTCGCCATCTGGTGCAGGTCGAGCGGACGGATCTCCATCTGCCGGAACTCGTCCATCTCCCCAAAGGAGGACAGGATGCCCGCGCCATACGCCTTGAGCAGACCGTCCTCCCAGATGACGCCGAACTCCATGCTGAACCAAAAGACGTCGGCGACGACCTTGACCGCCTCGTCGTTCTCCAGACGCTGGGTCGCCTGGCCGGCGGCCTCGGTCAACCGGGCGAAGCGGGGGCTGGCGAGCTGGTTGGCGTGGCCGATCACCTCGTGGATGATGTCCGGCTCGGGGGTGTAGAGCGGCTGGCTCGGGTGGCGCAGGTACTGCGTGGAGTGGAAGATCCGGTCGCCGAGGGAGCCATAGAACTGTCGCAGCGCCACCAGGCCGGGGGCACAGACATACTGCCAGCCGGTCAGCGGCTCCAAACGCTCGGTGACCTCGGTCAACTGGGGGACCCGGTCGGTGGGCAAGCCGAGGGCGGTCTTGGCGCGCAAATACTCGCTGTGGGCGTAGCGCTCGTGCTTGGGGGCGAGTTCGGCGCTGGCCACTCGCCAAATCTCGTCCTCGCCACGGTCGTAGTCGATCGTCGGCACGGGGGTGCCGGGCTGCCAGGACATCGCGGCGGCCGCGATCTCGCCGCGCCGAGCCCGGTATGCCGTGTCGGTGAACCCGGGGTGGTCGGCGCCCAGGTGCACCTCGACCACGCCATCCGCGGTGGCGGTGACGGGGGAGTAGAGCTGGCCTTCGGTGAACATGACGTCCCTTTCGTGCCGCGCGACCTCGTCGTCGCGCCCTGCCGGTGGTGGGCAGCAGATAAGCACGTATGGCGCCGCCTGGCTATCGTGTCCGGCCAGACCGAGCAATTCGCGTACTTTTGTGTAGCGCGGCACCGTGATGGCTGGACAATTCGGGCGCTTCTGTCGCGGATAGACACTGATGAGCGATACCGGCGTGATAGCGCCGCTATTGCTCATCAATAGCGCGCGGTTCCCGCTAGCCCACCCACTCGCCGCGGTCGCAGGCGGTGGTGAGGACATCGGTATACGGACGCACGTCGATGCCCTGGGTGGCGAGCCAATCCGGGTCGCCGTAGGTCGCGGCATACCGCTCCCCGCGGTCGCAGACCAAGGAGACCAGCGAGCCGCGCTCCCCGGCGGCGCGCATCTGCGCGGCCAGCAGCAGCATCCCGTAGAGGTTCGTGCCGGTTGAGGGGCCGGCATCGATCCCGGTGCGCTCGCGCAGGAAGTGCACTGCCGCCACCGAGGCCGCGTCCGGGATGCCGAGCCTCCGGTCGACGACGGGGGGCAGGAAGCTGGGTTCGGGACGGGCGCGGCCGATGCCCTCGATTCGCGAGGGGGTGCACTCGCTCTCCGCGAACTCCCCGCGCCAGGCCGGCAGGAAGGCCGAGCCCTCGGGGTCGACCACGCAGACCCGGGTGTCCAGGGCGCGATAACGGACATACCGGCCGATCGTCGCCGAGGTGCCGCCGGTGCCCGCGCCGACGACGATCCAGGCCGGTATGGGGTGCGCCTCCAGCGCCATCTGCTCGAAGATCGATTCGGCGATGTTGTTGTTGCCGCGGTGGAGCCGCTGGAGGCCTCGACCACCGTGGTCTCCGGGCCGATTCGCCCGTTGCACAAGCCATAGAGGAAGAGCGAGCGGGCCAGCCGGTGCTTGAGGCTGCCGGTCGGGTGGGTGGACTCGTCCTTGAGATAGAGGTCGATGCCCGGCAGGCCCGGGACCTCGATCGCCTGCAGGTGGGTGTCGGAGCTGCGGTTGGCGTCGGCGCGCAGTTTGCGGATCGCGTCGGCGACCCACGCGCGGTCCTGGCCGGTCCGGGTGCCCGTGTCGACGATCAGCGCCGGGGCGCTGGGTGAGGTCACGGATCGACTCCTCGGCGAGGTTCGGATGGATCGCCCTCGCAGTATGCCGTGACCCCACCCGACAGCCTGAGGTCAGGCGCCGTCGGCCGCCTGCTGCAATGCGGCGATATCGAGCTTGCGCATCTGCTGCATGACCTGGTTGACCTGCGCGGCGTTGTCCCCGCCGAACCACTCGCCCATCCGGCTCGGGATGACCTGCCAACTGACGCCGAACTTGTCCTTGCACCAGCCGCACGGGCCTTCCTCCCCGCCATCGGCGGTCAGCGCGTCCCAGTAGCGGTCGATCTCCGCCTGGGTCTCGCAGGGGATCTGGAAGGAGATGGCCTCGGTGAAGGAGTACATCGGTCCGCCATTGAGCCCGACGAAGCGCTGCCCGAAGATCTCGAAGTCCACGGTCATCGCCGAGCCCTCCTCGCCCGGGGCATCGGCGGGATAGTCGGTGCGGTCATCGGTCGTGCCCCCGAAGGGCTCGGTATAGAAGCGGGCCGCCTCCTCGGCCTGGCCGTCGAACCAGAGGCAGGTGGTCAGCGTCTTGTCATGCGTGGTCTGGTCAATCATGAGAATCTCCTTGTCGCAGTAGGTCGTCGAGCTTGTCGTAGCCCTCGGAGACGCCGGTCTCCATATCGCTGGCGAGCATCTGGTCGCGCGCCGTGAAGTCCTCGAAGTGGGAAACCGTCACCAGGCGGGTGCGCCCCGCTTCGAGTTCGGTCAACTGCAGCCGGTCGAGCACGACCGAGTCGGGGAAGCCGGCATACGAAAAGGTCTGCACCAGCACCCCATCGGCGGGCCGGACATCGTGGAAGCAGCCGCGGAACTCGTGCCGCTCGCCGTCGGCAGTCGCGGTGTAGCGCCACGCGCCGCCGGGACGGCAGTCCCACTCGTCGACGGTGGTGGTCACCGACCGCGGCCCGATCCACAGGGCGACGAGCTCCGGGTCGGTATGCGCGCGGAACACCCGCGCCATCGACGCCGCGAATTCGCGCTCGACGCGGATGGTGGGCAGCTCGGTCCTGGCCTCAATCTGGGTTTTCCTCGTCATGACGCCTCCTGGGTATTCGTGTCCGGGGCCGGTATGCCGTCCGTCCCGCCGGAACCCTCTTCCGCGAGAACCTCATCGAGCCGGGCGTAGCGCTCTTCGGCTCGACGCCGGTAGCGCTCCAGCCAGCCGGTGGCCAGGGCGAGCACCTGACCTTCCAAGTGCACGGTGCGCCGCTGCGCGTCGGCCGTCTTGGTGACCAGCCCCGCGCCCTCGAGCACGGCGACATGTTTGGAGACCGCCTGCAGGCTCATCGCATACGGCTCGGCCAGTTCCCCGACGCTCGCATCGCCCTCGGCCAGCCGGGCGACCAGGTCGCGCCGGGTCGGGTCGGCGAGGGCGAGGAAGACCCGCCCGATCTCGTCCTGCGCCATCTCTCCTCGGTCAGGGCTCATTCAACTGATAAGTTGATTATGGCGCCCTCGACGGCGATTATCAACTCATTAATTGAATGTTTGCTCCACTATGCAGAGCGGACGTGTCTATCCGCTGGCGCAGATCCCCTACCGGACTACGGCGTCAGTGTCATTGGGGTGGCCCGCCAACGGCGTCATATGGCGGTTCGCGCGGGGTGCCTTTGGGGCAGGCGACGTCGCGCCAGGTGAGCGTCGCACCCACGTCGTACTCGCGGCATACCCGACCCCAGCGCTCATCATTGACAAAGGCGGTGTCGGACCAGAGCGAGTACGCCGCGACGGGGATCGTCGAGCCGTCCGGCGCTCCCGCGACCCATAGGGTGCCGGGTATGGAGCCGGCGAAGTCCGCGGTGGGGGCGGTGAGCCAGGCATGGATCGCCTGGACCCGACGCTGCGGCGACTCGCCGCGGAGGTCTCCCAGCTCGCTTTCCAGGCGGGGCGCGAGCAACCCGTCGGCGAAGATCGCGGCCTCATGATCGGCATCGGCCTGGCTGATCGGGAGGCAGCCAGCAGTGAGCATCGTCGTCATGGCAACTAGCGCCATTCGCCGCCGCCGCGCTGCGGGGGTCATCGCCGCGACCGGGCGAACTCCATCGCCGAACCTCGCCGGGCCGGTTCGTCGGGCGCCATCGTGGACCACGGTGCAATTGTCAGCCATTGCGTTGAATATCCCGCTCCGGTATGCCGGGTGACAGACTTCGAGGGTGCGCTTCCTTCTCATCCGGCACGGTCAGTCCACCAACAACCTGCTCTGGGAGCAGACCGGCGCGGTCGATGGCCGGGAACCGGACGCCCCGCTCACCGACCTCGGCCACGAGCAGGCCCGGCTGCTGGCCAAGTCCCTGGCCGGCGGTGTCCTCCCGCACGCCATCGACGGCCTGCACTGCAGCCTGATGACGCGCGCGGTGCAGACCGCGGCGCCCATCGCCGACGCGCTGGACCTGCCGCTGCAGGCGCACGCCGAGATCTTCGAGGTGGGCGGGCTGTTCACCGAGGAGGAAGAGGTGAAGACCCCCTTCTCCGGCAGCACCCGCGAGGCGCTGACCGAGGTCTCCGGCCGCCTGGTCTGGCCCGACGGGGTGGTGGAGGCAGGCTGGCATACGGCCGAGGTCGTGGAAGAGGTCGAGGCCGCCGAGGACCGGGCCCGGAGCGTCGTCGAATGGCTGCGGGAGACCTATGCCGATGAGGACACCGTCGCCCTGGTCACCCACGGCTACTTCATCCAGCTGCTGCTGCGTGCCTTCCTCGGCATCGACGGGATCTCCGGATGGTTCGAGATCCACAACACCTCGGTGACACTGATCGAGGATGTGACCTCCAGCGACATGGGCACCATGGTCACCGTCCGCAAGCTCGACTGGACCCCGCACCTGTCACCTGAGCAGCTCAGCGAATAGCTGGGGCGCGGGTCACGCCATACCTGAGCACGGCCCCGCTAACCACGCCATACCCCACAACTACCGAGCGGCCCCGAAAATAACCGGGGCCGCTCGCCGTATGCGGGGTCAGTCGCCGGAACCGGAGCCCATGCCTTGCTGGATCAGCGACATCACCGAGGAGTCGGCGAGGGTGGTGACATCGCCGACCTCGCGGCCCTCGGCGACATCCTTGAGCAGGCGGCGCATGATCTTGCCCGAGCGGGTCTTGGGCAGTTCGGAAACGATCAGGATCGTGCGCGGCTTGGCGATCGGGCCGATGTTCTTGGCCACGTGGTTGCGCAGCTCGGCCACCAGATCGCCGCCCTCGCCCTCCTCGTCAGCCTCCTGCACGAACTCCGAGCGCAGGATGACGAAGGCGACCACGGCCTGGCCGGTGGTCTCATCGGACGCCCCGACGACGGCGGCCTCGGCCACCTTGGGGTGGCTGACCAGCGCGGATTCGATCTCCGCCGTGGACATCCGGTGACCGGACACATTCATCACATCGTCCACGCGCCCGAGCAGCCAGATGTTGCCGTCGGCGTCGTACTTGGCGCCATCACCGGCGAAGTAGTACTTGGGCCCGAACCGGCTCCAATAGGTATCCCGGTAGCGCTCCGGGTCACCCCAGATCCCGCGCAGCATCGAGGGCCACGGCTTGGTGAGTACCAGATAGCCGACCTTCTCCGGTTCGGTGAACGGCTGCCCCTCATCGTCGAGGATCTCCGCGGAGATGCCCGGGATCGGCTTCTGCGCGGAGCCGGGCTCCAGCGTGGTCACCCCGGGCAGCGGGCTGATCATGATCGTCCCGGTCTCGGTCTGCCACCAGGTGTCCACGATGGGGCAGCGGTCGCTGCCGATGTATTTGCGATACCAGAGCCAGGCCTCGGGGTTGATCGGCTCACCGACCGACCCGAGCACTCGCAACGAGGACAGGTCGAACTTGCCGGGGATGTCGCTGCCCCACTTCATGAAGGTGCGCACCGCGGTCGGCGCGGTGTAGAGGATCGAGACGCGGTACTTCTCCACGATCTCCCACCAGCGGCCCTGGTGCGGGCTGTCGGGGGTGCCCTCATACATGACCTGGGTGGCGCCATTCGCCAACGGCCCATAGACGATGTAGGAGTGCCCGGTCACCCAGCCGATGTC